>JAAUYL010019613.1_pt1 | contig 10086 bp, 9 predicted proteins | sample 7278011 | NCBI WGS metagenome assembly JAAUYL01 (sample SAMN14350225, study PRJNA611818) | marine sediment metagenome | isolation source: surface marine sediment (1.8m) | place: French Polynesia: Moorea | collected 2018-08 | reverse complement strand
TTATTGCGCAAACGCGGCGTCCAAGATTTTGCTTCATATGCTTACGATCCCTCTCAAAGTAATTCATTGCAAAACGATCTTTTTCTTGACGTCGAACAGTAGCTATGTCCTCGCCAAAGCGTAATTCGATCATTATCGCCGCAAAAAATTTAAAACGCATTTACGCTACCGACTCTTTGCCATTGGTAGCTTTGAACAATATATCATTCACAGTTAACAAAGGTGAAATAATTATTTTGAAGGGAAATAGCGGTTCCGGCAAAAGCACATTGCTGGCTCTTCTAGCAGGCTTGGATCATCTCACAAGTGGGTCGTTAACCGTGGCCGACCATGATTTGCATCTCGCTAAGCCGCGTGATTTGACGATGTTTAGACGCAATGAGGTCGGGATGATATTTCAATCATTCAACCTTTTGCCGACCTTAACAGTTTTCGAAAATATTTGTATGCCCGCCATGTTAGCCGGAAAATCTCTTAGTAAAATCAAGCCAAAAGCTGAGCAGTTGTTAATTTGGTTAAACATGGTTCCCCGACGGCACAGTTTCCCATCCCAGTTGTCGGGCGGTGAAATGCAGCGAACGGCCATTGCCAGAGCTCTGATTAACAATCCGGGCATTATTTTAGCTGATGAGCCAACCGGTAACCTTGACAGCTATAATGGACAGGCGGTTATAAATCTTTTAAAAACCATGAATCGTCGCTGGCAATGTACGGTGATCATTGCCACCCACAGTAATTTAGCGGATGACTTAGCTTCAAAAAAATTCATTTTAAAAGACGGCATGCTCTCCTGATACGAATGGTGTCCATCAATTTCCTTTTAAAAGCATTTGTTTGGTTTAATCTGCGCTACCTAAAACGTCATTATGGCCGCACGCTTGCCGTTATTTTGGGTATCGCAGTTGGTGCCGCTGTTTTCACCAGCGTGCGGCTCAGTATCCACGCATCACTGGAAAGCTTCAGTCGGAGCATGGACCTGATAGCGGGCCAGGCTGACCGTGTAATTCTGCGACCGGGAGGCAGGATTCCCGACGCACTTATCAGTCAGCTGATACGTCACCCTGCCATCAACCACGCTTCACCCGTGCTATCCACTTATGTCGTAGTTGAAGGAATCGATCCCAAGCCATTATTGTTGATTGGCATAGATCCCATTTTGGATCGAATGTTTCGAACCTGGCGATCTGAAGATCTGCCCACTACGTCCTCAACACAATCCAAATCATTCTGGTCAACGATCATCGAAATTCCTTTTTCTCTGCTTCTCCCGGCTTCAGTGGCCCGAGACAATGGTTGGCAAACAAACGACACAATCATTTTGCAGCATGTTGAACGCAAGACAGCGTTTAAAATCGTCGGATTGCTCCATAACTCGGATTTTGCATTGGCCGAAAATGGTCAAATTGCCATAACTGACATTGCGACTTTCCAAGAATTTACCGGCCTTTATGGTGAAGTCGATCGAATTGATTTACAAATTTATCCTGAGGCCAGTGCTGACGATATGGCAGATCTTAAATCGATATTACCCGCGGATGTCTCTTTAAGCCTACCATCGGAACAAAAAGATATCGGCCGCAATCTCATTCGCGCATACCAACTTAATTTATCTGTGCTCAGTTTCGTATCCTTGTTTGTCGGTATGTTTCTGGTCTATAGCTTGGTAGCGCTGAATGCGGCCTCCAGGAGACGCGAGATGGCCATCCTGCGGTCAATCGGGGCCTCGCCGCGTCTTTTATTTGTACTTTTTTTGGCAGACGGCCTTTTTTTAGGCATTATCGGTTGGATGGTCGCCTTACCGATCAGCGCGATATTGGTAAAATATCTGATCAAGGGGGTTAGTCAGACAATTTCCACGCTATTTGTGCGGTTATCGGTCGAACAAGTGGCCTTGGCACCGTGGGAATTATTGCTTTCATTTAGTATCACAGCCATCATATCGATAGCCGCTGCGTGGCAACCGGCCCGGGAGGCCATGCAGATATCACCGTTAGAAGTATTAACCTCCCGGCATAGCACACTTAAATTTAAACAATTTACCGGACGCCTGGCAATTATTGGCCTCACATTCATCATAATGGTTTGGCCTTTAACCCAACTGCCCGGGATCCGAGGATTCCCATTGCCGGGTTATGCCGCCACTTTTTTTCTTTTTGTGGGTTTTGCCCTGCTATCCCCCTGGTGCTTATGCCATATTGGGCGACTCATTACCCCATTACTGTCTAAGATGGCTGGCTCAGTAGCGTTTCTGGCTGGAAAATACATCGGTAACAGCGATACACGTACGGCTATATCCGTTGGCGCCTTAATTACGGCGGTAGCATTGTTTATCGCCTTGGTTGTCATGATTCAAAGTTTTCGAAGCACGGTTAGTTTATGGGTTCAGCAAACGGTTGCCGGAGATCTGTTTGTCGTACCCAAAATGGGCCAACTGAACCGGCACCGATATCCATTTCCCCAAAAGGCCGTTGAAGCATTCCAAAATTTAGAAACGCGCGCTGATTACGTCGCATTTCGCCGTTACCCCATGCACCGCCAACAGATTCCATATCAATTTGAAGCGATTGACTTTGAGGTTTTTTTCAAGCATGCAGGTTTTTTATGGATAGAGGGTGTCCCGGAAACAGTTCACCTTCGCCTCATTAAGGGTGAAGGTGTCGTCGTTTCAGAAGTTTTTGCTAATCGGACAGGACTGAAAGTTGGTGATCGCTTGCAGGCCGCAATCGACACGATTCAAATTGATTTGCCCATTCTGGGCATCATCCGTGATTACCGAACCCATGGTGGTGTGGTATATTTTGCACTGGATGCATTCGAAAAATTACGGTCCGCATATCGAGATCGTCCAAATGCGAGATTGCATCAATGGAGCGGTCTCCGCTTCTTTTTTACAGATAATCACCCCGATATTGACATGCTTGTGGAAGATTTACGCAAAGAAATTGTAACCAAATGCCCTGTTCCCGTAGACATGATCAGTGGTCGTCAATTGCGACAAGGTATCCTAAAAATATTTGATGAAACTTTTGCTGTTACCACCGCTTTACTGCTCATCGCATTGTTGGTGGCAACGGTAGGAATAGCCGTCACCCTTGTGGTGTTGGTGCTTGAGCGCAGCCGCGAGCTTAACACCCTGTTTGCCATTGGAAGCAGTTTCGGCCAGATTCAAGCGATGATTTTTTGGGAGGCACTGGTTATTGTTCTGATTGGACAGTTTCTGGGCTGGGGCTGTGGCTATTTGTTGTCGTTAATATTGGTGTTTGTCATCAATCAGCAATCCTTTGGATGGACATTTCTATATCATATCGATTGGCGCACATTAGCAATAACGCTGCCACTCATTATATCAGCAGCGTTATTGGCGACATTGCCGGCCATACGCTCTGTTTTTTACAAACCACCGGCATCCCTTTTACGTGAACAATAACATGCCAAGCCTGCTCATCACACTTTTTTATGCCTTATTCGCAATACTTGTATGGACAAGCGATGCAAGCGCCACAGATAACAAATACCTTCAGGTAAGTGGCCCCTGCCATCTTCAATTTCCCAAAGATCACGGATCCCATCCCGGATATCGAACTGAATGGTGGTATTACACCGGTCATTTGACAACGGAAAACCATCGTCGTTTTGGCTATCAGCTGACGTTTTTTCGTAGCCAATTACGCCCCAATTTTGTCGATGATAACCATCGCTTGCCAAAGTCTGATTGGCGTTCCAACCAGATTTATTTAGCCCATGCCGCCATATCAGATTTGGGCGGGAAACGTCATTTATATGTAGAAGAGCTATCCCGAGCGGCATTGCAGTTAGCCGGCGTCAACCAGAAGAATATGCTTACCGAAATCTATTTGAAAAACTGGCATACGCGGATTGGTCTGGCAACACACCAGTTGGTAATGCAAAACAGCAAATTTGGTTTTGAACTTAATCTCATTCCCGAAAAACCTCCTGTTTTGCATGGTCATTACGGCTACAGCCGCAAAGGTGCCTCTGCCGAAAGCGCCAGCTGCTACTATCCCTTCACACGCTTGAAAACCGAGGGAACTTTACGAATAGGTCGTAATCGGCATCACGTTAAGGGGCAGTCGTGGATGGATCACGAATTTAGTTCTGCGCCTTTGGAGCCAAATTTAGTTGGATGGGATTGGTTCGGCCTGCAATTATCGGATCGCACCGAAATTATGATCTATTTGCTGCGCACTCGTCACGGTAAAATCAGCCCAGCATCCAGCGGCACATATGTTCGTAATACGGTTTCATCCCGTCATCTGGATCGAAATGATTTTAATATTACAATCTTAAAATACTGGCAAAGTGCTAAATCTAAAGCATCTTATCCGGCTGGCTGGATGATGCGCATACCGTCTCTTGGTGTAAAGCTTAAAATATCACCAAATATTGCTGATCAGGAAATGATCACCACCATGAGCACAGGCGTAACCTATTGGGAGGGCAGCGTCGATGTCGATGGTACCGTGAAAGGTAAACCCGTCCAAGGACAAGGCTATGTCGAACTGACCGGTTATGATCAGCCTTTCAATGCCCCCATGTAGGGTGGTTGCGTATAATTTGGCAATGCAAATAAATCCACTGATAACGGTAAGCTATATATGAAACCACATATGAAATAATGTTTGTATTCCCAGATACTAATATATACGCTTGGCCGCAAAGATACGACTTAAAGGAACGATAGATGGGAACAGAGACAAAAACAATTACAGCTTGCACAATGGATTGTCCAGATGCGTGCTCGTTGTTGGTTTCCACAGATACCGGCGGTGCGGTAAAAATTCGAGGCAACCCGGACCATCCGATTACCAAAGGATTTATTTGCCGTAAAATGCACCAGCATACACAGCGGCTGCAAAACAAGAATCGAATTCTATACCCAATGCGTCGGCATCGAAGCAGTTGGCAAAAGATTTCCTGGGATGCGGCCCTTGAGTTGTGTGCGCAACACATTCAATCTTATCGAGAACAACCGGCATCGATTCTGCACATTCAAAGTGATGGGGCGAAAGGCGTGCTCAAAAAGGGGTCGCAGCTGCTATTTGCCAAATTGGGTGCCACTCGATTGCGAGGATCGCTTTGTGATGCCGCTGGCTACATCGCGACGGTGCATGATTTTGGATCACGTGCCAATCACCAGATTGACGATTTACTGAATGCCTCGCGGATCGTCAATTGGGCTAAGGATTTATCGCGCAGTTCCATTCACACGGCCGCTATGGTTAGAAAAGCCCGTCAACGGGGTACCCGCGTTTTGCGCATTTCACCCGGTGGTGATGATCACGATGCGTATGCCGACGAGCATATCCGAATCCGACCTGGTTGTGATCGTTTTTTAGCCGCAGCTGCAGCCAAGATTTGCCTTGAACGCGAACTTTTTGCCCGCGAAATACTTGATCACACGCGCCACTGGATCAAATACCGCCAAGTGCTTTTGCGGCATTCATTGGATGAACTAGTGGCTTTCTGCAACGTAACCATGCGTGATGTTGAAACGCTAGTTGATTTTTATACCGACAAACAGCCCACGGCCTCATTGATCGGTGCCGGGTTGCAGCGCTATGACTATGGTGGGGAAAATGTGCGACATATCAATGCGTTGGCCTTATTAACCGGAAATATTGGAAAATCAGGCGGTGGCAGCTATTTTCATCTCCATTCATTTGCCAATTTAAACCTTGATTGGACCAAAGATCATACCCAGAAACCACGCCGAGCTTTTTTTACTCCGACCGTCGGTCGCGAGATTCTCAATGCCACAGATCCCTCTGTGAAAATGATTTGGGTAAACGGTACCAATATCGTAAATCAAGCACCTAACACCCATCAGATCATCCAGGCTTTTAACTCGGTTGATTTTGTGGTGGTGGTAGATGCTTTTATGAATGACACCGCCCAGCATGCTGATCTGATTCTGCCCTCTACACTTATGCTTGAACAGGAGGATATCATCGGATCCTTTCTACATCCGTATGTTCATTATGTGCCGTCGGTTTTGAATCCGCCTGGTGAGACACGCAATGATTTTGACATATTAACAGAGCTTGGCCACCGTTTAGATCCGCCCATTCAATTACCGGACACGGACACCTGTTTTAGAAAATCACTCGATACGCCTCTGTTGAGTGAATCGCTGGAAGAATTGCGAAAACGAAACTTTATTAAAGCCAACCGGCCAAAGGTTGCCTATGCGGGTATGAAATTCGATCATTCTGATGGTAAATATCGTTTTCCGACCGCCTTGCACACCGAACCGCCACCACCGGAAGGCTATTCCCTGCGTCTGCTGACCCTGGTGCGCAGAAATGCCATTCACTCACAGATGTTATCCGAAGTGCAGAACAAACAGCCGGTGGTATGGGTAGCCCCTGATAATCCTGGATTGAAACATATCGATCAATCCAAGGCTGTTTGTCTGGCATCGCCTCTGGGCCGATTACCGGTAAATCTTGAGATTACACCGGGTATTCACGCAGAAACCGTCATTTATCGACGGGGCGATTGGAAAAGTTGCGGTGGTGGGGCCAATCAATTGATAAAAGAAGGATTGACTGATATCGGCAATGGTGCACCTTATTACAGCCAGTATGTCCGTCTGGAAAATGTATAACTTTTTTACGCTATAATCGTTTCTTTTAAACCATCTGGTCAAATTAGTAGGATAGCGGATCATGTCAATTTATGCCCAAATGCCACATGAATTACGGCGTATTTGTTCGCGATGGTCTGAACAGATACCCAAATATCACTCTCAAGGGGATCGAATTGAATATATGCAAGCGGAACTGCCCGCTCTATTGTCAAACAAATCTCTCTTTAGCGATATTTTTCATCGAATAGTGGCAGGGAAAACATATCCGGATATTCGTCAAACCACCATGTTTGTCAATGAAATCCTCCTTTACATGGACCCCAAACGACTCTTTTCCTTGAGAGTGTTGCCTTTTGATCAACGTGAATTTACGCCGATTCATGATCATAATGCTTGGGGGGTATCGGGCAACATTACCGGTATTTTAGACATTATTAAATATCGCCGCGATGATGACGGAAGCCTCGACGGATATGCGCGCATTTGTGAGACCGAGCATTTGCAGTTAAAGCCAGGCGATATTGATATCACATTACCTTTGGATGCCGGGCTTCATAAAACCGGCACTTTAAGCACCGAAACGGCGGTCATGGTAAGTGTTTATGGAAATCCTATCCGTCGCTTATATGTAAATGGTTTCAATCTGAGCAAGAACCAAGTTTACCGTATCTATGCACCCCGTAAACGCAAACGCATGCTGGCTGAAAATGCTTTGAAATTGCTCTAAATCAATTCGACTGATGGCAGTTCTTTTAACGTAGAAGCTGATATTGTGAAAATAAGAATTATAATAAGCACTTGATTCTTGCCACATGCATGCATTATTCTAAGCTGATAATTTACTGTGAGACAGTGATATTATTGTGCGGCAGAAGATGATTACGGTTGAAATCGCCAACCTCGGGTTGGCGAAAGTTTTTTACTTTATTCGATGCAGCATGACTCAATCAATTACTAAATCTGTTAAGACATCCCAACATCAAAAAGGAGAATAGCATGGCCACAGCAAAAGCACGCCACATTTTGGTTTCGACAGAAAAAGCTTGTGAAGATTTGAAACAACAAATCGAAGACGGCGCCGATTTCGGTCACATGGCAAAGGAACATTCCCAATGTCCATCTGGTAAGCAAGGTGGCGATTTAGGAGAATTTTCACAAGGTCAGATGGTGAAAGAATTTGACGATGTTGTCTTTAATGCCGAGATCGGCAAAGTGCACGGTCCGGTGCAAACTCAGTTTGGGTATCATCTAATTGAGATTACGGATCGCAACGAATAGAATAGGTCTCATTACAAAATCGAAACAATTTAGAATCGATATTCCATTTGTCAAATAAAATATAATAGGCGGCCTGCTCATGGTAACTTTACAAACAGGCCGCCTATTGTTTTAAGAGGCTATATCTGCAAATAATTGTGGCGAAATTTTAAGCACATATGCGGCAATCTGAGAGGCAGCTTTCATAACGGTGATCGCGTGTCTTGTCATCCCATTTTTTTGCGTTATCGCCCCAATATTTGAAAATACAATTGCTGATACAATTTTGTTCTTTACGTGATATTTTGCGTCCTTTGCGCATAGGAGCACTCCTTTCCGCATGGGTTAAACATGCTTATTAATGCTAAGTATAGGCTAAGCATTATGCCCCAGATGGCAACTACTTCTACATCGGGATAGTGCTATGATTTGGATTTGGATACTGCTGCTTCTTTTTGCGGGCTTATTTGCATTTAAAATTATCTACACCATTAGTGTCGTTGCCGTATTACCATACACCCAAGGAGCGTTGTTTGTATCGACTGCCGGCGTTAGAATTAATGCTATTTTAGATGCACTGAACTTGAATCAAGGACAAACTGTATTGGATTTAGGTTGTGGCGATGGGCGTATGTTACGGGCTTTTGCGCGAAGATTCGGTGTGAACGCGATCGGCTATGAAATCAATCCCCTCGCCTATTTCAAAGCCAGGATTAAGTCTCTGGGTACTCGTCGAATTCGTATTAGATGGCAAAATTTTTGGATGGCAAATCTTTCAGAGGCAGATGTCATCGTATGTTATCTTTTTCCCGATGTGATGTCCAAACTCACAGCCAAACTGAGATCTGAATTACATCCGGGTACGATCATCGTGTCTTGTAACTTTGCCCTACCCGGCTTTGTGCCACAGAACATAATTTATCCGAAAAGTAGCCGACACAGTGATCCCATCTACTTCTACCGGGTAAATGATAAACGCTCGAGTTAGCGCTAAATCTTTTGATCGCTTTAAGCGGAAAATAACATCCATTTGGATCGCGTCTTATCACCTACTAACTTGTTATGAAATAATCTAGCCAGTGACGTCAGACGGTGCATGATTCGGTAGCAACGATTCGCACGCAAACCCTTAAGTCAGCCTACCGCTATCTGCCAAACGCCGACGGCCAAAGATAGTAAAAACCGGCCTGCATAGGTGGCATGATATGATCAAGGTTTGTATTGATCAATACGCCGCGTGGTTCAGAAGTTTGGGTTGTCATTGGGTTGTAAATCGTATCGTTAGGGTATTCGCTGCGTCGGTAGACAATCACTTTTGATTGCGGATCAATACCTGCCAGTTCTTTGGCTCGGTTAATGGCATCTGTGAGATAACCGATTTCATCAACCAATCCCTTTTTAACAGCCTCCTCGGCTAAGTATATTCGGGCGGTACTCACATCCTGCTTTTCGGTGGAATTCAGTTGTCGATGTTGCATAACCAGATCAATAAATTTGGCGCCCATTTCATCCGACATCTCTTGGAGAATTTTTTGTTCTTCGGCAGTTGTGGGTCGGAAAGGTGATCCCATATCTTTGTTTTGACCAGATTTGTTTACTTCAACGTTCAAGCCTATTTTTTCCATTAAACCCGTAATTTTAGGTCGAATGAAAATAACACCAACAGAACCGGTGATAGTGGTGGGATGTGCCATTATGACATCGGCCGGCAGGCTGATATAGTAAGCACCGGATGCGGCTACATCGAACATGGAGATCACCAGCCTGGTGCCGGTTTTTTGTTTGAATACTGAAAGTTCTCGGTACAAAATGTCGCTAGCGGTAACCGTTCCGCCCGGAGAATTAATTTTTATCACCAGGGCCTTGATTTTTTTGTCTTTGGCCGCGAGTTTTAGCTGCGAGACAACTTCTTGGACAAGGCTAGGCCTGGACCGCAAAAAACCTTCCTTAGGATCATCCGTGATGATGCCACGCACAGTTATTAGCAACACTTTATCCTCTTCGGATCCCATCAAAGTAAATTCGCGGAGTGGATCCGAGGCATCCGAGAAAAGCTTAACAGTGGGGGCACTGCAACCAACGGCAAGCAATAAGATCAACAATAATGCAGCAAAAGTGTAATATTTCATCAATCCGCGCTCCTTCATAGGCGTTAACAACAATATATAAACATTATTTACATACGATAAACTCAAACGGATGTATTTTACCATGGTTTT
>JAAUYL010107033.1_pt1 | contig 10088 bp, 4 predicted proteins | sample 7278011 | NCBI WGS metagenome assembly JAAUYL01 (sample SAMN14350225, study PRJNA611818) | marine sediment metagenome | isolation source: surface marine sediment (1.8m) | place: French Polynesia: Moorea | collected 2018-08 | reverse complement strand
GCGCGTGATAGCAACCCATACCAATCTAAGTCATCTCTGTGAGCGTAGAATCATCAATGATGAGAATCCCGCATTGCGTTACTTTGATTTGATGCCGGGAGTATGTCAATTTTCTTAACTAAATTTATAGCTATTTAGGAGTTTTATTTAGGTGATGAAAAAAATCTGTGAGAATTAGGCAATAGAAAGCAGAGATAGAGTTTCAAATTTATAAAAAATCTGAAATGGATTACTATATCAAATTGTATTTGACCCAGAATCTAAAGAATTAATTAATTTTGATTAGATTTAGTCAAATTAATGTATTAGTAAATATTTTTTTGTCTTGCATACACAATAAGCAGGTAGACAAAATTATTTGTATGTTTTGTTCAGGCATATTTTCTGTTCCCATATCTGCCATTCTTTTCCTCTACCTAATATTCGGTGGGTTACGGCAAAGCATAAAATATGGAATTATTTTGTAGAATTATTCCCACTTTTTTATGTCGCATATTCAAAATAAATTTACACAAAGGCTTAATTTTTTATTTATCAAATAATTGGGTCTAAAACCCCGCCTTTTAAGAATAAATGTTTTTGGAGGGTTACTCTCAATCCCCTTTACAAAAACAACTTCTAACTTCCCCTCCTAGGAGGGGTTAGGGGTGGGTTGACTTCTGACTTCTGACTTCCTTAAAGATAGCCTCTAGTAACTACTGAATATTAACTACTAAAAATTTGAATTTTCCAGACGCTCTTTAAAATATAAATTATATAATTCACAACTTGGTGTAGCTTCATTTCCTTGCAAATTTATTAATCCTATACTATTTAACTTTAATCCTTGCATTACTTCTAATTTTACTGTTTGATGACAACTTATTACTGTTTTAAAGGCTTGTGCTAATTCTGGATATTGTTGCAAGTAACACCAATGTCGTTGTAAATGAGCTGCATAACACCCTATATCTGTTGCTGCTGTTTTTAATAATTCATCTATGGTAATTTTCTTTTGAAAAAGTTGATATAAAGCTAATTTTATTAAGTAAGGATTTCCCCCAACAATTGCCATTAATTTTTCGATTTCAGACATATCTAATTGCAATTGATAATGGCTGGCTAAATCTTGAATTTGATCTGCACTTAACTCTGGCAAATCAATTGGTAAACCAACATTAAAAGGCGATTGATTAATATCTATAGGCACATAAGCTTCTGTTGAATGTACAACTATTAATCGCATATTTTTCCAAAGGTCACGATTTTTTGCATCTTCGTGCCAAGCTCGTAATAAACTAAAAAAGTCTACGGTAATTTCTGGATATTGAAAGATATAATCTACTTCATCTAGTGCCAATACTATGGGAGTATCTATACTTTTCAAAATATATCTCTCAAAATAAGATTTACAGGATACTTTACTGCCAAAAATTTCGTTCCAATAATTATCTAAGTTAGCTGCTAAATTCAATTCTGAAGCTACCGCAGCACAAAACCATCGCAAAAATTTATCTAAATTGTTAAAAATTTGACTCTCAACTAATTGTAAATTTAATACTGCTGTTTGATATCCTAATTTTGCAGCACGATCTAAAATTCTTGCCATTAAAGATGTTTTTCCCATCTGTCTGGGTGCTTTAATTCTAATTAAAGCACCTGGTTTAGTAATTTCTTGATAACAATTTTTTTCAATGGGAGGACGCTCAATATAAAAACTAGCAGCGTAATTATCTTGACTTTTTGGTAATTTTGGTGGTGAAGATGGCAAAGGCTTTCTATAAGTAAAATTCCTAGCAGAATCATTGATAAATTTTGATTCTATTATCATTTCTGGTGTTGATGGAAATACTGGTTTTTCTATATAGTTAATAATTTTGACAATTAATTTTTCAGGTTCGTCAGCATTTTCCCATTCCCATTGTCTAATTTTAAATAAATAACTATATAGATTATAATCCCAAGGTGAATCAATGGGAATATTAGTTTTAATAGGTATTATCCATGGCTTTTGCTCTGGATGATAATCTTGATTTTTTTTTGCTATCCTGACTGTTTCAGTTACCATCTCATTAAGAATTGATTTGGCAGTTAATAGTAAAATTAAGTAATCTGATTCCTTTAATTTTTGATAATTTTCTTTAATACGTTTATTTTCAGGCTGACTATAATTTGCGATAAAATATTCATAGTTCTTACTGTTAAATTTTTCAGTCAGATTGGCAAAAAAAATGTTACTAGAGCTTTCTTGTTCTGTAATTACAAATAATTTTGGCATAACTAAACTCTTTAATTAACGATTTAGCAATTCCCAAAAAGCGTGAGGTAGAAAATTTTAGCTTTTCAGCAACAGGGAACAGGAAATAAAAAAGACAACTTTACCGAATAATTAATAATTAATAATTATTAATTAAATACCTTGGTTAAAAGCCTCCCCCCATCGAGGAATAAGCGGTCGTTTGCGGAGCATTCCGTAGGATGGGATGGCGAGGTCTCCTCGCTTGCCTCCAATCGACCAAGAGAAAAAAATAATATTTCTTTATATTCAATTCCCTTACGGTTTTAACCAGAGGTAATTATCCATTATCAATTAATGAATTGAAGCTTACTTAGAAATGATATATATAGCAATCATATTTCAGTTGTAAGATTTTAGTGGTAATTAGGAGTCAGAATATAAAACGATTTTGATTGTTCTTAATTGTTCTTAAATATCTCATAAATCATTCCTGATTGCTATATGAGTTTGATAATATCATATATATAGCAATCTGATTTGAATTGTGAGAGATTGTAAATTGTTAGGAAATAAGGAATAGGCACTCTTACAATAGATAAGAAAGAAAAAACAGTATCTTCTCAAGATGATAATCCCTATATTCTATACCTTTTCAGGAATAGTAAAATTATTACGTCTGATTTCTAATTGCTATAGTTAAAAACAAATTAATATATTGATTTTGGTGTTCTTTATAGTTAAAATAAATCATCACTTTCTCAAACTAACCTATATTTAAAGACAACAAATATTTTGAGAAAATATTTAGTTAATAGCTATAAAAAAATCATCAAAATTTTATCTTTAAGAAAAATTTTTTTCAGTTATAGGAGCGATCGCCCTGTTACCTTTTGAGGGAGAGTATCCTATATCAACAAGTTAAGTAGTTATACCAATTTCCCAAAATAAAGCTATATTTGCTCAAGACTTCAGTGATTAAGTAACAAGTAAAGTCAAGTCATGTTTTTAAGGATACTAGGCATTAAGTGTTATACCAATTCCCAAAAGAATTGCTATACTTATGTAGCACTTCAGTTATTAAGTAATTAACATATGGAAAATCACTTTTATGCTAATAATAGCCCATTTAATGTTTATTATTCTTATGTTGTACGGACGTTGCATGCAACGTCCCTACCTCCCACACTTCCTCTCCTGGGAGGGGTTAGGAGTGGGTCCCACACTACCCCACATTTGGCAGATATAGCATTCTTTTTGAGAAATAGTATTAAACTAATTATTCGGTCGAACCCTACTCTCTACTTCCTACTCTTAAGAAGATGTAGCAATACTTTTGATATTTGGTATTATACCGCTACGCGGAAGGTACTAATGCTAAAGTTTATTACCGAATCATTAATAATTAATAATTATTAATTAAATAATTCTGGTTCAAAGCCGACCCTTTCAAGGGGAAAAAAAGTGATCTTGAATTTCCTTATATTCAATTCCGTAAAGGTTTTAAGCAGAGGTAATTATCAATTATCCATTATCCATTAATGAAAAAAGGTTTTGAACTTATACTAATTTCCTAACGTATTTGCGTAGTGCTATATGCGAAATTATTTGCACATCTAATTTAGCTCCATAGCTTTTCTAATTTCAATTGTGAGAGATTGTAGATTTTTAGTGAATAGTTACTCTGGCAATAGAGAAGAAACAAAAAACAGTATCTTCTCAAGATTATAACCCCTATATTCTAGATTTTTATTTTTAAGGAATAGTCAAATTCTCACATCTAATTCCTGATTGTTATATAACTTATCTATATTTTTTTATTTTCCTACAAACAAAAACTTTAAGACAAAAATCACTGTTAATATCCACATAAAAATAGTAGTTTCATGGAATTTACCTTGAAAACTTTTCAGAATAGGATAAGTAATTAAACCCATAGCTAATCCATCGGCTATAGAATAACTTAAAGGCATAATTATAATTGTTAAAAATGCTGAAATAGATTCTGCTGGATCGTCCCAAGAAATATTACGAACACTACCCATCATTAATACTCCAACAATTAATAAAGTCGGTGCAGTTGCCACAGAAGGAATTGCTGATAATAAGGGAATAAAAAATATAGATAAAATGAATAAAAATCCCACAACAACAGCAGTAAATCCACTACGTCCTCCTTCAGAAATACCCGCAGCAGATTCAATATAACTTGTGACTGTAGAAGTACCCATTATTGCACCAAATGTTGTGCCGAGTGCATCTGCCATAAATGCTTTATTTAAGTTTAATGATTCTCTTGTTTGATTAAAATATCTAGCTTTTATTCCTAATCCTGTTAAAGTACCTACTGTGTCAAATAAATCAACAAATATCAAAACAAAAATAATAGTAATTAATTCCCAAATATTAGTTTTGACTATATTTTCTAAACCAACAAATGCTTGACCAAACAAGTGTATTGGTAACTGCGGTAAACTAATAATTCCTTGAGGAAAAGGTGCAATTCCTAATATCCAACTTAGTAATGCTGTTGCTAATATTCCCCATAGTAATGCTCCAGTAATTCGCCGAGCGACAAAAGCTGAAGTAATTATAATTCCCGCGATCGCCACTAAAGTTTCTGGTTGATTGAGATTACCTAAAGTGGTAGTTGTAGCTTCATCAGCGATAATTATTTTGCTACTTGTTAGACCTATATAAGCAATAAATAAACCTATTCCTGCTGTGGTTGCTTGTTTAACACATTCGGGGATATTACTAACTATTTGACTACGAATTTTGCCAGTAGTTAAACCAATAAAAATTAAGCCTTCTATAAATACAGCAGCTAAAGCAACTTGCCAAGAAATTCCTAACTTTAAAACTACTGAAAAAGTAAAATAAGCATTTAATCCCATACCTGGTGCTAGAGCATAAGGATAATTCGCATATATTCCCATAATTAAAGTGGCAAATGCTGCCGATATTGCTGTAGCAATTACCAATTCTCCAAATAGATCGCCAGAGCTTTCTAAAAAAATTGCTTTGGATAATATGTCAGGATTTACTACTAAAATATATGCCATTGTGACAAAGGTAGTTATTCCTGCGATTATCTCTGTGTAGAAATTAGTTTGGAGTTGATTAAATTGAAAAAAATTAGCAATAATTCCTAATTTATGGGAACGACCATTCTCTGAACTCATATTGCTACCTAACAATTGAGAATTTGGCTAGTTAATTTATCTTTCTTTGTCTATTTTGTCAAGCAAAAAAAACTTTTTTCTGTGATACTAAAGACTGTTTCTATCAACCGGAAATACTCTGAGAGATAAGTGTTTCAATCTTTTGGAAATAGCATCATACGTCTACTGTAGTAATATTTAGCAATTTTTGATTTGTGTTTGCACAAATACATAAACCTTCGTATTACTCTCATTTTTTTCACATTTGATTTTTCCAGAGAAAATTGCTGTTGTCAAAACCATGCTGTATAATTATTTATATATTCATAATTTATTTAGAATTGTTGTAGTAATTAACTACTAGCAGATTCTAACAATTTATCGATCGTTCAACGTTGGAGAAATTAATAATTTTTTTCAACTACATCCTTCTACGATAAAAGTTATTTTTTTGATGGATAAATCAAGAAAAGATTGAGTTAAAGTTTGCTTAAATAGGACTTATACCAAATCTCAAAAGTCTTGCTAAATCTTCTTAAGATTAGGGAGTAAAGTTCGACCGAATAAGTAGTAATCGCGCTCTTTGCAAAGGAATCGTTAAAAACATTGCTGAACCTTACTTATTACTTAATCACTGAAGTATTGAGCAAGGTCTGACATTATTTTTGGGAATTGGTATTACACAAAACAAAATTTTTCTGTCATTGCCAACAACAGTAAAGGAATCTCAAACTCATAGTTGGGATTACAGATTCGTAAATCTTGTTTAATTCTCATAGCTAAAAATATGAAATAACTAAAACTTGTTTAGTTGCTCTAGAAAATCGGGTAAATACCTAAGTTTGGTTTCTAACTGGTACAAAATTCCAAGGTAAATTTAACATGACAAGTCAAATACAATTACTACCTCAAAATTCAGCACAAAAATCCACATTTTTCTCTTTAATCGCATTATTAGTAGGATTATTAGCTGTATCCTTAGCAGCAATTTTCATTCGATTAAGCGAAAGAGAATTAGGACCTGCTAGTACAGTATTAGATCGTTTTGTCATCTCTGGTGTTGTCTTGTGGTTTTGGGGTAATTTCCAAGCTCAAAAAAATCAATCATCAACTAATAAAAATGAACAACATTCAACTTATACATTTAGTGAGTGGATTTGGTTATTAGCTGGTGGTTTGACTTTTGCGCCTAGTTTACTTCTTTGGGCATGGTCTTTAACCCAAACTAATGTTGCGAATTCAACTATACTTCATAATATGATTCCCATCTTTACTGCTCTGGGAGGATGGATATTTTTAAGTCTTCGTTTTGACCGTAGATTTTTAATAGGAATGGCAATAGCTATAGTAGGAGCAATTGCCATTGGAGCAGATGATATACAAGTAGATTTAGAACATTTTACTGGCGACTTAGCAGCATTTGCATCTGCAATTTTATTTGGTGCTTACTACTTATTAATTGAAAAACTTCGCTCCAAATTTTCAGCGACAACTATCTTATTTTGGACTTGTATAAGTGGTAGTTTATTTACTCTTCCTATTGCTTTGTTCATCGAAGATCGTATTTTGCCTTTTTCTTGGGAGGGATGGTTATCAATTATTGGTTTAGCAGTAGTTGCTCAAGTTTTAGGTCATGGGTTTGTTACTTATAGTCTCAAAACTTTTTCCTCTGGTTTTGTTGCTTTGTGCTTTTTATTGGAACCTGTAATTACTGCTTTAATTGCTTGGGTATTATTCTCAGAACAACTTACTATAATTAGTTGGCTAGGATTTTCTATCGTATTATTAGGATTATATTTAGCTCAATCAAGTCCTTCAATTCAGAAAGCTAGTAATTGAAATAGCACTCAGCAATTAGCTATTAGCTATCAGCTTCTCAAGGTGTATAATAAGGAATTAAAATCTCTATTAACACGCACTACTAATTTTTCAAATATAGTGGGGTGAGGGACTTAAACCCTTGGATTTTTAGCTGATAGCTAATACCGTTTCAGAGAAGTTATATCAAGTCCGGTAATATTGGTATTGTAAGGTAAGGAAGAAGGAAGAAGGATGAATAAAGAAGGATAAATGAAGGATAAAAGAAGTATGAAAGCTTTAGTTATCTAAGAGAGAAGACTTAAAACCCTGAAAAAACTTAAATTTCCTCTAGATATTTACCGAAAAATTGGGTAGTTACGCCTCCTCTTTTAAGAGGATAAAAAAAAGAATATTCCGTATTTTCAATCCGGAGGCTTCAGCTAGAGGTACTGATAACTGATAACTGATAACTGAAATGACCCTTGGGTTTACACAGAACGATACCAGCGGACATGATATTAAAAGTCAAAATTCATGCATTAAGATTTTATCAGCTCAAAAGTTTGAAACTACTTTTAACCTTCTTTTTTGAAATTGCTATAAATGCTTTTTGCGGAGTATTCTGTAAGGAAAAGCTAATAGCTAGTTAACAAATATCTGGTAAAAAATAATGTAGGGACGTTCCATGAAACGTTCCTAAAAAGTTTGGATAAAAAGTTTATTTATTTGGTATTTGTGGAGATTTATAGTACATTAATAATTCATAAATCAATAATTTGTGAGTAAGCATTCAGCGATCGGCTATTGATTCAGAGTAGGAGAACAAAGCAATTGAAAAATTGATGGATAATTAAAATTAACTATCAAAGCACTTTTATTTGACCTGAGAAGTAATTATTCATTATTAATTGCTAATTCCGTGTGTGCAGTATTCGACAGAAAAGGAAAAGTTAACTGCACTGAGCTAATAAACAATAGCTGAATATTTACATTTGTGATTTTAACTAATTAAATTAATCCCACTGTTAAATAAATCTTCAATTGTTTGTTTATTTCTGAGAATAACTCCTAGTTCATCTCTATATGTTAAATTAGGGTCTGCTCTAAATGATAAAAAGTTAAAGCTGGTTACTATGGCAAATTTATCATCACAAATAATCTGTTTACGATGACTATTTTCAGTTTTTTCAAATTGGAGATTTTTGTAATTTGCTTTTAAATTTTCTAATTGTTTAATAGACCGATCGTCATTTTTAAATTTTGAACCTTTAATTCCATAGATTATATGAACTTTAACTTTTCGTTTGAGGCTATCTTTTAAAGTTGATAAAAATTCTTCGTCTACTACATTTGCTTTAATCCAAGGTGAAACTATCATTAATCTATTTTTGGCTTCTTTTAAAGCTTTAACTAAATATTCACGAATTTGATAAGTATGAATTACTTCTGAAATTCTAGTTTGAGATTTTATTTGTTGTAGCTCTTGCTTCAGCTTTTTTATTTCCTCTTTTAGTGAATTATTTTTGGTTTCGACAAAATTATCAGAGTCATTAAGAGAGTCAATTTTTGTAGTTAACTTTTCTACAGTTTTAATATCCTCCTCTTGAATATTAGAAATAACTTCCTTGACTGAACTTTGAGGAGGTTTATCCTCTTCCATTTGTTGAAAAATTGGCTCCAGTATTTTTTTCCCTTCAGCATACAATTCTTCTATAGTTTTCCGATATTCTGGTTGGATAAAACCTCTAGAAAAAATCTCATATTCAATTTCGCTATCGCCAGGATTACTTTTATATAAAACCAGCAAAATTTCATGCCATTCAGGATATATTTTTTCTATGTTATTAACTTGTATTAATTCTATGGGATTAGGATTATTAGGATGAGAATTTTGTAAAACTTTTTCAATATCTGGATAGTAGTTAACTAAATCTTCTATATGACTTTTTCTTGGTTTTTTGATGATTTTATTTATGGCACTATTTTTATAAATTTTACTGTCAAAAATTTTCAGAGAGAAAGAGTTTATCAGTTTTCCATTGAGAGCGTCTAGATAAAATGTCTGAGTTTCAGAAATAGGTGCTAAAACTGTTTGTTGTTCTAAAGCATCTAAACCTACTTTTGTTAACTCTAAATCTTCTTCTTTTTTGACTAAATCTCTAGAAATTAATTCTGATAATACTTTTTCTATTTGATAATTTTTCATACCAATAAAACTAGAAATTTCTTTTGGTTTTACCAACCCATAAGTAATACATTTCAACACAAACTCTTCTAATAATTGTAATTCTCTATTTGCCAAATAAGTTAAGTCAAGACGTAAGACATAGAAAGGATAACCAACTGGTTTAGAGTCAAGCACTATTGCTTCAGGATTTGAATAATTTTTTCTGATCTTATTTTCCAAGTCTTTAATTTCGTTATTCATTATTAAGCTCCTCAAAAAACTTATATCGCAGTTTTCTCTGGTATCTTTACACATTATTTTTACTTTTTCTAGACTGTACTTTGAGCGGGAAGTTGTAAATACCTGAGTGAAGAGTATCATATATTTTTTCCCAAATTTTTATCTGTCGGGGTTTAGTCTGGCAACCCTCGTCAAAGGTTCGTTGCGACAAATTTATTAATAGCTGCTTTTTTCGACTTTTTCCAAATTTTTATCTGTCGGGGTTTAGTTTGCCAACTTCTCTCAAAGGTTCGTTGCGCCAAATTTATTAATCACTCCTTTTTTTCGACTTTTTCCAAATTTTCATCTCTCGGGGTTTAGTTTGCCAACTTCTTTCAAAGGTTCGTTGCGCCAAATTTATTAATCACTCCTTTTTCCGACTTTTTCCAAATTTTCATCTGTCGGGTTATGGTTTGGCAACCAGACTCAAAGGTTCGTTGCGACAAATTTATTAATCACTCCT
>JAAUYL010003514.1_pt1 | contig 10091 bp, 4 predicted proteins | sample 7278011 | NCBI WGS metagenome assembly JAAUYL01 (sample SAMN14350225, study PRJNA611818) | marine sediment metagenome | isolation source: surface marine sediment (1.8m) | place: French Polynesia: Moorea | collected 2018-08 | reverse complement strand
TGCATCGAAAAACAATGGAGTTATGGGGATGCTCTGTTTTTGACAAGAATTAGATTTGAATTTCCTGTCCTTTTATGAATGTGTCCCCACCCTCCCCCGTGACGTTTTTAGCGCCGGAATTTACTTAGCGAAATTTCCCCATACATGTGCGAGTAGATAGTACATAAAACTGGCATTGTCATCTGCATCAGCGGGATTTTTCACCAAGCAGGAAAACTCCTTTTCAATTGACAAATCCGTCCACTACATTGTTCAGCAAACCATCGCGACTTACACAAATGGATGATGTACAGTGTAGATACGTACATGCGTAAGGTGTGGCGGTTGCGGTAGAATCCACTACTCTCCTTACTTCAATGCATGCTAAAGAACTCGACTAGCTTCATGTTCTTCTTGTTGAGCAGGGATGGGAAAATATTGAGACTTCCCGGAAATCCCTTTAACAGCTCTAAAACCTCAAAATCCCGGTATTGGGGAAAACTTGTTAAGAGTCTCTTTATGTACACATAGTGAAAAAATCCCCCACCTCTTGAGTTCTCGGGGAGAGACAGGGTTGCTGCTGCTTTCCATTCCATCGAATTAGTATGCAAATTTCAGCGGAGGAAATGTTTTAAAGGGGAAGGGGAAACTTTTTGTGCATCGCTGCTTCACACCGTGTCCCCCAGTGTGGAGTGTGGAAGCACTACATTCTTTACGTAAGAAAAACCAAGAGCAAAGATCGCATTGTTGTTGGGTTGTTACCATGAACAATGGACGATTCCTGTAGTTGGAGTGTCTGATTTTATCTCGTAAAAGGACTAAAGGAGTTTCCCAATTGCATGCGCATGCATATAAATCATAGTGTATTTTCTCAATTTTCTGCAATTTTTCGTGGCTTGGCGGCAAAGCTCTTTGTGAGCAGAAATTGGTAGATTTTTATCACCTTCGACTTTGTTCAACTGCTTCTTGCGGTCTGTCATTTCTTTTGCCCAATTTCAAGAGAGGAGAGCGTTCTTTTCTTGAGAATTTCAAAGGGCACAGGAAAAATCATGATTAACCCCCACAGAGTGAGTACATATGCAGCAGGAATTTCCATCATAAAATTCATATTACCTACAAAGGCGGCTTGATTTGTGTAATAATGAAGATGGATCTGAGATTTTGGACACAAAAGACTTGAAGGGCACTCCCACTGTGAGGACTCTACTTTGTACGATGCTCTGTTTTTAAATGGAAGAAACTCGCGCTCAAAACCGACGACGACGAACAGTCGACTTGGCGGCACTAATCGTGTTAGACACTTCAATCGCCCGTGTGACACTTTTTGAACTTCGTTAGATACGAAGCGATACAACATCAACATTCCTTACATGCGCATCGTTTTTTTTGCCCCATTCCAATTTCGCAGATTGCTTCGAGGGTTTTTTAGCCAAACTTTCTTGGCGACAAAATTAATCTGAATCAACCCCCGTCTTGAAAAATCGAGGCGAATTTGCATTGTGAAGTTCCTTATACCTATTTCCTTAGCTAATCTAATAATTGAGTTTCTTCGACAAACATTTCGCCTTTCAGACGGGACGACGGGACGGGAGAAAATTCGCTACAAGGGGAAAAAAGCGTGCCATTAACGTTATTATCAGCAATAGAATGGAGAGACAAGACGGCCGTCTCCCGTCGAAAATTAGTCGTCTAGTGTACATAGGACAGGCTGTTTTACAAATCTAACAAGTACAGGCTATTTTTACAGAAGCCAATTTCTAAATTAACTTGCGGCGTTCGGTGTTTTAAGAGGATTAGAAAAAACTCTCCTATTTGTCGGAGTTAAAATGCTACTTCACTGACAGACCCTTTGAAAAGCACAATGGCTATATTAAATTGACAGTAGCTAGCAGAGCTTAGAATTATAATTTGGCTTCATGCTGAGATTAAAATCGTAAGTGTTTTCCTTTTTCAAATGCATAAAAGAAGAAGAAGATTTGACTATTGTTCTCATCAATTAGTTAGCTAATTTGTTCTGGCTTTTTATGTGTACACTGGCAATGAAAAATGGGGGACTGGCTGTGTTGAAAGATGTCTACCAACTTCTGTTGGAAAAATTTGAATTTTCTCTCTTCTCAAGTCTCAGCTGAAAAAAAATCTTTCTTTGCTCAACAAATTGTAGGTTCTTTTGATTGAAGCCTCGCCCAGCCCAGAGATTTCGTATGCGACTCGTCTAAATTCAAATAAGCTGCTTTTATAAGGGATTTTACCTACTGCCATTCAATAGAGACCAAATGTTTGAGCGAGGTTTCTTTCTCCTGAATTAAGAGACTTTTTCCAAAACAGCAATATTTTTCAGGACAGGCAGTCGTTCGCAAAAAGTGTTAGTTCAAGTGTAAATTCATTGTTGCTAATATTGGCCTTTTGTCCGACTTCAAAATTTGTTTTCAATGTTACTCAGAATGGAAAACATTTACTACAACATCCCCCTTTGCTTTTTTCAAAGCAAATATTTCCGTTGTTATGTCAGTTTCTGTTGAGTTGAACAGAGAGAAACTAAGACCCAAACCAGCTGCTTTTTTGCTTGCATTTGAGAGTGAATTTACAATGCTAATTGACTAAATAAACATTGGAGATACATTTTCCTCTTCCTTCCCTTGTCTGCTGAAAAAATGCAAACAAAACGACGGTTCTCTTTGACAGGAAAAATCAATAGACGACATGGAACTGTCTGCACTTTTGCAATTGCTAATATTTATTCAGATCATATCAAAACACTTGATAAAAGTGTGTGAGAGCAAATATCTTGAACGAGAAATTAGGAACCCATTGAGCAGAGATGGCGAGGGTCTCTCAAATCCCATATCCTGCTTAGCGCCTAGAATAAACTTCGGCATTGTCCCATGTTTTTCTAATGTCGCGCGAAAAATTCTTCTCTCTCTCTCTCTTGGAAAATACACTGACATAAATACAAATGCTGCGCGGTTTTCCTAATCCACTTAAAGCAGTTTCCAGTCTTTCACCGTCACGTCTACGAATTTTTCTCGGGAGACACTTTGATTTCAGAGATCAAAAGCAATATCTGTGTTTTCTCTAGAGGTCAAGGCTCTACGGGGAGCTTTAAATCTGAAAGGCTTCCTGTGGGAAAATACACGAGACTACGCTCTTCGGTGTCGGTCAATCCCAAAATCGAAAACTGCGGTACGCAAAATCGCTCAAAATCCAATGAAAATTCTTAACGCGGTTGACTGAGCAGATTACAGATTACACGTCTGCACAGCTAAATGGATTTTTATTTAGATAAATAAATACATTTAGGTTGCGTCACGTGCGCTGATGGATTTGGAAATTCGGATGCGTCCAAAAATAAAAATGGATTGCTACATTCGAGAGGAAGGAGGGCAGACAATGGCGTTTTGATTGGAGGGACAGTCCTTCTGAATATTAACATATGTAGGCAATTTTTGGGTCGAAGCATTATTCTTTTTGGGGGTACAATTTAGCCACAATTTTCTGGGGGAATTAGGGGACACCCTGTACATTTTTTATGGGAAATGAAAATATGTGTCTCATAATTGGATGCGCTCATGTTTCGCTATTGTGGAGAGGAGAGCTTTCGCGAAAAGAAATCTACAAGAATAGGATGATTCAGTGGTACACACGTGATTGATCGGATTGGGGCTCGAGCTTTTTCCTATGAAAGAAAAGCAAGCATCACAGTATTTCCCAACTTTTTTCGTGTTGATAATTGAATTGTGCGAAACCATGTTGTGAAAAAGAGCGATTGCAACGCAATGCATGCATTCATCAGTTCAAATGGCAGGTGCTTCTTTTTTGTTGACACGAGACACTGTGTTAAAGTAAGATTTTAGCAGTCTGCCCTTAATCTCCTGCACCAGGCAGCTCAGCTCATATTGCATTTATTTTTGCTTTCCAGTCTGCTTTACCACTCGGCCACATTTTAAATAACAATAACATTATGCAGTGGAATCTACATTATAAAAATGGCTGCTCAGCATACTGTTAAAAAGAAGACTAGAATATTACGCATGCTTAAAACGGGGGAGAGGGCTTCTCTGAGAGCGAGAGATAAGGAGATCCCGCGGGAAAATCCCTGAAATGTTGCTTCACGTTACCATTTTTTCCCCTTGATTTTTCCGTGAAAATGCATCAAAAAAAGATGCGTGACAAGTGACAACAATGGCGAAGAATTAGAAAGCCATGACCATGACTAAAAGGGACATTGCCACGTTTCGAGGGACGCTTTCGTTTCGTTATTCTTTCATCTCTCCAGAAAAAAGCTGTCGCAATGCTCACTGTTGGGCTGCTACTATTGGCAATACACAAATAACTACAGGGTGTTTACTAAGAACCTAGCAGAACGCTTTGGCTAAAAAGTTATCATAACACATCCTAGATACATGAAAAAAATGCAGGAAAAGCTCGTCTCTACATGTCCATCTATGAATGGCAATCTTTCTACACCACGATCCGTAGAGGCAAACCAGATAGTCTCCTTATTCAGAAGCTTGAAAAAGCAGAATGCCAAAGCGACTGTGGTTCCAGGAAGATTTGCTCTGTCCTAATGTGTCTCTAGTGACTGTGTCTAGCGTCCCAAGTGTAAAGACCAGGATAGATGATGATCATTGCGAGAGTGGGAGGATATATACTGCATTTATGTACTAGGGGGAAAAAAGGAAGAGATGAGATTGGCAGCACGATTTTTCCGCGATTTCGTTTGCGTCTGACGTTATCACTCTGGAAAACTGAGAATCCCGGTCCGCAGGTGGAGGACTAACCAAATCCGCGGGGCGAGACGAAAAATAGCCAGAAAATAGCGCACAAGTCGTAAGTCACTGTCAACAACTTGTCAACATAAAGAACGATTTAATGGCGATACTAGAGCTCCCTTCTCAATAACACCTGTTTTTTGTGCGACCCAGACACTATTCTGTTGTTGAATAGATAATCTGCAGCATCTCTCAAATCTCGCGAACTGACGAAGTATTTTAAATGTAAGTCTACGTAGAGTATAAGTCTAGATAGAACTGGACTGACTGTAGTAGAGCTGCCAAAGAGGGAGGGGTGTTGCATGGTAAATGTGTCTCCTTCCTTCCCTAGTATATATTTTATCAAGGGGATGGCGAGGATGTGTGGCGACTGGAGAGTACATTTATTTGTATTGCCACTTCATTTTTGCCCCATGTTCATTTTTCTGAGCTCCCAGAGGTCCCACTGAAAAAGTAATATCAAGTGCTTTTGCTGTCTGTCACTCCGAATCTGCTCACATAAAATGGGGAAATGGCAAAAAATCCCCCACCCCACAAACCAACTCAAAAGAAGAGAGAGCAAAACGTCCACTACGTTAAAATTGACCCTCTTTCCTTGTCATCTTAAATTATTGGTCTGTAATAATAAGGCTGCAAAAACGAAAATTCATTCCAAATTTCATTTAGCTTTCCCCCCAGACAGATACAAGTATCTTTATATGCACTGTTTTAAGGTCGCGCGCATTAAATCGATTCGTTTCACTTTTCAGGTAAGACTGGCGGCTTGAACTCTTCCGCTTGTTATTTGGCATTTGTGCAACGCCCCTTTTCGTGTGAAGGAATGCAAGTTTTTTGGCTCAAATTTCAAGAAAATAGGTTTATTCAACAAAACAGGTTGCGAATGAATAGGGTGAATTAGAATAAGAGCATATTTTAGGGAGGCAAAAACTAAAAAGTGACGTGCTCAAAGCCTTACTGACCCCTTTATTTCAATTTTCGTTTTCGTTTCGCTCGAAAAAGTTTTGCACGCTTTTTCGGAACGCCCATGTTTTGCTGTTCGTTTGTTTGTGACGGTCAAATGCTCATCAGTGCGCTCGTAGAAGAGCAGGGAACTTATCCTATTATTATATGAGGCAAGGACCCCCAAAACTTTCTTGGCAAAAACAAAGAAAAACAATGTAACAAGTCTGCTCTTCTAGAGGGAGCCTATAGACGTTTTCATTTCAGGTCCGTGTCACGGTAGTTTCTTAAGCTCAATCGTCTGTAGCAATTCATGCTCAAATGACAGTTTATATCCCGGCTATTAATAACTTTGTCTGAAATGGTGGTTTCTCGCAAGCAAAACATTTTTCTTGGGGAAACGACACAGTGCACCACAAGCCTCTCTCTGGTTTGTTATGGAGGGGATTTACTTTGCTCTCCCCTCGCTCGCTCGTCAGAGTTTTGCTTGTTTTGTTTGGGCACTCTTCTTATGTATTTTCTGCTGCTCGCCACAAAATTGGGGGGGACCCACCGAAGCACACTAAAGCAAGCCCAGCATATTTCCTGTCCGCTTTTGGGCGTTTAGGGAATTTCCCCCTTAATTCTCATTAGTATTAAATGAACGCGAAATGTTACAGGGACGAGGAGGTGGTTTTTTTATGGAACACACGTGCACTCGAGCTTTGTTTTTTGGGCGTTAGCCTGAAGCTCAGGCCAACAAGTTCCAGAAAAGTCCAAAATTGGCAATTGTTGATTTGCAAGTTTGACTGAGGAAAAGGGAGAGAAATGAACGTGAAATAATGCATACAAATGAAACACCTTGTTACAGTGTCAGACGTCTAAAATTACACCTTGTCTTCTTTTCACCCCCTTCTGGTTCTAGTCCTACAAAGTCAGAACACACCCTTATGCCCATGCATAATTAGATTCAGAGAAAATCATTTTGCAAAATATATTTCCTCCGAAAATGAGTCATATAAGTTCATTTTTGATAATTTAGCAAGTGGACTTCCTTGAAATTCTACACTTGAAATGACGACTGCTGCATCAACAAACTCGCAATAATTGATATCAATTCGAAGCTGGCAATATTTTTGAAAATTCAGCCAAGGGGGAATGGAAGTTAGTTACAATGCAGTGATAAATTTGATGACGGTGCCAAAATCTTTGGAACAACAAAGCCAATTTCACACCCCTGACTCACCTCTTTTGACAGGCAAATAGACAGACCCTGCTCAATTATTTGTTGTCACTAAAGAAGGTAGCACTTGAACCTGTGCATCACTCTACAGAGAGATGGGAAGGATAACTATTGTCATTAAAACAGGGAGAGAGCGGCATTATTAATTTCAATTTTTATCTTCATTTTAAAAGCATGCCGCCATTTTGGCTTATGAAAAATCCAGAGCATTAGAAAAAGACAGTTATAGCTGGGGTGAGAGATAATTAGCGTAGAAGGGGGTGTCAAATTTGCCTTTAAAACAGTGTGAAGAAACATCAGGTTTTCGTTGACTCACGAAGCTCCTTACTTACCTTCATTTGATAGAAAATTCGTTGGAAAAATATATTTGTGGCTAAAACAAAAGCTTTCCAGTCGTCATCGTAAGTTCATTAGAGTAGCAACTTTTTTAAAAAAGTGCTCTCCAGCCAAAATATGAGATATGATTTTTGATTACGTCTGCTGAACTTTTCACAATTAAACATTTTTGTCATCTGATAGTTTCAGTGAGCGCTTTTTATGCCTTTTTTGGCTATCTGATATCAATCTGTTGAGCCTTGAGCTCAAATAAAAAAATAGAAGCCTGCATCTTGCTCTGACAAACCTTTAAATGAATACCTTTAGCTATAATTTTTAATTTCAATACAGCGAAAAAAGTTTAATGACGGAATTAGATTTTTTTGCTAGATTTTCATAAATCCAATGTACTCCAGGTATTATGAAAAGGAGCTGCGTGTAAAACAATTATGGTCTAGTGAGTCGACTTCCTCAGCAAAGCCGAGTTTTAAAGAATTTTAGGAAACACCTATGCCACAGCCTTAATAAAACCACGCTTTTGTTACAAGAAAGGAGACATTTCACCAAGATGATAGACGATGGAAGATTCTTACTGGACTGAAAAATATCAACACCCTAAAATAGCGGCGTTCCTGAACAAAATTCATTTTCGTTCACAGTAGAAAGGCAAATCGATTGCAGCTTCATATTTCTACCATTTTTACAGGTTTTTTTGCCAATTTAACAAAAAAAATTGAAAATACAAGAACCACGCCCAAAATATTGTAGATATTTTCCCCGGAAAACCGGAAGCAAAGCAAAACAGCGCTTGCATGCAACTTGACCGGATATTGATTGAATAAATATTTTGTGAAATTCTGCCTGCAAACCTGGCTTAATATAAAAATAATTTCATTACCCTCCTTCTCCAAATATTTTGCAGTGAAATATGTGTTTTCGCCGAGCCAATATCGTAAAATATTTTCTGGAAAACTTGGTTTCCTAAGGAATGTGCAACAGCTGAAAAATTACGTCACGCAAGCTTTGTGACATGCATCCAATCTAAAAACAACAACGGAAAGCAACAAAATGAAAATGTGGAGCAGAATTTGAACCAATAATAAATAAAAAGCATGCTCGTGGAGCCCCTCCATCTGATTAAATATTCCTTCTTCTTGCGCTTGTACCTCAAAGCTCATTTTTCACTAAAGACCATCTGAGTGTGCGTCGTCCAATATTGATTTAACATGGCATATTTTTCAATCTTTTAATTTCCCTTCTTTAGCCATTAGTACAATAGATGGGTTGAAAGCAAAGTGCAAGTCACTAATTTTTACTACCTTCGAGTGGGGAGGGAAAACAAAAGATGTTAAGGCTTACAAAAAGTAGACTCTTCTTACACCTGGCTTGTTAGTGTTTTTATAGTGCCAAAGCTAAAGGTAGTATTGGGAAGACTTGGAGAGGGGTGCAGTGTGCATGAACTTAATGCTACAAAAACGTAACGTAACGAACAGCAGCTGTCTTATTTATGTTTTTGGCGTGAAAACTGGAAACGCCACAAAAATACAACGCTACACACAATGGTGAAATAAAACACCCCTTTGGGCGATTTTTTTATTGCTAAGTACATTACTATTACTTAAGTACCTATCTACACATTATCGTTCATCTTCAGTGTGAAATTTGAGAGGAGAGGTGGCTTGTTATTGCGGAGAGGTCTAGAAACGACATTTAAAAATGTTCGTACTCTGACGTTGTCTTTAATTCGTTTAAAGATATGATTGCAAATCACAAGCTGAAACATGAAGAAGAGCACTGAACTCTATAATTTGCCAGAAAAGCCTTAAATGCCATTAAGTTAACACACACCACAATGCTCCATTTTCGGCAATGTTCCTCTACAAACTTATGAAGTAAAACCTGCTGAGACGAGACAAGACAATCATTAATCATATCGTAGGAATACACATCACATTTTGCACCCATGTAATTGTGGCATGATATCAAAGGGGGTGTGCGGGGTTAGAAAGGAAATGCAAGGTGTTATCGTTGGGTCAAAAACTTGAGATTGAATCAAGGGGGTGCACAAAAAATCCATGGAAAATGAGATATTCTAAGGTGAGAATTTGACACTACCACCTATAACCATGGACCCCCATTGTCACCTACTTAGTTTTTGCTGTTGTATCTGTCTTTGGCATACGCATGTATGAGCTTGTTTGTCTTGAGATTCGCGGAGCATCATTTGTTATTTGCGATTTACCATGACTCAACTATTTGCTATTCGCCTATTCGTGTGTGTCTCTACATGTTTATCATTGTGGAAAGAAAAATGGTTTATCCGATGCGAGATCCTTCTCTTTCGATATCATTGAAACTTCGGACATTGGGAAGTGGAAGCGATGGTCAAAATCAGAGGGTTGAGTGTGATTTTCTAATGAAGGAACGAGAAAAAACATCGAGCAGGTGCCGGTTAATACGAAACAACAACACTAACAACTAAGTATGCTGCCTCCTTGTTTTGATCCGAGAATTCAAGACCATGCTTCCTATTGTTTGATTTTCTAAAACGCGCATTTTACACATTAGCAGTTTTGTTTGTCCACACGAGCGACGTCCATTCCCGACGTTTGTTGTTGCAGCATAAAAGGGGATTTTAAAGGGGCTGCACTTCCGTTTGCTCAGACTTCTTCTTTTTGAGGGGAAAATTGTCCTTTGAGGGGAAGTAGAAAATTGAAAATGTGTCCCCTCTAAAAACCGGAGCTTGCTTGAAAATTACAATTTGACTTGACAGAAAAATAAAAGGGAAATTCTACCGTTATTAGCACCACCAAGCTTTTATATGCCTCCTGCTGTAAAAGAGGAAATAACAATGTCATTAAAACTGC
>JAAUYL010080060.1_pt1 | contig 10095 bp, 4 predicted proteins | sample 7278011 | NCBI WGS metagenome assembly JAAUYL01 (sample SAMN14350225, study PRJNA611818) | marine sediment metagenome | isolation source: surface marine sediment (1.8m) | place: French Polynesia: Moorea | collected 2018-08 | reverse complement strand
GGCTTAAGCTCAACTTAAGTCAACTAAGTAGAGGCGCATTGACAACGCCTTTAAGAGTTCGATTTTGGAAATCTTAAGAATCTGCGTCTATGCGCGAGCGCAGAGTGTCAAATCTTTATTGTAATCTTCAAATCCGTCTAGGGATATGGCCAAAGCATTGTCAATATTGAGGAAATAGTCCAGCTTCTCCTCTGGGATTTTCCGGTCATCGGTGATATACTCTAAACTGCTCAGCAGGTCAAATAATTCCTCTTTTTCGCTGCTACTGAATTTCAGCTGATCTAGTGGATGGTCTACTAACTGTAGCTTGTCCGACATCAGGACAATATTGCGCAAAGTATTAAATACAACCCGGTTATCAGTCGGCTCGAATGACCACCAAATATCGAAGTTATCGGAATTTTCTTCTTCTCTAAAGAAGGCTTTATGTTTTTCGGCGATTTTACCCTCTTCTAGAAAGTGATGTTCTACTGCCAGAAAAGACCATCTCGCCACAATCTTTTCGGCAACCTTAAGAAAATCCTCTCGGCTAAACTGAAGATAACTAGACAGATTTTTTTCAATATGTTGTTTTAAAGCTGATAATATGGCTGTTCTATGGGGATAGAATTGCAACGCCAGGGAAAAATCTTTTAGTTTGAGCTGAGTTAGTTTAAGATTATCGACAAAATGCCCGTCTTCATTGATATATTCGTTAAACTTTAGATTTTCAATCAAATCATCCACTTCGAGTTCCGTTAGTGGTAACTCAGAAAAGATACCTTTGTTAACCGCAATCTTGTGTAGTTTTATCTCCTGACTACGCTTAGAGAGAATCTCGAATACGTCTTTTGACTCGGTACCGATATTGGCATTAACTTCAAAATTCTCTTCATTATCAGAATCCTCGAAGAATGACTTTTCAACTAGGGCACCTTGATCATCGATATAACCGTTAAAAATTAGATTATGGTAGAGTTCTCTAGATTCAAATTCTTCTAACCCCAAGGGTTTGATATCGGAAGGATAAATGGAAACATCACCATTATTGTCTTGATGTAGCTTGCTAATTTTATTGAACAACTCTGACCGAATCTGAGTAAAATCCGTATCAATGTGGAATTTATTCACATCAGTAGTGAGTTGGTCTTCAATCAGCCTGCCTTGAGTATTCAAATGACCTTTATGAAGCAAATTGTCATAGATTTTATCGGCTATTTTTTCCCCAATCCCCAAGTCCAAGAAATCTTTTTCGGTAATGGTGTCAATTTTATTAACAGCGTCGATGGCCGCTTTTTTGACAAGATTAGCATCAAAGGAAATCAGCCTAGGCTCTTTTTTCGTCAGATGATATTTGGACTCACTTAAGGTTTCGTAAACTAGCCTTGATGTCCGGCTGTCCAGCCCAGCTTCTTTTAGTAATGACTCTTTAAAATGTAAGGGTTTAAACGCTTGATGCCAACTATTGAATAAGGCCAGTTTTTCTTGCTCGTCAATTTCCTTTTGGGTTTTGACTTTCTTAACCGGTATGGTGTCATCAATTTTCTTCAAGTTGATTTTATCGACATAATCACCACTGGTTATTTTTAACAAGTCATGGGCAGAAAAGTCGTTCTTTTGCATCCATTGGGTCAATCCATAAACGACTTGAATCAACCACATGGAGTCTTCAACATTATCGTTGGAGATGATTTTATAACAATCCCGCTCATCTATCTGAAAGTCTATTAAAACGTTGCAATTATTAAATTTACGAACAGTGGGGTCTTTTTCTAAAATATCGAAAATGATAAATAGCTCTTCCAGGGAAATCTCACAGATATTGGCTAGCTTACTTACACGGTAGAAAGTGGTAAGCATTGACCTTTCTTCAGCTTCCGTATTCCAAAGCTTATCCTTCTCAAAATGGCTACGAAACTTTTTAATTAAGTAGGTCAGTTGCTTGGTTGGTAAATCCAAAGAGTGGGCAACCCTTTTTCGATAACCGTCATTGAATGTATCTAGAATATCTTTATTATCTTTATTAAAAATAAATTTTGATAGACCTGCATCTTTAAATTGCTGGGGCTCATTTTCATAATTCCAGATATACTGTTGATCGGCGATCGCACAGGGGTTATTGTAAACACGGTTAAACAGGTCAATTGGCATCTCCTCATTACCTTGCCCGAGGATATTCATCTGAGCAAACAAGGCACAAACCTCATCAACTTCCAGTTCCAGCTTAGCCTTTAGCCAGTGAATAACTGCAATTCGGGTAATAGCTTCTGCGTTTAACTGATTGTTACAGCAGGTACGTAGGATGATATCCAGCTCGGTAAACGTGAACCCGGTTTTCTTAGCCAGACGGATGAAGCGGTTAGCACGGTCTAACCAAAACTCAATCTTTTGTTTGTCCTGTGATCTAGAGTCTTGAATTTTCCACCCAATGGCTTGTTCATCCTCCGTTAGAACCGCAGCACCTATTTGAGAGTCATTACAGAAAAATTTAGCTAAATTATCGTTCTTAATTTCTTGATTTTTATTAAGATTTTGAAATAAAAGTTCTCGAAGTTCTAGTTCACTGATGCCCGTAGCTGTAAGAAAATTATCTACACTTACAAGATGATTTTCGATTACCTTTACCTTGTTATCTTGAGCATTTTTAGACTTTACCTTTAGGTCTGATAAATCACCAACGCCATAACACTGTGCAAGCGCATTGTCTGTTCGAGCAGTTTCGATCAGAGTCGCCCACTCTTGTTCTAAGATCCCTAAATAGGCTTTTGCCAACAGCTCTTGCTGTGGCATCTCATCAAGCAATCTATAAAGTTCCTCTGCTTTTACTCCGAGATGCTGCAGATAAACCTTGACTGTGGCGTAGTCAATATCTTGGGGCAGGTTAAAGGGATAAACTGCTTTGCGAATCTGTTCAAATGCCTCACCATTTCCATCGTTCTTGATTTTAGAGGCTAGGATATCATTGACTCGATCCAGGTAAGGTAACATCTCAAAGGTATTTTTAGCATCCAGCAGTATTTCCTTGATATCGCTGCGACGCTGGTCAAACCCGTGTTCCTTAAACTCATCATCCAAAAGTTGTAATAAATCAGCTAAATAAGCAGCAGGAGAATAAACTGAACGGGCTTCATCTCCTTTTTTGAAATCAATTTCTCCAAAAATCCGTTCGTAGCTTGGTAATTGTTTAGTCATAAATCCTCCTACTTATTCAGAGCATGGTAGTATGGTAGACGGGGCATAAAAAGCCTATTATACTCTCATAAGTATTACTGAAATAATTACAATCTTCGACTACCCTCTATCTTAATGATCAACCGTAAATTCTGCAGGATATCGGAACTCAATATTGTACATACTCAACGGTAAATCCCCGACAATATTGGAATTCAGATTGTTTATATATTTGTTAAGCTTGCGGAACCTGAAGTAGAGTTTTCCCCTATCGTGACTATATGATACTCGTCCAAATGATTCGAGGAACAAATTTAACATTAATTGGTGCAATTTCTTTGTCTGTTTTTCAAGGGGTGATGACTATTAATAGTGGCACAAGTAAAAATGTGTTTCAAGTGTTTATTGAACAAGTTTTATTACCAAATCTTTGGGAAGGTGCTTGTTTAGTTATGGACAATTTACCAGTTCATAAAGTTAAGGAAATTAGAGATATTATAGAGGGTGCAGGAATAAAAATTGTTTATCTTTCTCCTTATTCTGCTGAATTTAATCCCATTGAAAATTGTTGGTCAAAAATTAAAGAATATTTGCGAGGGGTAGCATCTCGTACTAGAGAAGCTTTAGAAATACCATTAATTGAAGCAATTGAGCAAGTGACTCTAACTGATATCATCAATTTGTTCACTCATTGCTGTTACTCTACCTCACTATCACCAAAATTTATGTAATTATTATTATGTTTATTTCTCCCGTACTCCCCTAATCTCCTGCTCAATAAAATGTAGAAAAGTTTTTGATAAATGCTATTACCAATCTTCTCTTTTCTCTCTACTTTCTGTTTCCCAGTCATCATAATCATCTACTTTTTTACTAGATTGAGGTTGATAATTTATTTCTGCCTCTTCCTCATAATATTCTTCCTCTTTTTCTGATTCTTCATCAGAGGAATAAATATTAGTTAAAGGTTCAACAATTTTAGTTATAGCGTCTTTCACAAATGACTTAACAAATTCATCTTTTTTGACTAATTGAAATTGTCTTTGTACAACTTCTGTCATCCCACCATCTCCCCAATCTTGATTCTGACGAAAATATTCAATGAAACTCTTACCAGCAATTCGTGTTAAATAAGCTGCACTTACTCCTTGAATAGCTTTACCAATTAAAAAAGTTGCTACAGTTAATTGTAGAGCTGTAGAAATAATTTTGATTACCCCTTCCACAATACCTAAACCAGCAAGAGTTTTTGCCAATGACATTGCTAATTCTTGACCTCTTTCCAAATTCAATTCGCAACCATAAACTTTGCCAATTTCTACTACCATTTGAGCATTAACCGCAGCAGTTGCCAACACATCGACCACTGGTAATGGCGTAACCGCAATCACTCCCGCACCGATCCACTGAAATCTTTCAACAACTTTATCTGCTTGTCGTCGTCTTTGAGTATCAATTAAACGTCTTGCTTCTTCACCCAAACGTTGAGATTGTAATAGAATATTATCTGCAATCAAATCTTCTCCTTCAGCCCGCAAAACAGCCGCCATACGTCTAATTAAAGGCATAGTATCAGGTTCTGGTAGATACATTTCTCCACTCTCAAGTCTAACTGATTGAGGATTAGCAGCGATCGCCACAATATCTATTTTACTAACAATTCCTAGCAATCTTTCCCTCAGTCTGACAACGATCGCTTCTTTATCTTCCTCAGTATATAGGTCTGTTTTGTTAAAGACCACAAGCGATCGCTTACCAATCTCCGCCAAACTTTTCACAGCAGTATATTCTGAATTCTGTAAATCGTTATCAACAACAAACAATAATAGATTAGCCTCTGTGGCAAAAATTCGTGCCAGTTTACCCCTTTCTGTACCTGCTACTCCTGCTTCTAAAATCCCTGGGGTATCAGTAATCAAAATTTCTTGCTCCAATCCCTGCATTTTCAGATGATAACTTTCTCCTGCCTTTGTTGACCCCATAGGTGCTTCTACTCTCCCCACCATTCGACCTATGAGTGCATTTACCACAGAAGTTTTACCAGCAGAACCAGTACCAAAGACTACAACTTTGACATCACCTCGTGCTAAACTGGCCTCTATTTCTTGTGAACGGCTCAATAATGCTTGTCTGGCCACTTCATCCTGTATTTGGATTACTTGTTGCTTGACTGCTTTAAGAGATTCAGAAGCTGCCTCAGATTTAACAACTGGAACCTTGACCTTAACTTTTGCTTTTTGTCGCCGTTTACTTTTCGGAGTTGTATATAGTATCAAATAATAAACGAAGGTAAAAATAACAATTCCAATCAGAATAATTAATAGTAGGACTAACAAGTTGGCCAAAAGTGGAGGCGCATACCATGAAATTTGACTGTATAGCCATGATAGGGAACTAATCAGCCCAATTATAAGCAATAAAATGAGACAGAGACCTAAAATCAGTGTTAATAAACGGGAAGTAGGCATTTAATCAAATCAACTCAAAAAAATCGTTAGTTTGGAAGCCTTTTAGCTTCAGCTAAAGAGAGATTAATGTGTTATCAGTCCGCTTAACTATCTCTGCTCTTGCAAGGTTTTCTTGCCAGAGGTTGTTTTATCTAAAGTAGTTCAGATGGTTAGCTTCAGTTTGTGGATGCCTTGCACCTACTGTTTTTGATATTTTTTGTCGGTGTTATACAGTTTCACGGAATTCAGAATTAAGAATTCTGAAGTTAGATTAGATAGGCTAAAAACTTTGACAAGACAAAAGTTTGAGGCAATTATTTAACATTTAAAGTTTGAAATTATTTGTGACATCTTTAAAGTGAATTGTTGTTAGATATTTGAGCTTCGACTCTAATTTTCCTAGCTGTTTTTACTTTCCTTCCAGCACCACAGGGTTTGAGTTTAGGCTTCTCGTTGGTTTGAGAGCTTTTCTTTGTGTCTTCGGTATTTCAATTTATATAATTATAGCATCAAGGGGTTAATCTGAAGGATATTTATGGTCAACCCCAATTTTCAGCACACTCATTGTTAGGGGCTATTTTCATTATTAAAACGAAATTTATTTCCTATACTTCTGGAAAAAGTAAGTCCCTGAGTACCAAAAAACACCTGTATAAAAGTATCAAGATAAACAATTTAATCAAGAAAAAAGAAACTCAGTTTTAAAAGTTCCTCTCATTTACAGCAGTTTTGGAGTTTTGGAGTTTTGGAGCTACAAAGTTTTAGAATTTTAGGGAATAGGGAATAGAAATTAGTATTAAACTGTACTTCACTATGCTAACAATTGTTGTAATTAGGGTTTGCGCTCAAAAGTCTTTTTAGGGAGTCAGGGAGTGGGGGAGTCACGGAGTAGACAATAGTTAGGAGGAACAGAAAATTAATTAGGAGGTAGTCGGATATTTTCTCCCTTGATTTTTCGGCCCTTGTCTCCCCAAAATGCTAACCTTTTGCAGCTCTAGCCACCAAAAAGCTGGCACTTTTTTCGACCTAAAAAGGCACTTGCCTTGATCTGTAAATGCTTTGAGAGTTAATCAGACCCTACTTAGAGGACTTAACCGTTTCACGGAAGTCAAAAATTAAAAGTTAAAAGTAAGATTTGCCATTACTGAATATTTTGACGTGACAATAATTTCAAGGGATTACTTAACTCGATCAGGAGCAAAACTATTTGTGAAATCTTGAAAGTGAAATAGTATTACGCACACCAAACCCAGAAACCAGATTATCCGTGTAGATTTCTATTCTTCAAACTAAGGATTTCTCGTAGCAACCGATTTTTTTTGCATAAGTTCCATAATTATTTATTTGTATGCTATATTTTTGAACCGGAATACTACCTAAAATCTTATATTCAATAGCTGAAACATTAGTAATGAACAAAAATATAGAAAACAGCTATCTAGTTATAATGTTTTTCTCCTTAATTACAGCAATGCATGAGGATGCTGAGGTACAGTCATAAGACTACTTTTATATTCCTCGTTCCCCGTTCCCAGTTAAGTGTTCCCTAGGACAATAAAACGCGCCTCCGAAACTGCTGTAAATAAATGAACCACCCTATTTAAGCAGCAAGATTAAGCCAAGAAAAAAAGCTGATAGCTGATAAGCGATGTGCTAATTGCCAGAAATGATAGATGACTTGAATTAGAAGTATAAATATTCCAATTTTTAGATTTATGAAGCTATTTAAACGTGCAAATCTACCTGAAGAAACACCACCAACTCCAAAAACTGCTTCTGACCATGATAGTGACACAGGTTTAGGAACATTTGGTGGTGTATATACTCCCTCAATTTTGACAATCTTGGGTGTAATTATGTACCTCCGCTTTGGATGGGTAGTAGGTAATGTAGGTTTATTGGGGACTCTACTTATTGTTACTCTGTCCACAAGTATTACCTTTCTCACCTCTTTGTCAGTCAGCGCGATCGCCACAGACAGAATAGTTAGAGGTGGAGGTGCCTACTATATGATTAGTCGGTCTCTGGGTCTGGAAACAGGTGGTGCAGTCGGAATACCCCTTTACTTTGCCCAAGCTCTCTCTGTTGCCCTTTATACCATTGGTTTTGCAGAAAGCGTTGTAGATGCTTTTGGTAGCTTTAACCAACTTTATGTAGCTTTGATTACCACGATCGCTGTGGCAATATTGGCCTTGACTTCGGCAGAAATCGCCATTAAGGCCCAATATTTCATTATGGTAGCGATCGCCTTATCCCTAATTTCATTTGCATTTGGACAGCCTCTAGAAGCAACAACTATAGAAATTTGGGGAGCTCCAGGCCAGTCATCAGAACCTTTTTGGACTGTTTTTGCTGTCTTCTTTCCAGCAGTAACAGGAATTATGGCAGGAGTCAGTATGTCGGGGGACTTACGAGAACCTAGCCGTTCTATTCCTACAGGTACTCTGGCAGCAGTTGGTACAGGTTATGTGATTTACATGATACTACCAATTGTTATGGCCATGAGGGCGGATGCTAGTACCTTAATAGAAAACCCCTTGATTATGAAAGAAATGGCTTTTTGGGGACCAGCTATTTTGTTTGGAGTTTGGGGGGCAACTCTGTCGAGCGCTATTGGTAGTATTTTGGGCGCTCCCAGGGTCTTACAAGCTTTGGCAAGGGATGGAGTTTTACCACGTTGGTTATCTTTTCTCGGCAATGGTAGTGGACCTAATGATGAACCTCGGATTGGTACAGCAGTAACTTTAGGAGTTGCTACTGCCACAGTCTGTATTGGGGACTTAAACATTATTGCCCCAGTGTTGACAATGTTCTTTTTGACTACCTATTTGGTTTTGAATGTTTCAGCAGGTATAGAAGGCTTTTTACAAAGCCCCTCTTTTCGCCCTACATTTAAAGTTCATTGGTCATTATCAATGCTGGGTGCCCTGGGTTGTCTGGCAGTGATGTTTCTGATTAATGCTGTAGCTACAGTTATTGCTGCTGTCATAGTGCTGGCCATATTTATCTGGCTACAACGACGGGAGTTAGAGACAACTTGGGGAGATGCCAGACGAGGAATATGGATGGCCTTGGTACGGGAAGGGATTTTTCAGATTGGTGAAGAAGATACTAAAAACTGGCGTCCCCATATTTTGGTGCTGTCTGGGATACCTAAAAAACGCTGGCCATTAATTCAGTTTGCAGATGACCTAACTCATAACCGAGGGATGATTACGGTTTGTAGTGTTTTGCCCAGTTCATCTCGGGATGTTTCTCAGCAGAGTGATATGCAGGATACTATTCGTGAGTATTTAGAAAAGCGTGGAGTCCAAGTATTGGTGAGAGTTGTAACAGCTACAGACTTTTTTGATGGGGCGAAACTCTTGGTAGAAACTTATGGTATTGGACCTCTGACACCGAATACAGTAGTTCTTGGAGACAGTCAGGAACCTTCTCGCAGCGATCGCTACTGTCAATTGATAGGTCATATTCATAAAGCTAAGAAAAATGTGGTAATTTTGCGGGAGAATAGCGATCGTGGCTTTGGTCAATATCGTCGAATTGATGTCTGGTGGGGTGGTTTACAAAATAATGGTGGCTTAATGTTACTTTTGGCCTATTTATTGCGTACAGATATGGATTGGCGAAATGCTGAAATTCATTTGAAACTGGTAGTTCCTGAAGAAAGTGCAGCTCAAGCAACCCAAGCAAATGTTGATAGTGTGATTCAAGATTTACGCATTGGTGCAAGTTCTCAAGTTTTGGTATCTAAAGGTCGGCCTTTTTATGATATTTTACATGAGTCTTCTCAGGATGCTGATTTGATTTTCCTTGGTATTCGGACTCCAGGGGAGAATTTTACTGAGTATTATCAGGATTTACAGTCTAAAACTTTTGGTCTTCCTAGTACAGTTTTTGTTCTGGCAGCTCCAGGTTTTTCTTATGGTGAAGTTCTTAGCGATCGCTAATTGTGAGTGATTAGATTTAGATGTGTGGGAGTCTAGCTCCAATACTTGTAGCTTAAATATTGATCTGCTCTGCTGAACTTACTGAAACACAGGTTTTATCCTTGGATAGTGCTTCGGTGCTTCATCTTTAGGGTTTGGTAAGAAACACCTACGCTTTACTTGAAGGTATAGCACTAGGGATTTAGGGTACGGACATTGCTAAATCCCGTTTTGCTACACAACATAAAACGTAGAGCGTTTCCTCAGAAAAAACTCAGTTAGAGATTACTTTTGACTTTTGACTTGCACATAGCTAGGGTTTGCTGAAAAAGTATGCATGGTATGGGTAGGAGTCAGGAGTCAGGAGACAGGAGAAATGGGAAGGAGCGAGGAGGTAGGAGTAAGAATTGTCAGAGTTATTTTTCTGCCATACTCTGGCCTAAAATACTAACTTTTTGAGCTTTTTACACTGAAACAGGCGCACTTTTTAAAGGCCCCAAAAAGGCACTTGTCTTTATATTTCAATGCTTTTAGATTTAATCAGCAAGCCCTAGCTATATAGCGCTACG
>JAAUYL010029169.1_pt1 | contig 10095 bp, 8 predicted proteins | sample 7278011 | NCBI WGS metagenome assembly JAAUYL01 (sample SAMN14350225, study PRJNA611818) | marine sediment metagenome | isolation source: surface marine sediment (1.8m) | place: French Polynesia: Moorea | collected 2018-08 | reverse complement strand
GCCGGTATTACAATATCGAATTGCATGATTTAGATCGTATCAACGGTGTCGACGTGGCCATACTGGCTGTCGCCCACGAATATTACTGCAAATTAGGACTAAGAAAAATAGCCCAATTTTGTTCCAGTGATCCGCCCCTGGTGCTGGATGTGAAAGGCGCCTTTAGTCCGGCCGAATTTAATGCCGGTGAGATTCGTTATTGGCGGCTTTAATTGCTCCAATACAAAGCATCGATTCCAGATAAGGGCGGGAAAATTAATGACACTTGATAAAGGATGACACCTAGTTTAGCGCCTGTTGCTGTTTACGGCTTTGCTTCCTAACCCGTGCTAATTTTGAGTTGAAAGCGAGTATCTGTATGGCCCTGCGCAATACGCTAATCGCCGATCTTTATTTTCGAGTCGTTAACAAATTCATTGTCCCCCAACTAGTTCATTTCTCCATTAGCCCCAACCAAATAACCATCAGTGGTTTAATTTTAGCACTGTTTGTTCCCGTGGGTTTTTACCTGCATCCCGCCGTGGGATTTTTTGTAATGGGTTTATCCGCTATGACCGATTCCCTGGATGGCCTTATTGCCCGAAATCAGGCGAAGGAAAGCTCGTTTGGCGCATTTCTGGATTCAAGTCTCGATCGAGCATCAGACTTTTTTTATTTGATGGGATTTTGGGTGCTCTTTTGGGATCAAGATGCTTTCATTTTGGCCAGCGCCATTATTTTTCTAAATTTACTGTGTACGTTTATGATCAGTTATCTCAAAGCCAAAGCTGATGTTTTAAATTGCACCTGCAACGTGGGCCTGCTGGAAAGGGGCTTACGAACAGTTTATCTGCTTGTTTGGGCCCTGGTTCTGAGCATCCTGCCAGAATATGTAAACGAGATTTTATGGGTAGGACTATTGCTTTACGCTCTATTGGCTTTGTTGACGGTGTTTCAACGGATTAACCAAATTCACTGCAACCTGAAACATCCCCTAACGTAATTCGCCGCATCAACACGATTAACGTTGCCCTTCAGACTTCAGTTGGATTGTTAGCAATGTTATCCCAATATCCCTATTCTTAAAATAAGCGCGTATCTGATTAACAAAGAAAAAAAAGAGGGCCGCCTGCAAACTTGGCGGCCCATGATCAATTGATGCATTATGTAGAACGGTCATCCAAAAAGCCCAAAACAGCTTAGGTCAACGGATAAACCTTAATTATTTTTAGCGTATAAATGCGATTTATTATCTTTTGCCATGGCCAATTGAATCAAATGGGCTTTTTCAAATGCTCTCTGCCAGGCCAGCAATTCAGCATCTAATTTGCCGATAACCGTAGCGAACATATCAAGGCTGGATAATTGCGAAGCTATCCGCAGAACTTCGTTTATGGATGCATAAAGGGCTAAAGAATATCGAATGGCATTCGGATTTGTCATGATATTGGACAAGTTTTTAAAGGCAAATTTTAAGTATAGTTTTTCATTGTCAATCTGCGTTTTCCAGTATTCAAATTCAACTTGAGAAAAACCAGCATTTTCAATCTGAATTTTGGTTAATGCTTTGTTAAAGAGTACCATGCGGTATTCAAGACTCTTTAAAAGGCTATCGAATTCTTCAATTGTCAGCTTTTCCCGGTTTTTATACTTTTGATAATAAAACTTTAGATCATAATCGGCAGCATTTACCGTTCCTGCCGGGATAAATAGGATCAGTAGGCATAGCGATACATATATGTTTATCAAAAATTTCATTTTTAACTCCTGTTTGGGATTAAAACTTATTTTACACTAAAATGTCTGAGGGCACTCAGTGTTGTATCAATAAATGTGCCAAAATGATTTTATTTTATAACCTATTAATATAATTATAAAAATAAAAATAATGAATTTTTAGCCTATTTGAGCTGACAATTTTTGTCATACAGCATGCCGCACTGCGACATCATCGGCCCAATGGTTTTGAAGGGGATCTTTGCGATCACATAATTGAGGGTCCAATTTAAACCACTTGAATTTAACGGTGCTAAAGTGCCGGTGAAAGTTCGTTTGGCATGTTGGGTCTATAACGACCTTGCGGCTGGCCTTAAAAGCCTATTTGGTGGCAAGGAGATAAGAAGCTAAGAAATAAGAACGGCGGGGTTTTTACTTTAAAATGGGTCTGTATTACAAAAAATAACCCAGGGGGCTGATGGCTATTTTTTTTAGCGGGATGTGAAAGAAAGGAAATAGACAGGCCCCCTAGGTTGAGCAATCATTACCATGAAATTTTTATCAAATCAAGAGCGCTTTTGCATGAAATTGTCTATTTAGATGCTAATTTAAATATCACCATTTCAGCTTATGCCAATTTTAACTGCCCGCACATCATTTTCATCATCATGCCATTGGCAGCGTGATGATGATTTAACACCCATACCTGTTATTCCGCTCATGTGTAGGTATTCACCTAACGCTTTGATTTAGTGCTTGCGCAGCAGCAGGCTACCGATGGAATAACCGGCGCCAAAAGAGCAGAGCACGCCTAAATCACCTTTTTTAAGATCCTGATGATAGAGATGAAACGCAATGATCGAGCCGGCTGAAGCAGTGTTGGCATACCGATCCAGTACGATGGGAGCTTCTTCTGAGGTAGCTTCCCGACCCAACAGTTTTTTACCAATCAGGGTATTCATATTGATATTGGCCTGGTGCAGCCACCAACGCCTTATTTGAGAAACGGTAAATCCCTTTGTTTCCACATGATTGCGAATATGCTTTTCGGCCAGCGGGCAGACTTCTTTAAATACCTTACGGCCATCCTGATGAAACAGCTTGTCGGCACCGAACGGATCAACATCGTTGGCGCGGCTAAGATAGCTGACATTGGAACGGACATTGCTGGAAAACTGCGTCAATGCTTGCGTACTAATGATGTCGTAACAGTGGGCAGCTGTGCAGGCGTCAGCCCTTTCCACAATCATAGCGGTGGCAACATCCCCAAATATGAAGTGACTGTCGCGGTCACAATAATTGATCTGGGGAGTGGTAAGTTCCGGGTTAATCACTAAAACACTTCGGGCAGTTCCGGCTAATACCATTTCATAAGCCCGATGCAATGCGAAGGTAGCCGCTGAGCAGGCCACCAGCATATCAAAGCCGAACCCGTTAATACCCAGGGCATTTTGTACCTCAATGGCGATGGCAGGATAGGCACGCTGGGTGTAGGCACACGATACGATGACGGCATCGATATCTGTGCCCTTTTTATTGGCGGCATCCATGGCATCGCGGGCGGCGTGCAGTGCCATTTCGGCTTGATCGGAAATCACATTTTCCGGTCGTTCAGGAATGACCGGTCGCATTCGTTCAATATCCAGGATACCCTCCTTGACATACACGAAGCGTTGCTTGATACCAGAGGCTTTTTCAATAAATTCAATGGAAGATTTAGGTTTGGCCTCCAGTTTACCGGCTTTGATATCGGCCCCATGGTCATTATTATATATGTCGGCCCAACCATTGTAGGTGCAACCAACTCGGCGTTGGTGATAATGTGTTCCGGATTCCAGAGGCCGCTGCCGCTGATAACTGCAGCGTTGGTATTTAATGATGGCATATTGGTTCCTCCATCAGCTCAATTTTACGATTATCAAGAAATACTTTCCTGAATTCTCAGCTATGTGTGTCGTCTTTTTTTGTTTAACAATTATGGATACAAATGCTTGCATTCGCCATATTTTTTTAATTGCAAAACATTTGTCAATAGTTCCAGATAATTATTCCGGCCGATACGGTTTTCCCAAGCAAGCCGGCGCATTGCCCGCAAGCAATTTTAGCAACGATTGTTTCCAGGGTGTGTTTTTCGCCCAGATCTGCGCTGTTTCGCGTTGTGCAAAAAACATGATCATAAGGGTAAATATCATCAGCGGAAACGGTGCTACCTGAAACACTTGGGCTGGGACCGAGGGAAACCAACCCTGTAAATAGATACCGATTACCTGTAAAAAGGCGAAAAGATAGGCCCCCATGGCGGCTTTGATCGGATTCCAGCCGCCAAATATCACCAGGGCCAGTGCGATCCACCCCGTGCCCTCGGCGCCTTGCGGTCGGCCCCAACCCGGTTTAATTGCCAGCGCGAATGTTGCGCCGGCAAGACCGACGAAAAGCCCTCCCAAAAGCGCGCTGAATAGTTGCATTTTGCGCGGATCTATTCCACGGGCGAAAGCCGCTTGAGGGTTTTCACCCACGGAACGCAATTTGAGCCCTTCCGGTGTGCCATAAATATACCACCAGGCCACTATGATGAGAATTAATGACAGATACACCGGCCAATAGTGATTAAATAGGATTGGTCCAACAATTGGCAACTTTGATAACAGGGGAACCGGCAGTGGTGCTGCCTGAGGCCCGGCTAAGCGTGAATAAGGGTTTCCCAGAAAATAAGCCAAATCGCGGGCCATCAGCGTAAGAACAAAGCCAACGGCCACCTGGTTTTGATTCAAATATATACTGAAGACCGCTACGGTCGCAGCCAGTAAGGCTCCCACTCCAGCGGCGGCGGCAAATCCTAACACAATACTGTCAGTACTATAGGCCGTAACAAATGCCACCATGGCACTTAGCATAATCGTACCATCCAGCGACAAATTAATCAGTCCGGCTTTTTCGGTGATGGTTTCTCCGATGGTCGCAAAAATGATCGGTGCGGCACCCGCCACCACGCTGGCCAATAAAATAGTTAGATTAAGTTCGGTCATTTTTGTTCAATTACACATGTGATCAATTTGCTGTTTGAAAACGCCGCCACCCGGACAAAGCCAATGTGGCCAACACCAGCGCACCTTGGATGACACCGCTAAGCGAACTATCCACTTGCAGTACCATGGGCAGTTGGATGCTGCCGACATTCAAACAGGCAAAGAAAAATGCGATCGCCGGCACAGCCCAAACCTTGTAATCGGCCAGCATGACTACCAGCAGGGCTAGGTATCCATAGTTGCTTGAAATTGCAGGCAGCAGCCGGTGGTATACGCCGGTTACCTGCAGATTGCCGGCCAGTCCTGCAAATCCACCGGCAAGCAGCATCGCCAATAGCATGTACTGATTCGGTTTCATACCAAATAGATAGGACGCGTGCGAATTACTACCGATGGCGCGCAGCCTTAATCCGATGCTTGAATAGCGCAGCAAAATCGCAGACGTAATGATAGCCAACACGGCGAAACCAACGCCAACCGGTGCCAGCCGCAGACTTTTAATGGTGCCCAACCACAGCTCAGTGGGAAAGACTTCCGTGCCGCTCATAGAAGCAACGCCAGGTCGTTTCCAGGGGCCAAAAATCAGCCACAGGATGATTCCTTGGGCAACGAAGTTCAAGCCCAAGCCCGCAAAAATTTCATTAACGCCACTGCGCGTTTTTAAAAACCCGGCTATTACGGCCCAAAGTCCACCGCCAATAACACCGGCCACAAAGGACAGGATTAATACGAACCAGGGAAAGGCGCTTTGGGTGCCCAAGCGTAACACCGCTGTGGAAAAAACGGCCCCCATAATCATTTGACCTTCAATGCCAATATTCCAGAGCCCGATTCGAAATGTATAGAGCAGGCCGCAGGCACAAAGTGTTAGTGGCACCCAAGCCTGAATCACGTGTGATAATTTAACCCAGGATCCCAACGATCCCTTGAAAATGTAGAAAAAGGCTTTGAAGGGCGGGGCGCCGGAGGCCATTAATATAATAAATGTAAAGCAAAAAACAGTTGCCGCGGTGATCGAAATGTTCTGCAGCACTTTAAGAGGCTGATGGGATTGGGGGGTGTTCCTCGTCATATTATATGCTTGCTACTGTCATCGTGCTTTTATCGGGAATCCGATTATACCGACGGCATTTGATTTACACGGTTTCAATAGTCAAATTTGCGGTTACCGCACCATGTTTTAAATTTTTCCGGCAATGGCGCGACCCAATTCCTCGACACTGGTCTCACACGTTGGGACATCCTTGATGATGCGGCCGTTATAAAAAACCAAGACCCGATCAGCTACCATCATGATTTCATCCAACTCCGAGGAAGAGAACACAATACATGCATCCGTCCTGCAATATTTTTGAAGGTGCCGCCATACCCAATGCCCGGACTCCACATCCAGTCCGCGGGTAGGGTTTTCCAACAGCAGCAATTTTGGGTTCGATGGCAAAAAAGAGAGCAGGAGACGCTGTTGGTTGCCGCCCGAAAGTGACGCAACCAATGTTTGCTTCTGACCTTTGATACTGAATTGAACAATGCTGTCTTCCGCTTTTTGCATGGCTTTGGACCAGTTGACCCAAAATTCACCGGACACCTGTAATGCAAAATGTTCAGCAATGGTCAGGCTGGGGATTAATCCTTCTTCCATCCGTGAAGCCGGGACATACATACCGCCATAATCTTTGAAGACGTGATAATCTTGGTCGGTCACGTCACGTTCATACATATGAATTTTACCTTGGACCGGCTGCTTCAATCCGGCCGCGACGCGCATAAAAACGCCTTGTCCACTGCCCTCAAGGCCGGCCAATCCAATTACTTCGCGTTGGTGAAATTGGATGCTGCATTTCTCAAGTCCTGCGCGCCCTCCGCTGGCAGATACACCTTGCATAACTAAAGCTGTTTTGCCAGGGGTGATGCGGCCACACTGCGGAGTCGAGGGAATCTGGCCAAACATCATTTTTAGAAGTTTTTGAGCATCAAACGGCGCCTGCATATTACCGGTGACCTTGCCCCGGCGCAGTACCGTAACGTTATCGCAGAGTTGTTCGACATCTTCCAGCTTGTGGGAGACTAAAATGACAATTTTGCCTGCAGTTGCCAATTGGCGCAGGGCTTTAAATAGCACTTCTTTTTGTAGGCTAGAAATCCCCGTGGTCGGTTCGTCCAACACAAGGATATTGATGCCAAGTGCCAGTAAACGGATAATTTCAAGTTGTTGCCGTTCTCCGATGGTCAGGGAACGGATGACTTGGTCAGGTCGAAGTGCGAAATGCAGCTCATCGGCCAAGGACTGTAATTTTTGGCAAAACGACTGGTTTGATTGAGTCAATCCCCGGCGTTGGCCGATAATAAAATTTTCCAGAACTGAAAGAGCCGGAAAATCAAGAGGGTCCTGGTAGAGCATTCCGATACCCAAGCGTGCCGCGATGGCTGGACTAGTGTAATCTACCACATGTCCATCCAGTAAAATTTGGCCGCTGGTTTTACGGATGTAGCCGGCTAGAATTTTCATTAAAGTGCTTTTGCCGGCACCGTTTTCGCCCAGAATGCCAAAAATAGTGCCCGCTTCAACTTTTAAATTGACACCATTATTGGCACGTACCGGCCCGGACTGTTTGTGTATATCTTTTAGTTCAATATGCACGGGCTTAGTACTATCGGACACAAATGGCAATAGGTTCAAACCGCGAAAAATACAAAGTGCAGAAAGCCGCTAGGGATCTCTGCACTTAAAGCCGTTAATATTGGTTTAGACGCAAGCCGGATCGGTTTGAAATCAAACCAGCTACTTGGCGCTACTTTGACCTTCCATGCCCTCTAATAGTTGCGACATGTACCATATTTTTTTATCATCAGCGACTTCGCCGTCACCTAAGAATGGCTGGCCATCCTGATAGTTTAGGGGGCCTTTGAACAAGACGACTTTGTTGCCGCTCAGATCCCGAATGAAAAGATCCAGAGATTTTTTGACATTCGCATGCAAACCCTTGCCGGTAAGGAAACCGATTGCGCTGGTGTCATGATTGTTGATGTCGTTCCAGTCCGGGCCAACCCACAGCCATTTGGATGCCCATTGACCCTCTTTGGAGGCCTTGATGAAATCGACATAGGATGGTCCCCAATTGAAATAGGGAACTCCCAAGCAAGCATCGGGTGCACCTCCACAGGCGCCTTCGTAATCATACGGAATCGCCCAGACGGTTTTGCCTTCTTGGCGTTTTTGATTGGCAACCACGAGTGCTTCCGTCGTATCGATACCAGAAACGACCACATCGTACCCGGAATTATAAAAGTTTTGAGCCACCTGGGTCGGATCAGCCGTAACACCGGGGATATTAAACCAAAAACCGATCCAGGTAACTTGGAATTTGAGGTCTTTGGGATCTTTACCACGGACATTTTCCCAAGCATATTTTGCACCTAGATAGCAGGAAGCCGCCAGGCGCCGGGTTTCTTCATTGATAAGCGGTCCTAAATAACCGATTTTGCCTGTTGCAGATGTCATAGCAGCTGCATATCCGGCCATCATTTTACCGTATTCCATGCGCCCCATGATGTTGCTCAGATTGGGCGTGGCTTTGCCGGTCAAGACATCATCGCCGGAGACGTGAATAAAATGAATATCAGGATGCAATTTAGCCGCCTCACGTGTGCCGTCTTTCATATCATCGGAGTTACAGATAATTAGTTTGGCGCCTTTTTCCACCATATCATCGACCAATTGGGGAATAGTCACACCGGCCCGATCCGCCGGATTTACCTTGTCAATGTATATCATTTGGGTACCGGGGATTTTGGATTCAACATATTTGCCCCCGTCATAATGCGCCTGGCTCCAGCCGTGGTCGTTATAAGGTCCCACCAACAACATTCCAAAAATAAACGGCTTTTCCTCCGAGGCGGGTTCTTGTTTGGAAGAGCAGTGCAGCATGGTTACACTGATGGCCAGCAATACAATCAGCGGCAAAATCCCCTTTGATTTGAACATGGATTATCCTCCTTCTTAGGGCTTCTGAGAAAATTAATAGGCATGCAATTTAATTAACGGTCTTAGTTTATAAATACAAAGGCTGGTAGGGTCAAGCAAGAAAGGGACTCATTTTTAAACTTTAAACAGTACGCAGATGTAGGAAAAGAGCAGGGAAATTCTAATATGCAACTTTTACATGCTTCTGTTTGAAATACACAGTTGGCTTAGCTTTAAGTTAGCGTCTCGATCATCAATAATCCAAAAATGAAGCGATGGTATAATCGTTGGCGGTTACATGTTCACTCTATAATACTAGCTGTTTTGATGGGCCGCACTGAAACGATTAGGCCTAATCCGATGACGCCCATTAACGTAATTAGCCAGAAAGCTGGATGATAGCTGCTAGTGATGTCAAAAAGCAATCCCGCTAGCATCGGACCGGCGGCCCCTCCAATCGTGCCGAAACAGACCGCGATCCCGAAAATGGCACCATGGGAACCGATGCCAAAAAATTCTGCGATAATGGGTGAAATGGATGTAAAAAAACCGCCGTGGGCCAAACCGTATATCAACGCAAAAAGGTAAAGCATCCACAGCGCGTCAGAAATTTGTAGCCATAGCAGTCCTGCGATTAAGAGAAAATAGCAGATTATCATCGCTATTCTGCTGCCGATCCGATCAATGGCGATTCCGGTAACAAATCTTCCCAGCATGCTCACACCGCCGATCATAGAGAGAACACTTGCCGCTCGGGGAGCTGAAACACCGATATCGCGGGCATGGGGCACAATGTGAACCATAATGATCATTAAACAAAATACGAGGGTTAAATTGACGATGCAGATAGTCCATAACTGTGGTGTGTGAATTGCTGCGTTCAAAGAGATGCTATTATCCGATTTTTCCTGATCGAGCGTATGTTCCGATTTGTATCCAACGTTTGATTGATTGATGTGGTCTGGGTCACGCTTTAGTAGCTGAGCAATTGCTACCAAACATACCAAAGCCGCCGAACCGATCAGAATATAGGCATTGCGCCAACCATATTCTGTAATCAAAATGGTTGCCAGTAGAGGGAGCACCAATTGACCGGCACCGGTGCCGACCTTGACAATACCGGTCATCATGCCCCTGTTGCGGGTGAACCACCGTGCAATCGTGGTCAAGGCGATCACATCGATGGAACTTAACCCAATCCCAAAAATTAGGCCGTAAAACACATATAAGTGCCATATATACTCAAGCTTTGCCATGAGCATGTATCCGACACCGAGAAAAAATGCCGTAATGGTCATCAGTATTCGCGGCCCGTATCGGTCATTTAGCCGACCGATGATAATCCCAAAAAGACCCATTAAAAGAAAAGCAAGCGATGAAGCGCCGGAAATAACAGCCCGTGACCAGCCAAAT
>JAAUYL010008962.1_pt1 | contig 10097 bp, 11 predicted proteins | sample 7278011 | NCBI WGS metagenome assembly JAAUYL01 (sample SAMN14350225, study PRJNA611818) | marine sediment metagenome | isolation source: surface marine sediment (1.8m) | place: French Polynesia: Moorea | collected 2018-08 | reverse complement strand
TCATCTCTAATTTTAATTTGGCATTATTTCAAACTTAACATTACGCTCATGTTCCATGTTTTCGTTCCCGCTGGTGATCCTTGCTTGACTAAAAAACTTGCAAAGAAAGAGGCGATAGAAGATAAATAAGAGTCCTTATTTTTTTGTGCAATGGAAGGATTTAGTAAGCTGGTCTCCTCAATCACTAAGTTTGGGCAGAAAAAATCGCATTCTCTGTCATTGAGCAAAATAGAAAATTAACCTAACAAAAATAAAGAAAAAGAGCATGCAGCTGTGTAAGAAATGCAGACTTTCACTGGGAATACCTCCTTGTGCTTCTTCATTCTGATCAATCTATCATCAGAGACCTGAGTCAATCTGCTCGCTTGGGCCCTGGGCCCGACTGGCTTGAGATCAAGGCCTTTAACATATTCAATAAGGGAGTTTTGTGGGTTGTTGCTTCTCTGGCGTTTCTTGGCCAACTGTAGCAATTGAAAGGATTGTGTAGAAGAAAGCATGAGCACATGGGTCAATACAACATGGGGAGTGAAGTGGTGAAGCCGTGCATCTGGCTAAATGTCAAACAAAGATCAACATTGAGTAAGTAGGTACATACAGGGTAAAAAGAAAATTTTAAAAAGTATTGCTTGCTAAAAAGTAGGTCCTGGAATTGGGAATCAATCACACTTGGCAAAGGCATATTTACAGATAACTAAAAATTTTTTAGGGGGCTGGCTCAACTTTGGTCCATATATGTGGTATTTTGAAGCCAACTCGAATTTTTACATCGACAGTAATCAGTCCAGAAAAAATATGCTGAGTTTTTTTGCAATAGCGAATGTCTTGTATATGGTACTTAATGAAAAGAGTTTTTGACTTATTTAGTTCTTAATAATTTTGGGTTGATGTGAGTGTGACATAACAATCATGACAGGTATAAATGGAACATTTAAGAAACACCTAAGTATGTTGAGGGGATATTTTTTAAGAAAAATACAGCAATTTCTTTTTCTATTAATACATTTTTACTTACTTCCATAGTCAATGCCAAATGTTTTGGGGGTATTGTCCACTTCTGAGTCTTAGCATCAGTGATTTCTCGTATTAGCTGGTTAATGTAAGAAATACAAGTGTGTCTGGTTAGGTAAAGAATAGTTCAAGACGACAATTTTAATACGCTTTTAAAGTTAAAAGTTTAAAAGCCACTTCCGGATCTCATATTTTTAACAGTTGTTAGTTTGTTGCTCTAGCAGCAAGACGAACATAATTTTTGTGCAGTAGAGGTAATTCAAGTGCAAGGAGTTTTTAGTTTAAATCAATTAGCAATGGCCTCATGACAATTTTTTGTCAAAATGCAAGAAATTGGCAAGTCTAGCAAACAATATAGAGTTGAGTTTACTGCTTCAAACTTTGGTTTCTGCATAATATAGAAAAAAGTAAGCTGTTGAAGCAAGTGATATGATTATGTTCAATTTTGGAGGCAAAAACTTGAATAGAGATGTCAAAAATTGTGTGACGTTAGCACAAATTTACAGCCTTTTCAATATTGTGTACAAAAATGAAGAACCCTTTTTTACCTTTTCCAGCCCTTAAAATTTAATTTACTGGTAATGATCCCAGCCCTGCTGTGGTTAAATAATTGTTAGAGAATAAGTTATACTAACTCTTTGCTTCATTTCCTCGTCTTTTTTGAGCCTGACAATGTCCTCATCAGTGAGACCCCATTTCCCATAGGAAAGGAATCGCTCCAGTTGAGTCTCATCCGAGAGTCGAGTCAATGCTTCCATCGTCTCTTTAGTAGCAGCACTGTCATCTTCAGCATCGATGGCCGCCAGAGGATCCGCATCTTCCTGTTGCATTCGCATGATTTCTCTGTAATTTTCCGTCCTTTTCCTTTGCCTTGCTCTTTCGCGGATGTCCCAGAGCCATCGTGAAGTTTTGGGGTCCTGAATGTTAGGTTAGGGTAAGGGTAAGGGTTAGTGTTAGTAGTGTTGGTCACAAGAAAAACATTAGTATTCCGTTGAATTTCAATTCAGTTTATCAAACACCCAGGGGATTCACTGTCACTCTGCTCTTATCTTAAGGTTTTTACTATCCTGACTCTTACATCGAAAACTTCTGACCGCCTAACTGGCTTTGCTGTTTGAAACATCCACATGGGCTTACAGCAAATCGCGTCTGGGACCTGGCAAACAGTGATCATGTTGACTTGGGACTTACTTAAATTTTAATAGCAAAATAGACTTATATGCTGGATGAGCTTACCTCAATGTCGGCGTAGACTCCTGTCCACTGAATGGGGTGCTTGTCTCTGTACATCACCATGGGTCGTGCCATTACTGGAACATATTTGAGGACTTGCTCCTTGACTTCAGCCAGCGTCGTCACGTGGGTAAAGTAACCTAAAAGCAAAAATGTGGCATTTATCCGACCAAAATGACATTTTAGAATTCTGGTGTCATTGACTGGGTCATGTAAAGCAGAATATCTGTCTACAGAATGGATGGAATGAATGTATAGTGTGATGTCTTGTTGTCTGTGAAACATGTCGGTAGCATATACTGAGCAGGTAAGTAGCAATGTTGCAAAATGAAGAAAGAATACCCGACAGTAAGTACTTAGATTAAATCAACCAAAAAGATACTAGGATTTTTTTTTAAAATCAAAGGGAGAAAAGCAGATTTGACTTAACTGTGTCTCAACATTGGGTAAATATAGGGATCAAAACAAAGGAATGAATATTCTATAGGTGTGGAAACTCAATGAATAAAAAATAGAAAATTCGGACATCTAGATTTGTAGTGTTGAAAACAAGTGTTTATGTGATTGTTATTAACCATAGGGAATGGCATCAAACTTGGAGTTGTACATCATGAAGTTCTCATAGACATCCCCGATGCCCTTCACAGTGAGGACATGAGAGTCGATCAGTTTCATCAAGTATATCGGTGGGTAGCCTGCGGGTGGTGTGGGTGCATAAGAGAGAGTGCTTGGTATGGTGATTGTGTGCTGTGATATTTGAGTTTAATGGTGTTAATTGTTATTGTTAAAAATCTATATTTAAGTAGAGATGTTGGCAACTATTGAATGGACGTACTGTTAAGCATATTCATAGAGTAAGGGATACACACAGAAAAGACTCTATGCATTGTGACCTCTATAACAAACACTGCTCTATAGGTTTTTTCTTGGATTTCACACAACTTTCACAATCAGGATCTATTCTAAAGTGTTGGTGTATTCAAAATTTTGGATAGGAAGGCTCAAGTTGCTGCTATTTGTATTCGTATTTTGGTTGTGTAGGGTGCGCGCGTGTGAATGGAATTTCAATGTGCTCAAGAAATAAATAGATGTGTGTTTCAAGGGAAGAAAAAGGTTTTAATTCAATTTTCATACCTCTGTTGTGACAGGCCATCCAGTTTGCAGCCTTTAGATCTGAAATCTCCCTGCCAATCAAGTAGGTGAACAGTCTCACGGGCTTGTGGGGCATGTTGTATTTCTTGAAAATCTCCTCGTACCTGAATCAAGACATATGTACATTATGATCAACCAAGTCTACAAAATGTTTCTAAATAGTGACTTATATTTACTTATAGGGTACGCCATCAGTGACCAGCATGATAGCCTGGTTGCAGTTTGCTCCAATGGAAGTGTCCCTCAAACTCTCCCTGAGCAGCTCGAACGCGACGGTCAATGCGCTGGTGAAGTTGGCTATCTCCTCCGTTTCAACCTTGTTGACAGCCTCCTGGAACTCTCTGACATTCTCGTTGGTAGCCTGGACAAGCTCGGCCATGCCATCTTCGCTAGTGAAACATTCCACAAGGGGTGTGGGACTCTTGCTGAACTTGTAGATGGTGACAAAGTCGTCCTCGCTCAAGGTTTCCAGGATGTTCAAGACGACATGCTTCGCGATCTCCTTTCGCAATCCAGTCATGGATCCGCTAGCGTCCAGCAGGATCACGATCTCCTTGGGCGACGCGGCCGCCTTGATGTACCAATCTCGCATCCTTGCATCGTAGAGGTCGGGCTCCTCCTCGGAGACCATCCACTTCATGGCGGGGTACTGTCGCATGAAGCCCGTCGAGGAGGCGAAGAACTGCCAGCTGAGGCTGGGGTCGCGATTGTAGTTGTCCTGGAAGGTCCTGTCCAGCCCCTTGGACCAGTCGATAGCATTGACCACTTTGGGATCGCCGTCAAAGACATTCGTTGGAACATGGACAACGCTCATGTTGGTGTTGACGGGGATGCCGGAGAAGTACTTGTTGGTCTCGAGGGGGACGCGGGTGAACCCGACGGCGAATCGGTCGTCGTCTTCACTTCGATCGGGAGCCGACAAATATCGCTCCCACTCTGCCATGTCCTCGTCGTCGTCGTCCTCGTCCAGGAAGTTCAACTTCTTGGCGTTGATGTAGTGATAGCCGCCAGCACTCGGAGGATCCTTGAGCCGATGGCCAAGCTCTTTGTCGTATTTGTGACCCAGGGCAAGATTTTCGGCAAGCTCCATGATTCTCTGCAATACAATAGTCAATGAAATTTTTGCAAATCAAAGATGAAATTCGAGAGAAATGTCTCACCTTAATAGCGTCGATTTTGTGCTGCATCATCGTCTCGACGTTGGCGGCCATCTTGGTTACCATTTCGTATCCGTCGACCTCGACGATTTTGGCGCCCTCTTGGTGGAATTTCTGAAAAATAGGATGGTTCCAAATTGAAAAATGCAACGATCAATTTTCAATCGGGAGAATAAAATATCTATCTGCAAAAGGCATGGAATGCATTTTTGAGATATTTAGTTGAAAGACATTTTGCCCCACATGTCTTGACAGAAACCCGATTCTCCCCAAATATTTTAAAATAGAAAAGGGGGATTCAGTAGATTTTTTCGAGAAAAAAGTTTTTGCTCTTGAAAGTTTTAACAAAAATCCCAAAGAAATTATGGGGGAAAACAGCAAAAGTGCGGGCATATAAGATCTACTCGTTAATAGTCTACCTTCTTATTTTTCAGCACATTTATGTAAATATTTTGTTCTGAGTACTTATTTGGTTAAATGGTTATGGTTATTGAAAAAGCAAAAAAAAATAATTTTACCTTTCCGATGGCGTCGAATTTTGTTGCAGCTCTGGCGGTCTCCCATAATGAAGTGCCAAAACTGACGGCCCAATTTTCTAACCTGAAAGAAGGAAGCAACGCTTTTACTCCATCTATAATTCATTAAGCGTTAGAATGCGAGAACAGAAGTAAAGGCGGAACGTGACCCAAATATTTTTTTTCAGAATTATAATCTCGATCTGTGCGAGACTTACTGTGTGTTGGGCAATTTCTCGTCGAAATTTGGCCTGCTTTGGCCGAAACAAGTGGAGGCCAAGCAAAGGGCCAGGATCAGACATACGACACCCATTTTGGCCTCAAGGCTCAGCCTCGACGACCTCAACCACTGCCTGATGTTCATGTTGATGTCGACCTTCAATAGATTCTTTCTTGAACACAATCACTGATGAGTCGAAGCTTGTAGTAATAATTTGGCTCAGCTCAACTCTTTTCACTTCACCGCGACTTCATGATGGCGTCAGGCCCCAGGCGGCCTCTCAGCCTCGTTCCAACCCTGAGGCCAATTTTGATCAAACTTTGCACGCACACTCACCCGGTCCACGATTTCACAAGTTTTCTATGGGGAAAAATATCCTCACTTGAGATAACTGGAGGATTTTTTAGCGTGCAGAATAGGTGAGCCTCATTCTTAGCGATAATTTTTGGCTATAGCATTTGCTATTGCTGCTATGCACGAGCACGAGCGATTCACCTTCAAGTAAGTAGATAGAAGGTAGGTATGCAGACGTAGTGATTTTTAAGCCCAAGTAAGTAAGTAGACAATTCGAAAGTTGAAACTTGGCTTGGGTTCTTCTATTTTTCACTGTAGTATTTCGTATCAAGAAATGACTTTCCTTCCCCGCTCACTCCGCGCGACTTCAAGATATTTCAGGACACGGCTGCAGCAACGATTCTGGGCCAACATTTCGTAGTTTTCATAGCACTTTCGTCCTCGTCCCTCGGAGGGGGTATTTTCCTGGTCTCTGAATGAAATTCGTCATTTTTCTCCCAAGTTAAAATGATGGACTTCTACTTTTTTCTTCTTCCCACCAAACAAAATGTATGCAGTATTATTATCCGAGTTGTGGTGGTGGTGGTGGCAGCAGCAGCAGCAGCAGCCTAGCGGATAAGTATTTAGGTTATATACTTAGAAGCAGCTCGGGTCTGGTCTTCATTTTGGATGGACCTCGCCGGCCTGCTTTTTGGGAGCAGGGGCTGTGTCGCAAAAAGAAAGCAAACTGGCTCACCATTGCTGCCAACCTAAGGAAAGCCTTGGGTCACAAAGTGGTCCTCAAGGAAAAAAGGCCAAAGCTGTACGCATGGTGGTAAGGTACCCCCTCTATCAGCTAACCGTACAATATGCTATACGTATATAGCTATTAAGGCAACCAACCAAGGACACAAGAAAGCTGGCTGGACAGCCTCGATGGCCTCGACAGCCTCGGAGCACGCGGTGCCACCGCCGTCGTGGTTAGAAAGCGAAAGCCTTTCTTTCTGCTCTGCAAAGGCCAAAAAGGCTGCGTGCGTGCGCGTCATATGACTACACATATCTTCATATAGCTAGAAGCATAAGATACACATGGTGTGGTGGTGTCTTCCAAGACGTTGGTTTCCTTCAGCGATGCCAGAGCCGTGTTCATCAAAAGAGTAGAATAAGAGCCACAATTTGCTGATCAGGGAAAAAACATAATCGGTTTGATTTGCACCTTGTACATAAACATTTTCTCGTCAAGGAATCGTGCTCGGTAGAAAATGATGGCATATAAAATTATAGTCGTGGGATCCCTCTAAAATACAAAATATGGTGACTGAAAGAGGCCGCATCTGGCTACGCTGACTCCTGTGGAGAACTCACACATGAAACCAACGAAAGCGAAACAGAATAGAACGTCGTTTCGGCCTGGGGCTAACTTTACTTGGTGCAATGGTGGCCTTACATATAATATAATATAATACATGTAGTAATAATACGTAGTAATTTTTGGAGAAATCCAATGCTTCCAGCCAGCGATTCCCAATTGCAAAACTACAGCGATTTTGCCGCGCACCCTGTAGTTTCGTATCGTCCTAGAGCAGCTTCAGGGCTCGGGCTTTCCTCTATATTCAATACAGAGCCGAGTTGGCCCAACTTGGTCATCTATTTATGGCAGGCCTACTTTCATTTTCCCACATGTGCTCGCATGTGCATTATTAGAGTGGGGACACTCCCTGTATGGGGGATTTGCAGAAGAGTCACTTTCGCACTTTCAAAACACTTTTCTCGTAAAATCACTGTATACTACACACTGACACATGTGTGTGTGTCTCACTCACCGACCGAAGAATATATTTACAGAAAGCATGTTGCGGCCCAAAACTGGCAAAACCCAAAAGCAAGACCAAGAGAGGAGTGCATCCACTCTTGTTGATGTAGATTATTTGCACCACCACTGTTCTACAGTCGTACAGAAGTTCGAGCTCATTACCATTTTATTTTGCTGCAATATGTTTTTGGGCATTTCATAACAATGTAGATATATCTGATCCTAGTCTTATGGCAAAGTTGTCCTTATTGTTCTTCTTAGTCCATCCATCTCTTATGTAGCATCTTATTAAAGGTAAATCGAAGACGGTGAGCCGATCGACTGGCGTAAATATGCGATGGCTCTCTGTTCAAAAGATAACATCTGAAGGAAAAACACTATTTCCCCCCAAAACATATTGAATAACTTAATATCTACTTAGTTAATATCATAGGACGTTTGGTAAGGCCAGTGAAATCTTTCGTAACAATGGAAATGCCACCGCTTTTATGGTTGCCACTTTGTGTCTGATTATTCTGCATATTTATTAATTTGATTTTTCTGAATTTTTTGAATGTACTCTCTCAGAGGCGGCAAGCAAGTTTTTATAGCCGTAGATTTCCAGGAGGAAAGCTCTGCGTATTACGCATTTATTTTTTGGACACAACCACCCAAGAAAAGTTTATCCGCAACATTTCTTTCCACTTTTACTTTTCACTTCCCTCATTCTGTTTCTTATAATAAGAGTACAAAACTTCACAAATTTTATTTTAATAAATAAGTATAAATAGAAATAGGTTATCACTTATTCTCTTCATCAAAGAATATTTTGAATTTGACAGCCTGCAAAACTAGAAATGGCATGGTTAACCGATCAACCGATCATTTCTTGTGTTGGAAGTTTGACAGGGAAGAAGTTATAGAAGGCAATGTTGTTTAGGGTCACAACAGCGAACAACAGTGGCAACTCGTCCCGAAGTCTGCCAACCGTGGCCTTGATGTCGTGATTGTTTGGCAAAGCTGAATCTCCTTTACAAACGACAATCCTGAAGGTCGGCGCCCTCGGTCTTGACTTTTGGAACTTGGCCGTCGGCAAGTACAAGTCATAAGAGATCTTGAGCTTTGTCACAGTGTTGACGAGCCTTTGGTTCAGCTTGATCTTGTTCAAGATGATCCTGGATGATAGGGCGTCCCTCGGCAGGAGAAGCGGCCACGTTTGGCCAAGCCACAAAGACTTGAGAGGGCCCGAAGTCAAGACCTCCGGGACTTGTTCATTGTCCACCGTGGCCTCCTCGTCAATGATCTCGACATCATCGTCTAGCCTCTCTCCATTGCCATCCTCAACACTAGAACTGGCTTCTTGGTCATGATTAAAGACAACTCTCCGGGTGAGTCTGAGATTTTTTGTCTGCTTCTTGACTTTTTTCCAACCCTTGCCCTTGTTCTTTTGCAGCCAATTCGCCTTTCCCCTTTTGTCAAAGATTTTCTTGAACCAACCCTCCTTCTTCCGGAACTTGGTCATGTGGTACTGTCCAGTTTCTTTCATCTTGGCTAACCTCATCCTATTCAGCTTGTCTCGCATGTCGACATCCAGGGTCCGCTCTCTTGGCTCTGGATTTGATGCCATAGACGGGGCTTGTCCTTGATGTAGGTTGACAGTGTTAAAGCTGATCCAATCCTGTTCGTAATACCTCGTGGCAAGATACTGATGTCCCTGTTGTGGTGGTTCTTGATCTTGGGACCCATTCCAAATAGTTCTGGTGATCGTCAAGTCAAACTGATCGGGATCGAGTCTTTGCTCGCCACCAGTAATATTTCGGTTTTTCGCAGTATTTGACTCAAGCTTGGTCTCCTGAGAAGCCTGGTTTTCAAGCAATGTCGGCTTGGCAACTTCGAGAACTTCGAGATCATTGTGCTTGATTTCATACATGTAGGACTTTTCTTTTGGCCATGCTCTAAAGGGGAGCAAATCTGTTGGGGGAGACTTAAGTGTGACTTTGGATTGACAATAGCAATTGGGCATGAGACTGACAGCCTTGGCAAGGGCCACTTCGTGATCGCTGAGAATCTTGATCTCATCGTCTTCATTGTCCTCGATCTCATCATTCTCGAGAGTCTCATTCTTTGATGAATCATCAGACAAGCTTGAAGTCTCTTTGACATGGATTTCCTCCTGGACATTCTTTGACGTTGATGGCACAGGATCAGGAAGATCATAAGTGGCAGAGCTTTCATTTTCGACTTCCACACATTCATGAGCTCCTTCCAGACGCGATTGCTTCTCTGGAGAATTGGCAGTATTGCTGTTTGGTTTGGCTTTCCGCTTCCTCTGATATTTATCAAGATTGATGTCTTTGACGTACTTGGTGATGCCAAGATCCCCTTGGTGTCGAACGACCTTGTAACCAAGTCGAGTCAGATGGGCAAATGTCAGGTACTCTTCCAAGTTGCAATCTTTGCCGAGCATGGCCTCGTAAGCTTGTTGCAATGACATAGGGACAGAATCACAGGTGATTTGGATTGACTCACTCTCCAGCATGAACAGGGCCTCTTCGGGACTAAGGTGAAACTCATTGTCGACGACATGGCCAAAGACATCCCACTGTTTGCCGGTCGGTTTGGTCACTCGAGCCTTGTCTTTGTCAACAACCCAGACAGCTTCTGAGATCTGACTTCTTTGAGCAACATGCGGAGCTGCAATGGCATGGTGCAAACTTCGACGACGACTCTCAACCTGCTTGTTCTCC
>JAAUYL010007779.1_pt1 | contig 10100 bp, 13 predicted proteins | sample 7278011 | NCBI WGS metagenome assembly JAAUYL01 (sample SAMN14350225, study PRJNA611818) | marine sediment metagenome | isolation source: surface marine sediment (1.8m) | place: French Polynesia: Moorea | collected 2018-08 | reverse complement strand
TAAAGTAAATAATAATAATTTATTCCCCCAAGAAAGTAAGTCTGCTGACCTACATTTTGCGCCAAGAAAACACGATCCAGACCCTGCAACTTTCGGAAAGTATTTCAAAGCTCTTGGATAGTTTGGACCAATTACAGAACAAGATAATTGCTGGCTATGTCTGAAATCTAAAAGCTTTCTTACATGACCTGTCATGGACATTGTTTCAACTTTATATTCGAAAGTACTTGGTTAAATTGTAATGTCAGCCGGAAAAGATGACGGGCTGTCTTGTCCTTTTCACATAGTTTTTTGATTGATCACCGCCGACCCCATTTTACGAAAAAAAGTCCGAATATTTATATCCAACTTTCATTCGTGACCCAGGCCAATTACTCCAACTTTTCAAGTAAAATCTTTAACCTAAATCTATCTACAAATCTCAAATCTACAATTGTTTCGCATTAAAAAGTTTGATTTAATTGCCGTTTTTGTACATGACAAGACCACATAAATACATTTCAAAGGGGTTAACTAGATAGTCATTATTTTGCATGTCCAATGTATCGATTGAAGGGGCGGTAAATTACAACCTGAACACACAAGGGAAAATAAAACTAAATATTTTGTCTTTTCTTTGTCTCTATTTTATGGTTCTTCCACCACAACGTAAGTATTTTTTCCCATGAAATAAAGTTTTGCAAAAAAGTGGTCTCTTCTTTTAATAGTAATTTTCCTACCTCAATCATAATGGTGACCTCCGTGTCGACGTAGGCATCCTCCGAATTCGAACCTCCGACTTCTTGAGCCCGAATTCCGAGAATGTAGGCGCCATTGGCGCTACGCTGGCTCTCCCTATCCAGGGATGCCTGGGTAAAAACTATCCCGGATTCCGGTGTGATTCCAAATAAATCCGACGGTCCGCTGACGATCTTGTAATTAATTTCATTGTTTACACCCCTGTCCCCGTCCACAGCTTTGACTCGGAGCACCTGCAAAATATAGATAAACATCTGTTGTACTACTCTTGATTTTAAAGGGCATCTAATGAAAGTGTATGGCTAACAAGCGCCAATTTAATTGTACGCTCAGGGAGGGGGTAATTTCTGTTTGTTGTGATTTCCTTGATTGAACTTGTACTAAATACGCGGTTCCGCTCGTGCGGCGACAAAACTTGCACTCACAGCAAATAGGATTTTGCGGGTTTACTTTCAATTTCAATTTAATGGCAGGAAAATAAGGAAGCTACCGGACCAAGATTTGCAATGATGATTGGTTCTTTTACCTCTGTAAATGTGGTGACATCTTCCGCAATTCTTGTGACGGCAGGTATGCGGACAAATTCGGGTGGGTTGTCCTCAATATCCTGGACTTTGATTAGCAGGGCAGTTGTGGCAGTATTAACCTGCCCGAAGTTCGCCCTGTCAGTGGCCAAAACCCGAAGTTGGTGCACTGATCTCCTCTCATAATCCAGGTCCCCTACAAGTTTTAAGACAGCCGCTCCATCTACTGTTGAGACCGAAAACAGCTCCTTGTCCTCGGGCTCGTCCGACCCGAGGGTATAAAGAACCTGTCCGAATATGCCCGAGTCCGCATCGTTGGCCCTAGAATTCGATTAGAGGTCAATAAAGTCTTTCTTACCAGAGGGTAAAAAAGAATAATTACCTTATTGTCGCCAATTGGAGTGGCGTAGCAGAGTGCTCCCTAACCAGAATGGACGGTTGGTGGGGCTCAAATATGGGACTGTTGTCATTGACATCGTCGACAATGATGACAAGGGACTGGGTGATAAAGTTGCCCTGCCCGAGATTGTTGTCCGTCAAGGTCAGAACCAGTTGATGCTGGGTTTCGAACTCGGCATCCAGGTACTTGTTGAGCACAATGTTGGCCTCGTTTCCCGAGGGCGAATTGGTCACAGTCACAAGTCCCGAAGAAGCGGGCCCGAGGGTCGCCTCATTAAGACCGAATGTAATCTGGTCACCGTCGGGATCGAACCCGCGGGCGATATAAATCACCGTACCCGGGGGCGTGGCCGTCCCCTCCCGGAGTCGAACTACAATGTCCGCCCCATCCCCTTCTTCCAGGATGAATCTGGGCGGGGCATTGGCACTCACTGAGCAAAACCCTTGGGTCGCCAGAATAAGCCCGACCAACACTATGGTAGTAAGGTCGACCTTTTTCAACTTTGATTTGTAGAGGTGATGGCACAGATTTTGATCGACTTGCTTCTTCTGTTTCATGGTGTTGCATTACGGTGACTGATATCGTAGTTATTTTTTTCTGTTGTTCGGACTTCTTGGACGTGAAGAATTTTATCCTTGGCAATGCTATATTTGTCCGACTTTTTTCACACATTCGCGCGGACGTCGGCGAGATTTTTTGCTGTTTTTCCCATCGCATCAAAGCAACATGAAGTTGCCACCAAGCATATTTTTCTCACAAGTTATTGGTAGCTTTACAGATGGAAACGATCACCGACAAATGTAGATCAGACCCTGAATCTTGACCAAAAAGTGATAAAAATATAAAGAATTTGTGTGATTTTTTTCAACGCAATCCTCTTATGGCATTGCATTCTGAGGGACCGCAAATTGGATTTGATCACAATTATGTCATCAAAATATGTTTACGTTTCCGCTCCTGACACCCTTACAATTTTCGGAAACTCGTCGTTATAAATGCGGTCAACACTTAACGATTAAACACATCAACCCTCCGAAGCACTTATTATTAGCAATATTCATTCACAATGAGGGGGTGTCAGTCTTGGCTTTTTTCAATCCAGTTTATCGCCAACTTTTTCTCGGAAAAAGCAAGTTTTCACGCTGACATTTTTTGGGGGAGAGGGTGGAAATACACGTAAACACGTTGAAATTAGTGTATTTTACAGCACAAAAACGGACATGTGCTCTCCGCTGAGACGGCTTGACACTACTGAATGTGGTTCAATACATGAGATACTTTCCTGTAGATACACTATATTTTGGTACACTATGGTTACAAGAATGACATAGCATAGTTAAGGCACAATATATAAACAAATACAGAAAGCAAAAAAATGGTGATTAATTACTTTTGTCTCGAGAATTTCTCAATTTTTCTAGGCTCAATTTTTGTGTGCAGAATGCCGTAACTATTTTTGGATTTTTGGTTCTGGGAGCCGCACTCGACAGGTGAGCTCCTATGGAGTAAAAATGAAAATAATGTCCTCTTCAGGTTTGCCTGTATTTTCACAGGTATTATTTTGTGTTACCATACATGATTCGAGCCTGAATATGTATTTAAGGGGAAAACGGCGAAACCATTCGTACATAACTAAACTAACGTTCGATAACAGAATGTGGCAACTCAAATGTAAAAACATAGAATGATGTTGCCGGAAGTCGTCGAACTTATCTATTTAACCCGGCCCACCATGGAAAAAAGGTTGAAAACAACCATTTTTTTTCAGTTTCCTTGAATAAAATATTCAAAGCGAATTTCTCTCATTTGATTTGATTTCTTCCGGGGGCAAAAATTATGGAGTGAACACGCAATTTTTCCAAAAGTTCACATGAGAAATCCGAGGAACTTTTCAAGGCGACATTAATTCATCATTTTTTCGAAATACGAGATTCTTTCTCTCTGTTTTTTTCGTGAAAATCCGACGAACTAATTTGGTTCGCCACGTTTGTTTTTACCAAGTAACTAATTTATCGTTTGTTTCCTACTTTCAGGCAGGCATGATTTTACGGAAGCGCATATATGATTTTCCTGGGAACAAGGACTTTTTTTTAGACGTTACAAGTTACAACGTTAATTAATTTAGCAAGAGCTCATCAGGTCCGTGATCGTTTTGCATCTGTTAACGTAAGTTTTCTTGATCACTTCGCTCACACTGACAAAAACACGTGAAACGTTTTATTTTGGATGACTCCCATTTGTGTCTTCAACGTTTCAGAACAATGAGGTTAGTAACTTTGTCTCTCATTCTTCTTGCCCTCGGGATTCCCTCGGGCTTGGGGCTTGGCTACAACTTGACCGACCTGATTCGACAAACTCGTAAAGAGATCGAGGCTGACTTGCAGACGAGAACAATCAACAATAAAGGTCATGGAGGCTGCGGAGGCCAGAGGTTGCGCAACAAAGTCACAAAAGAGTAAAAGAATAACCTGTCTAAGCTGTCTAAACTCTTAAAATCAATGATTATTTTAAGGTCTGAAGCTATGGACTTCAGAAACCGGATGTATCGGTTGGTTCGATCTAAGTTAGAGGCTGCTGGCGAGGGCAAAGAGGCTGCCAGAAAAATCGCATTTGAAGCGCAACTCATCTCAGATCCTACAGATCGGAATTACCAAGCTGGAGGTCAGGCTGGATTCACGGACCCAGTTGACATTGTTGATGACGTCTGCAAGAAGATGGAGATGAAATGTGACTCTAGCTACAAATATTACAGGATTGACGGCAAGTGCAACAACCTTAGAAATCCAATGCTGGGCAGCATGTCTTCCCCGTTCAAAAGGTAAGGAATCACATTAAAAGTTTCTGTCAATGTTTTTTGTCAAGTTTGGCCGAATGATTTCAGGGAAGTTCCTCATGTATCCTACGACATGGCAAACATCCAGACTCTTTTGAAGCCAATTCCTTACAATCATGGAAACAGTAAGTGTTGTTAGCATTGTAAACAAAAATACCAAATGGTTACTGAATCCATTTTGGATTTCAGGGAATGACAATGGAACAGAAAGAGCTTGGCCTTGCCATCAAAGTTCTGGAAAGCCTTCAGCTCTGCCAAGCCCTAGGTTGGTCAGCACTCGAATCCATAAGGATCAAAACACATCCGATCCTAGAATCACCCACATGCTAACGCAATGGGGCCAATTTCTGGATCACGACATCACATTGACCCCGGAACAAAATGGCGAAGAGTTGTGCTGCAACACTCCAGTTCCAGCTCATTGTCTGCCAATCCTGGTTCCTTCAGATGATCCACATTTTGGCCAGCAAGGTTCTCATCCAGCATCATGTCTACATTTTTCCAAGTAAAGATCATTTTCATTTCATGAAACCGTAACTCCTGTTCTATAACAATTGTTTTCTTCTTGAAAGATCTGTCAGGTTTTGTGAAGGTTCAACAACTCATGACGAGCAGATTAATGTCATAACCCATTTCATCGATGGATCCAACGTTTATGGCAGTCACAAGAGTGCCAGTAGGAACTTAAGGTCTGTCACTCTACAAAAAATCTCTAAAAAAGGTTTGCTATTTTTCATCTCTGCAGAACTTATAGCGATGGTCTACTAAAAGTTAGCAAGAGTGACTTCCTTCCAATCGTGGACGAGTTTGAGGATACATTCGTGTTTGCAGCTGGCGACGTCCGCCATGGCGAGATGCCTGGTTTGTTAGCTATGCACACTTTATGGGTCAGAGAACACAACAGGTAAACCAAACATCAAATGTAACCACAACTCGCCGTTGCAATATGGATTCAAGGTTGGCTGGAGAAATCCTGAAGGTGGATCCAAGCTTGGACGACGAGACTGTGTTCCAAGAAGCTCGACGTCTTGTGATTGCACAAATGCAGAACGTCGTATACAATGAATACCTACCAGTAATTCTTGGAGAGTCGTATGCCAATGATCCCAGAAATGGACTGGCGACGCCCCCATCTGGAACCAGATATGATCCAACAGAAGATCCATCCATCGGAAGTGGATTTGCGACAGCTGCCTTCCGGTTCGGGCACTCCATGATCCAAGGATTCGTCAAGACCTACATGGCTTCTTCAGGCAGCTACATTGACAACTATCAACTGAGAAATGTATTCTTTGCTGAGGGCCAGGATCATTACCTCAAGGGTATTGATAAAGATTTTGAGTCATGCTTTAGTAGATCCAATAATTGTCTGTTTCAAGGTATGGACAACATCCTGCTTGGACTGACAGTACAATCTGCTCAGAAGCTGGATCCATTTGTCTCAGAAGAATTAACCAATCATCTTCTGGGCGAGAGTGATCTGGTAGCTAAGAACATTCAGAGAGGAAGAGATCATGGATTGGGGGGCTATGCCAAGTATCGGTAAGTATGAACATACATCTAAAATCTGATGATTGTCATTGTTTAGGTCCAAGTTTCACAAAGACAAAACTTCAATGGATTGCTGGGCCAAGAAGCCAACTGACATTTCAGACAGTCACTGGATCGACCTGATGCAAGTCTACAAACATCCGAATGACATTGACCTGTTTACAGGTGGTCTCCTTGAAAATCCAGCAGGTGGAAGCAGTCTTGTTGGATCAACTTTTCAGGATATGATTGGTAAAAAACAGTGTTTCACAGTGCAGCCAGTCATGCTAATGATTTACTTGGTCAGGCAAAACTTTTGCCAGATTAAAGTCTGGTGATCGGTTCTTCTTCTCCCATGCTGGAGAGGCTGGGAGTTTCACAGAGGTCCAGAGACGAACCATACTGAATCGACGTCTTTCAGATGTTTTGTGCGATAACACAAAAATTAGCAGACTTCAGGGCAAAGTCTTTAATCAAGTAAATATCTTAAGGCAGGAGAAAGTCAATTGCTCGCATAACTTTGATAATTCAATGGGTATAGGCACATCCTTTGGACAATCCTGTGATTCAGTGTCATTCCAACAAAAAGCTGGACGTCTCGCTTTTCCTCCACAATCGCGACGCGTGCAACGGCGGCGGCAGGACTTACATCATAGAGGCGGCTGACCTGAGCATGGATCAAGCTGGGACCAAGAGCTTCTTCACTGTTATTTAAAGTAGCAAATGATTCCCGTTGAAAGTTTTTCGTAAATAAAGAATCCAAATGACATTGTCAAACCATATATCCCTCGTCAAGTATATCGATATTCCATTTGCAAACCCTCCTAGGTGAAATAAAACAGTCTGTCTATAGATACTATATCAAGTTTAGTGGATCAGGTCACGTGTTTCAAAGATGGATCAAAGCGTGGCGCTAAATGAAGTCGTAATTGCTTCTTGATAAATACCAAATGACTTTCCTAGAATTGCATTACATGTCTTAACGTTTTCCAAAGATTTTACCCTGAAACAATCAATTCTACCCATGTAACCAACATTGAGACAGATGTTTAGTTAGATCCACGTGTTACTTTAGCCTATAAAAAGCCTGCTTGAGAGTTGCTTCTTTCCTTTCCCAAACAAACAGCCATGAGGTTGACAGCAATCTTGGTAAGTTTTCTTGTCATCCTCGCCCTGGCTTCCAATGTCACTTCCGGTTCCACCAAGAAACAGTACAGCCTCAACAATCTCGTGGAGGAGGCTCGCCAGGAGCTTGAGGCTGACCTTCACAAGCAGACGGTGAATGGAGGTCAGACGCGCAAAGTCCAGAAGCTGCGCAACAAAGTCACTAAGGAGTAAGAGTCCAAGGTTTCTATCTTAAGTTTTATCTTAATGTCAATGTTATTATAGGTCTCGAGCAATGGCGTTTAGAAACAAGATGGTCAAACTGGTCCGATCCAAGCTCGAGGCTGCCGGCGAGGGCAAAGAGTCCGCTGCGAAAATCGCCAGAGAGGCAACACTCGTCAAACTCAACCGAGATAAGGTTTACAAGGCTGGAGGTCAGTCTGGATTCACCAATCCTGTTGTCATGGTGGACGACATGTGCAAGGGCATGGAGATGAAATGTGACGCCAGCTACAAATATTACAGGATTGACGGCAAGTGCAACAACATCCTGAAAGGCAAAGAGATGGTAGGGAGCATGTCCTCCCCATTCAGAAGGTAACCTGTTTGGGGATTCTTTTGAAACAGTTACTGTTACACTAACATTGCAGGGAAGTTCCACATGTTACTTACAACATCTCCAAGATACCAATTCTTGCCGCTCCTGTCGCCTACATCTACGGATCGAGAAGTAAGTTTTCTCTCCACATTTAAATGCTTTAATTGCTTTACATGATTTTTTTCCAAGGTGAAGGTGACAATGGCACTGACAGAGCTTTGCGTTGCGATCCAGTAGCTCCAAAGCCAGCCAAACTTCCAAGTCCAAGATTGCTTAGTACAAAGTTGCATTCTGACACGGACGTTCCCGACAGAAGGTGCACCCATATGCTGACGCAATGGGGACAGTTCCTGGATCACGACATCACCTTGACACCAGAACATGAGGGGGAGGACGAATGTTGCGACACCCCAGTCCATGAACATTGTCTGCCAATCCTTGTTCCTCCAGGAGACAATGCCTTTGTCTCGGAAGAAAGAGCTCCAACTTGCCTTCCATTTTCAAGGTTTGCAAAGTCCATATCAGATGAGGTTGCTGTACTGTATGGTTTATTTTTAGATCTGTCAACTTTTGTGAAGGTTCTGAAACTCCAGAGCAGATAAATGCCATAACGCACTTCATTGATGCTTCCAATGTGTATGGCAGTGACAAGCAGCAGGCAAAGAATCTAAGGTTGGTAATTAATGCTAAAGTAGATTGGACTTCTTATAAGAATATTTTACTTTCAGAGAGAACAAAGACGGTCTTCTAAAAGTCAGTGAAGGTAACCTCCTTCCATTGGTCGACGAAGCTTTCTTTGACGCTGGCGATGGAAGATTTCAAGAAATGCCTGGCCTAATGTCAATGCACACATTGTGGGTCAGGGAGCATAACAGGTAAATAGTCTTTAAATAAAACATATTTTAGAGTTTATCTAAGATTGGCAATACTTGTATCATAGGCTTGCAGTTGAAATCAAAAAGGTGAATCCATCATTCAGCGATGAAATCATCTACCAAGAAGCTCGACGACTCGTGATTGCTCAGATGCAAACCATCATCTACAACGAGTACCTCCCGATTGTCCTTGGTGAGACCTATGCCAAGGATCCCAAGAACGGGCTGACAACTCCCGCCACCGGAACCAAGTATGATCCATCTATAAATCCATCAGTTGAGAATGGCTTTGCGACCGCTGCCTTCCGTTTTGGCCATTCTATGATCCAGGGTCTGATCAAAGTCTTCATGGCTGCCACAGGAGCCCATGTCAAAGACTACAAGATCAGGGACCACTTCTTTGATCCTGAAAATTACGAAGCAGGTATAAGAAGGAACATTGGCTTATCTCAGGCTGAAATTGTATCCTTGATGATGGACTTTCTAGGAATGGAGAATATCCTTCTTGGATTAACTATCCAGCCGGCGCAAAAGTTTGACCAGCATGTCACTGAAGACGCGACCAACCACCTATTTGGCAATCAAGGTCACGCCACAGATCTTGTCGCCAGGAACATCCAGAGGGGCAGGGATCATGGTCTGGGAGGATATGCCAAATACAGGTAGAAGCTTCACTCTGACATTGTCAAGAGAGCATATTTTGATCTTGAACAGGTACCGCTTCCACAAGGACAAGACCCAAATTGATTGTTGGACCAAGAGGCCTTCCGATATCAGTGACCCTCGTTGGAAAGAATTGGCCAAGCTGTATGTTCAACCGTACGACATTGACGTCTTCTCAGGTGGTCTCCTTGAAGATCCAGCTGGAGATGCCATTGTAGGCGGGACATTCCAAGGAATGATTGGTATGGATTACTTTCCTTGAGCATCAATGCAGGTTCAACTTTCAATCAATTCTACAGCTGACACATTTGCCAAGCTTAAGAATGGCGACCGATTCTTCTTCTCCCACTCTGGAGAGGCTGGAAGCTTTTCGCAACCTCAACGTGAGGCCATCGTAAAACGACGTCTCTCGGATGTCATGTGTGACAATACCAAGATTGGCCGACTTCAGGAAAACGCATTTCTTCAAGTCAGTACAACATTCAAGAAACTCTTGAAACAATTTAATAACGAAATATTATGAAAGGCGCATCCTGCCAAGAACAAAGTTAATCCATGCACCGCAAACCGGAAGCTGGATGTCAATCTCTTAGTTGGAGACGCTGAGCAGTGCAATGGATCCAAAACCTACGTGATCACATCATCCGATCTGAGCTTGGACCAAGCTGGATCCAAGAGCTTTTTTACTGTTGTTTAACCAGAAATATCGTACAATTTACCATGGAATCCATGGCTTAGTTTTTAAGGGACACTTAGTATGTAAGGGACCAAATTTACCTGCGGCTAACAAAGAGCCGGAGGCTTTAGATTTAAGGGAACCATACTGTAAATAATG
>JAAUYL010102564.1_pt1 | contig 10104 bp, 7 predicted proteins | sample 7278011 | NCBI WGS metagenome assembly JAAUYL01 (sample SAMN14350225, study PRJNA611818) | marine sediment metagenome | isolation source: surface marine sediment (1.8m) | place: French Polynesia: Moorea | collected 2018-08 | reverse complement strand
CTCTGCAGGACTCATGTTTTCTGGCAGGGTTCAGGTCAGAAGAAATAAAGTACCTACTGGTACCCCGGTACTACCTGCCTTGCTTCACTACCGGGCCGGTAGTGAAGCAAGGCAGGCTGGATGCTACTAGTGTTAGTGCTGATACATTATCTAACTTAATCGGCCTACAATTGGCACGGTTGGTTTAGTTTCTTCTTAACATCAACAGTGCCAGAAGAGAAATGTCAAGTCAAACAACTGACCTGACCCTTTCCATTCATTATTTAAAAAATTTCGGCCGAGAAAAAAGAGTTCCAAGAATGTTGCAACTGCAGGACCTGCGATCATTTTTTTTGATGACATTTGATCGAAATTGTTTCTAAGTCTCTAATTAATTTGGTTTTTGACATTTTGATGGATGAGTGGAAAATCTTATGACATTTAAAGAAATATTTTTATACTGTACCTTCAATGCTAGACAGGGAAAAACTCCCCATGGGACCGCAGCTCAATTTAGAAAGCACTCAGGCTTCGAGCCAAGTCGAAAGCCAAAAGCCAAGGCGGTTGCCATTCCCCCAATTGGGGGAATAATTGATGAATTTCAGAATCCTAAAAGCACCCTTTCACCACCTGTGGCCTATGCAGATAAGTATGTAAATATGTAGAAGTCTAAAGTCTTCCCCGTCTCTCGAGAGTGAATGAAAGCTTCGCTCGAAAGTCGGGAGAGACAGAGCATAACTTCATTTGGTGTCTCTGGCTTAATTGTGCCTCAATTCATGCGTACCAAATCAGTTTAAAGCTCTTCTGAATAGGAAGCACTTTGGTGGCATGGTGGTTGGAGTGTACTGATAAATGCCAATGTCATCAGCATAGCCATTTTTGTTATAGATGACTACCAGTTGTTATTTTGACCGTGAAAACCGGGGCCCTTCTAATCTTTTCCAAATCCTTTTGGACTTTGTTTTTATCTTGTTTATCAGAAAGAGGCAAGTCTTTTACTTGTCCACACACAGAAAATATGATGGTCAAAGGGGCTGACAGTTCCTTCATTTTTTGGCGCCCTTTTTGAAACTTCTGCAAAAGATAAACAAACCGAAGTTAGCAATTTGTTTACCTCTAATCAGACTAATGGGCGCAAACCGGAAGTTATGGCAAATTGGGTTGCAAAACAAAACAAAACAACACGAGGTGACAAGTGCAAAAAAGAGCATGAAAAGCCAGTTAATCCAACTTTGGCTTTGTTAAGAAAAAACTTGGTTTGGCCAAAGTTATCTATACGGTAAAATGCTTGAACACATGTTAGATGACAAAGTCCCCAAAAGAGCTGTGACGTACTTTAAAAACTTCTTTGTTTACAACCTTCCAGGGTCAAAATGACGCTCTAATTGTTGTTGTTGTTTTTTGCCTTAATCAAGCACAACAAAGTAATTTAAAGTACGCATCCAACTGAAAACATTCTAACATTGATGTAAGAACATGCGATAAAAGTAAAGGAACACAGAAACAGTCCGATATTTGATATATTGCTGCAAGCAATGCCATCCATAAGATAAAACAAGAAGCATTTTGTCTGCATACAATCTATCTAGAATAGGTTGTTTACATAGAAAAAAAGTTCTTGCCCAAGCTACAACAAATGTTATTTCGTTCGGAAGGAAATTGTAAAATTGTTGTACGGCAGAATTTCCCCCCTTTTTCCTCTGTACTGGTTAGTTCTGCTGGTGGTTACGTGTCAAGTTCCATTAACTCTTTTACCGCCCATTTCTGCCCGAAAAAGCCTTGTTGTACATTTTTCAAGGCGTAAAAAAGCCAAAGAAACAGCCCATATATTTTATAGCATATGCCATCCGTCAAATTAGATTACTGTCACACGCCTAATTGAGCTGAAATAACATTTTCTTACGTCAAGAAAAGTTTAAAAGAGTGGAGCCTTTTTTAATGCAATTTGTTGCCAAAAGGAAAAAATATTCCGAAAAAGCACTTTGCCGGAAACGATGGGATTATGTAAAACAGCATCGCAGCAAAGTTTTACCACATATATTTTTAACACAACAATCTCAAGATTTCCTGTTTACTTTACAAGTGCAAACTTTTTTTCTAGGCAATTACAACGCAATTTTCGCCAGCCGCCAGAAAATTGCAAGTGTCAGCGCCAAAAGGTCTGGTCAGACAAAAAACCTCGTGCATTGGATTCTTGTAAACCGGAAATCACAACAATGTCTTTGGTGGTTGCTATTAGCTTTTCCTTCATTTTTAAGTATTTCTTTGGAAAAAGAAAACACTAAGATTCATTACTTCTTATCAGAAGATCGTGACAAAACTTAAAAACATCTAGAAATGAATGTGTTGTACGCTAAACAACCAAATGAGAGGATAACTTTTTTGACGAAGAAAATGAGCTGGAAAACTTTTCAAAACAAAAGACTTTCAATGAAAAAATAATTTACCAACACCAAAGGAACGCCCATGGTTCTCAGGGAAAGTTGGTTAATTTTTCACGAAAAAATGCCCTCAAAATGTTTGTAAATATTATGCTTCTTTAATATGCTAGGAATGCATTCTAAGGACGACAAAGGAGAATATTTTTAATAACGTAGGCCTTTCTTGAGTCACAGACAGAAAGCTAATATATTTATTAATATGTCCAGTATTGACTTGCCGCAAGGGAGAAGCATTTAAGAGGTGCTTTGGGTCTTGTTTTTTGTACAAACAACAATGACAAAAAAGCTATTTTTAGACCGTACGTGACTCAAAAAATACCAAGATAGCGAAGGCAAGGAGCTTTAGAATATAATGATGTCAAAGCTGTAAACTTTAAATAAATAGCGGGTTGAAATCGGCGGCCCAGCTTTAATTTTAAAGGGTTTCATTCGCAATCGAGCAGTAGTTTTTTAATGTCAACCCAGATCAACGATGAAAGTCTGATTTTGCTCCCAAAACCTTTCCGTCGCCCCTGCCGGAACTCTTCGAGCCTTGACGGTTTAGCGCAAATATTGATTCGATCCGGATCCGTAATCAAATCCGTTGCATTGCGGATCTCGTCGGCAAACCACTGAACACTGGACACAACTTTCATATTTCCAATGCCCATGCAAAGATAAAAGAGCCAATTTTTTAATTTAAATATTTGCAAAAGGAGGTTTGTGAGTGAATCATCGAAATATTTGCATATTTCTTTTGAGGCAAAAATTGTAAGGATTCTTTTTTCCCTAAAACGCAAAATTGCTGCTGATAATTCTCGCAACCTTCCACTAAAAATATGCAGTTTTTTCTAAAATAACAGAAAAAAGACACATCCAATCATTTTACTTTCTTAAACATAATGTATACTTTTAAATATTAATAGTATTAGTCTAATCTTTTATAGAAAAAAATGAAGTATTTATGAAAAATATTGGGGCACTTTTGGCAGAGCATTGTGTCGCACGAAAAGCCAATTCTATCAATCAAAAATGCTTTTGGGGATACTTCCGCTACTTATTTGTTACTTTTCTGACAACGTAGCATTTTCTAATATTTTGTAAAATATTTTCTAAAAGACGATTTGCTTGACCGCGACGTTTATAAATTCTTAATTGCCTTAACAGAGTCTTTAGTCATGGGACCACATTTGACCCATATTTACAAGTACAAGTGGCCATTTTCTTTCTCAAGTCCAATTAATGAAAAGAAAATATACGAATATTCCTTGATAATAAATAATATGTATGTAAAATATATGGTTTAACGTAGGCCTACTCTATCATTATCAATCTTTGTATGGGCGTGTCTTCGACAATTGAATTAAATTGCTTTTAATTTATAGAGTTTTTAAGTTCTTAAGTTTTTTCAAAGGCTTTCAAAATATAAAAAGGTCAACGGCCTTTGCGGTCTTGAAGGAAGTAAATGAGCAAAAATGCCAGGTCTAGACCTAGCTTTGTGTGTTCTTATCGGTATCATCTTGTTGTCGTAAATAATAACTTTAATGCTTTTCCTTTGTGTGTTAAAAACTAAAGAAATGTTTAAGCTTTTGCCCTAGAAAATGGTATGGATTTTTGCAGAAAAATGCCTTGGTTAACCACATAATCTGAGCTGGCAAAAATAAGCCTTACATTTTTTTGTGAAACGGTTAAAAGTAAAATTGAATTAATTTACAGGTCACATCCGCTGTAAATCTATTTAGGTCCGCGAGTTCCAATTGTCCCTAGGTTCCTAGAGCCACTTTTTGTTGTTTTCGTTTTTGGGGTCCGTCAGAAATTTAATTTGTAATCTTTTAGGTAACCTCCAGAGTTACTCGAGCGTATCAACCTGTTACGAATTGGCTCTTTTGAAAAAGGGTTCGGCCAATTTTATCGGAAAATTCATTTTGCCCAGAAGTTGAGCAGAAAAATATGCGAAATATGTGAAAAATCATGAATAATTGTAGCATTTTCTGTAAAATAACACCGTAATTTTTCAGTTAAAGCAAACATTGTAGGACTTCAAGGGCTGACTGAAAGTGGCGTAAAATAAATATTTCATCCTTTTGGAAATGGAAAAAGCATAGTAATATTCAGATATTAACTGCAGTGCATTAACGCAAAAATGGGCGGGTTTCTTTTATCAGGTCCTAAATACCATCGTCAGCCAATTACCCGCAAGCTCAAATAGACCGTAATTGAGTTATAATTACATTTTTCATGTTTCATAACCTTTCATGTACTTAAGTTAATAAGGAAGCTAATTCAAATCTGGAGAGTACACAAAATTATTTCAAGCATTCATGGCAAATGCAAATGCTTTAAAATCGCCCCCTAGAAACAAGCTTTATGCTCGATCAGTCACTTGCTCAGAGCCTAATGTATTCCATGATTCCAATTTGTTTACATGTTTGTTTACCTTTTTAGACATTGAAAAGTCCTCTTACAGTGGTCTATGAAAAAATAACACACACGTGTGTGCCATACCTGTAATTGGCAGGCTTTCTTTTTCTTACGTCCGCTCCTGTTTTGTGAGGCTTTTGAGGCCGATGAACTGGTTTCTCAATGGTTTTTCCAAGGGTATTAAGCAATACATATTATAAACAAATATCTTCTAAGGAGACCAAAGCTTTGTTTACATTTTAAATCCTAGGATCTATTTGTGAAATTGGCCGGCTTATATTTAACAAATAATAAGACCACATATAGGCCATTTTCGGCCAGTCGTTCTATAGGGGTTATATTGTAATAGCGCATAGCAGCAGCCACAGTTTTGTCGCGACTTCAAGCTTATCGGAACTACGAAAATACAGGGTTTAGCGTTAGAATTTGGTCTTTCAACAGCTTTTAAATCTAAGCCAATCCATGTCATATGAGCGTGTACATACACATGTGGTTGCTTTCCTGCATTAGACATTAGGTGGCACACATTGATCGCCAAGACCCTAGTCATCTAAATAAGTATACAGGTTAAATATTTAAACATGACTACGGTCTAGAACATAAGAGTACGGAACTAAGGATATGAGTGAAAAACGAGTGAACGGGGAGTTGTCCCGCGAAAAGCGGTTTGAATTGAACCGACGGTCAACAAACTTGGTTCTCCACAGAATTTATGCTTCCGGGTTAGTAGAACGGAGCAAAATAATTGTGAAAGACTGAAAAAGTCTGAATCATCGTCTGTTTTCAAATGAGACCATTTAAGTGAACAAGCGTTTAAGGTAAGCAAACAAATAAAGTGATAGCTTGTTAGAGCAAACTGTCAAGAAACTTTCAAACGCGATCCTTAAATTTTATTTTCACTGAAACAAAATGCAACTCTTTCTGACAGACGCTCCTGCCCATTTTGAAAACTTTGTAATCTTCAAACAACTGTTTGAGACTGACTGTGAGCCAGCAAAATAAATAACAGAGCTATTCATTTTTGAAGAAAAACGAGCAATATTTTCCACGTTACGTTATTACAGACAATTTATCAAAAAGAAGCCACAAATAAAAAACGCAATAAAACAATTTATGACTGGAAAAAAAGAGCTGACATGTTACGGGCTTTTAAACAATTTTCCTGATGGCAGCAAAGAGCAAAGGTTATTTTTAAAATCTCCCTTGAAAATGACTCTGTCATGGTTCGATGACTTCAAACTGAAAGTGGCTCTTGGTGGCTTTCACAAACAATTGCTTTCAAATATGACAGTTTGAAAAATTTGTGCACCTATGTAGATATTACAAGTACACAGAGCAATGAACTATGAATAATTAATGTAATCCATAAGCAAGCTAATACTTCCCCTTATGGGGAAAATGTAAATAAAGTAAAAACTATTTAGCCGGACGTTTTGGGTTGAACAAACTTTACATAAAAAGCAAAATATTTTGTATTTTGGTCAGAAATTAGTCTGATGGCATTGACCCCCAAAATTACCGTTAATTTGTCGACTAAAAAGTTTGATAATTTTGTTGGAATAACTTAGAAAATATGCAGGTATTTAGAAGCAGAGTCTAAATTAATTTTGGTTGCCCTCCCTCCCCTGTTTTTTTCCGCGATAAAATCTGCGCCTTTTTGCTTCTTAAAGTATTTTGCATAGAAAACTAGCAATTTTAAAGTGGTAAAGATTTAATTTTCGTATATCTGCATTGCGAATGAGTCATGGCAAATAAAAGTGCAACTCATTACAATTATTCGAAAAAATATCAGCCGGAAACTTTCGCACGCAATGTCAAATCAAAATCGTATTGTTTAGTTTAGTAAAAGAAACAAGCTTAGCTCATTTACCCTTCTATTCATAAGCATTAATTGTTTTCATTCAGAATTGTTTGCAAAATGGAGCTACTTGCTTTCTTATAAACAATCTCTGGCCGGCACGCTCGCAATCAAAGATATGTAGGTCAACAGCTGTCCCCAGGGACCAGAAAAATGCTCAGCCGAAAAATTGGAAAGCTGTGTGCAAGTTGTTATTAGAGTTTTTTTTGCCGAATACTCTGTATTTCCCGGCATTTTTTGAAGGGTTAAGTCGTTACAAAACGCGTGTTTTTACCTACTAACCCCAAAATATCAAATCATTTTGACATGCACACCTTTTGATTGATTCCACAATTAACGTTTGTTTTCAGGTTAATCCCGAGCCAGCATTGAAAAATGGCTACAAATGCCGCCATTTTGGTTTTGCTGCTATTGACCGGCTTGGCAGCAGCTTTGCCCGCGGGTCAAAATGATGAAGACACTCCAGATGTCAGAGATAAAAGACAGAGTGGTGGAGGCGGAAATCCAGCGAACTGCGACTTCAAAGTCAGCCCCACAGTGGATCTCTGCTCCTGGAACAACTTGAACTTGAGCGCTTTCAAGTGGTTGCCAAGCAATGGCCAAGATGCGCATTGGATCGGGGGTCCAAAAATGGACAAAACTGATGGAAACAAAAATGGCGGCTATGCTTTCTTTGAAACATCTCAGCTGCCCAACTCTGCCGAGGCTGCCAATACGGTGTCAGCAATGTTGACCAGCCCAATTCTGGAATCTACCGGTTCCAAAGGCTACTGTGTCTCTTTTAGGTAAGAAAAATGGCTCATTTTTTGTCATTTCAATTATGTTTATTCTGTATTTTTAGTTACGCCATGAACGGCTTGTCGGCGGACAAACTCCGAGTCCTCCTACATCCTGTACCGGAAGATCTGGAGGTTGAAGACAAAGATGGCGGTGAACTCAGTGATGAGTTAACTTCTCGCGATCGCGACGACGACGATCGCCGACGCAATCGGGACAAACCGAATCAACTCGAATTGAGCAAGGAAAACTTTGAGCTGAACTTCAGACACAATCAGGTCTTGGCCAGTCTCCAGGATGGAACCCGGGGCATGTGGAAGACTGCTCAAGTCATGTATTCTTATCCGTTGCCTCACAAGGTAAGAAAGTGAAAGCATTCTACGGTCAATAAAGGGTTACCATTCATTTGTCATTCCAGATAATTTTGGAGGCCATTCCCAAAGATGAGACCGATCAGGCGCGACGCTACCGAGGTTATATTGCAGTTGACGACCTCTATTTCGAGGACGGAGATGCTTGCCAAGGTCACTGCACCTTCGACTCCGGGATGTGCGGCTTCACTAACGTCCAGAACGGCGACGACTTCGACTGGCAAGTGGTGAGTAGATACCTAGAATACTCTGATTTGAGTGCTGTCTAAAGATATACGTTAATAGAATTAGCCTCCGCTCTCGTTTGTCAATAGTCAGTATACTGTCTTGTCGTTAGCATATCCCATCTACTGATTTACAATTACTATATGGAAGCCAAACATCTATCATATTGCCCGGCCGCGACCTCGATCTCGAGGCTGCGAGGCCGTCTCGCCTCTGAGTAGGTAGACATGATTTTAGGAAAAGTAAATAATTCTCCCTTCGGACCGGCAAGTTCAGTTAAGAGTTTAAAGTTGGGTGATTTGTTAAGATTTATAAGTTGCTCATAACGAAATAAATTGTTAAATCTAGCTTAAAGTAAAGACAGGTCGTTCAGTGAATTTTTTGTGGGCCCAATTTTCGCTCATTTTTTGTACGCAGCATACAAAAAAGTGAACAAAATTGCATCCTTTCTGCGAGTGCTTTTTCATGTTTTCTCGCATTTGTTTTATCATGAAATGTTTCTCTTTCAACTTTGATGGTACTTAAAAGAGATTAAAAGTTCATATTTTACTGCGCAGCACAAACGAAAGGAACCAAATAATTATTTCATTCTGTCGGATTGACTAGACTTCCTGTGAGAACTTATGCTTTTTAGTGGTCAGAATAAGTATGACGCTGTTACATTGGTATAAAACATTGTTTCTACTTACTGACAACGAAAAAAGAAAGATGAGGGAAGTCAGCAACTTTTGTACTCTGCCAGCAAAAGATAGTGAAAAGGAAGCGCGCTCCAAAGAGAAGCCTCTAGGTAGGTAGCATCTCTTAGAGGCTTTTTTTGAGGCCGGCGAGGTCGCATGCGAGGCTGTTGGTCATTGTCAGTTGGGTCTTGACAATACTGCCGACAAGATGTCGTCAATCACGGGAGAACTCCAGTGGGATGTATTCGTGATTTATGTGATCTTCTGTGTCATGTTCCTCTGCTGCTGTTGCATTTCCATTGGCATCATGTTTCTTTGCTGTCCAGCTCAAAAACACCCCAGCAATGGTGCAAGTCAATACAGTAAAGTCACCGATAAAAGAGATCGGCTAATGAAACGAAGACTTACCACGAGCTTGGAATTGGCAGGACTGTCTCCTCATGAAACAAATCTGGAGACCTCCGAACTAGATCCGGACGCGGTTGTGATCAAAACTATTGAGAACGAAACAGTCTAAAAATAATTGTGATTTTGGTAGTGTTTTTCAAAAGCAAATTGAAGCTGCTAGCCGCTGACTCTTCAAACAAGTGAAGTGCATTTAGTGTGTATTTGCAGGCGACAAGAAGTTATTTTGGTGGTAAAAGAAAATCGATAAAATCTGCTGGTGGATTGTCACGTATTTGTTTGTTTGTTTGTTTCAGAGTCGCGGGAGTGAGAATCCGAATACCGGTCCAATCCGGGATCACTCTAGCTTTTCAAGCAATCGAGTTACAGGAGCCTTTGCGTTCATCGATGCCTCGTCGCCGAGACGCCCCCAGGATCAGGCGCATCTGGTTTCCAGCGAATTCCAGGCCACTGACGCCAACAATCCACTGTGCCTTAGGTAAACCAGAGCAACTTGCTCGCGGGTAAAAAGTACATTCATTGGCTTTGCCTGCATTTTTGCTGATCAAGACATTTATCTTCACGTACGAACATGTCTTTAGCTGATCGCACGTCATGAATAATGCATGACCAAGCGCGTGGATGAACATGATACGTTTCTAATGATATCAAAACTGATTTTGAGCTTGCTTTCTAAAAAGTCCCTTGGGTATATCAGGGGGAAAAGGTGGGGGATTTCTCACCTTCGAGATTACATTGTCATCTCAAGCTGACGTTTGGACGGGGAAATATGTCAGCCTTTTATTGAGTGAGTGGGTTAACTTTTCAGGATATCTTGTTACACGTGTGCTTTCTTTAAATTGCCTTCTTGACGACTTGACAGCATTGTCTTTTCTTTTTATAGCAAAATAGGTAAATGAAGGATAATTGGATTATTTCAAGCATAGATGGAATTGCCATTGTACTTTTCACAGAAAAGCATTCATTAAATT
>JAAUYL010067407.1_pt1 | contig 10107 bp, 6 predicted proteins | sample 7278011 | NCBI WGS metagenome assembly JAAUYL01 (sample SAMN14350225, study PRJNA611818) | marine sediment metagenome | isolation source: surface marine sediment (1.8m) | place: French Polynesia: Moorea | collected 2018-08 | reverse complement strand
TGTCTCAAATATTCTACTACTTTATTTTGAATTTCTATCAGTTCATCAGCACTTTTATCCTTTCCTACTTCGGCAAAAGATTTACTTCCATGAGCTAAATCATTTCTGTTAGTCTTGACTACCAATAAATCACTACCATCACTTGTTTTTACATACTCTGTTTTCGCAGAAAATCCATATTTATTTGCTGTCTCTCTAATCAATTTAGCATCAATGTTTCCAGAAAATAGTTTTTCTTTATCAAATCCAGCAGTAATAATATTAAGAGATATATCTACAATTTCTTGAAGAACTTTATCAGGATTTTTACTCTTGAAATTATGAAGAATAATTTTCTTTAATTCAGGTCTAATTTTGTCGAAGGAAACTCCTTGATTTTGTAGATAATCAAATATTGCCTCAATAGCATTTTTCATTGTGGATTCTATTAAATTGTAAAGTAACAGAAAAGCACTTGCACTGAGAGTTTTTGCTAACTCTGGGTCAACTTTTTTAATTTTTGTTCCTGCTTTACCTTCCATTGTTAATTTAGTTGTTCCTTGTTCTAAACTCTTGATAAAAATAAAATATTTACTTACTTCTTTAGAGCGTTCATTAAAATCTTCAAATACAAATGATATGTTTGCCATTATTTACCTAATAGTTTATCCCTAACATATTCAATGGGTTGAATTACCTTCTTCTTAGAACTACTTGCATCACCTTTCGTGTAATTCTGAAAATTACTCTTAGAAGAATTCAGTAAATCATCCCCTTGATAATGAAGATTATTTTTTTCTCTCAAAGCAAGAGCAACACCTACAGAAAGAGATTCAAATTTAACCCTAGTAGTTGTTTGATTTAATTTTTTACCTGAACGAAAACTATTGGGAAAATTTTCTCCGACAAATTCTATCATTTTTTCAAATTCATACTGCATTTTCTCTAAGTCTAGATTTTCATCATCATTAGCATTTTTCAAATACTCATCAAGAAAATTAATTATTCCCAACTTACTATCAAAATTTTCATACCTATCCAAGAAAGCAAAAAAACGTAGTACAAATTCTTGAGGATCTTGTCGCTTAATAGCTGCTGCAGAAAAAGAACAAAGATTCCTAAATTTTGGCAGTTTTGATAATTCTTCAATTAAATTAGTAACTTTTCCTGGGTATATACCTCTGCGTTTTTCCATTTCATTTAACTGAATACTACCAGTATTAATTCTTTCAAAAATGTCTCGTCGTGTTTCCTCATCTGCTTTTTCTGTTAATTCAATTATCCGAACAGTAGCTCTGTTGAAGCGTCTCTGACGAGGAAGAGGTAAGTCTTCAAATTTAAAATTATTGAGTTGACTTAACTTTTTTAATTCACATAGTGTTAGGTCATTTTTAATAAATCTAGTTAAGGTACGAATACGTTGAGTTCCATCAATAATTTCTAAACGAGCTTCATCTTCTTCATTTTCCTCATCATTAATATCAGCAACAAATATCGGAGGTATTGGTAACCCTAAAAATACAGACTCAACAAATTTTGACTGTCTTTCATCATCCCAAACAATCTCTCTTTGATAATCAGGTATAAATAACTCATTAGTATCGTTTTCTTCTCCTTCCATATACTTCTGAACAATAACTTCCACTGGATATTCCGTTGTTCTATAATCAACAGCTTTTTGCTTTTCCCGAATCTCAGCTTCAGCAGCTTCTTTTTGTTCATTAGTTATTTGTGATTTACTATTAGTGGCTTTTGACTTTATTGGCATATTTTTATTCTAGGTAGTTTGTTAAAGATTAAAACTACATCATAGCTTGAAATCCCTTTGAAAAACTAAATATTCAAGATAGTTAGAGATTATTATAATATTTAATTAAAAATTCCCAGAACTTAGTTGGTATATTAATAAGCCATAAATCCCTAAAGAACAAAGATCAACAATAAATTTTCAACTAGTTATTCGAGCTATTAATTTTTGGTTAAGTTTGTTTAAACTTTTAGAATAAAATTTTATATTAAATTTAATAAACCTTAAAATTATCACTGTGTAGCGGCCTGTTAAAGTAGCGAGATATCCCACTATTTCAGTCTGTTTGACCGTACTTGATCTGATACTAAATCACAAAAATACTAAATATTCAGTCAAAAATATATCTCTTTTCCGAAATTTGATTAGCTAAACTTGATATATATAAGTAATAGCCTATATAGCTGTTCAAGTTTCCTCTTTCAATCTTGAGTTAAGCAAAAATTCCTAAAAGAGTCTATCAAAAATAATCTGTTTTTTTAGAGAATGTTTTGTATAAAAAATTATATACCCATCAACCCATCCTGCCCTTCTTATTGAGTATTCCTACCCTTCTTAAAAAAGGGATAGGGTATCTAGATATCAATAAACACTTTCTTGGGCTCCTTTCAACTCAGGCTAATTATTACTTTAGATAATTGAAATTTTTAGCCTACTAATCAACAAACCTGAGTTTACAGTAAAAAATTTAAGGCAAAAGTAAGTAGACAAAATTATTTGTATATCTATTACTCAGGTATATTTTATATTCCCTCTCTTTCTAACAATTCGCGACCCGGGGTTTCACCACTGTTCCCTACATCTAATATGAATTAAATTAATTTTACCCAGGTACTTAGTATGACTATTTTATTATTAAAAAAAATCGGTTTAATTGCCTTAATACCTATATGTTTAACTGTATTTTTTGAGTATCCTTCTTTCTCAAAAAACTATACTCAAAATCAAAAATTTTCAGCCAATGAAAATAAGATATTGAAACTTAAAAAAACTCAGTCTGTTAAACATAAAAATCAATATTCCAACACATATCTTAGAAATGGAATGGAAGTATCTGAAGATGGCTGTATTATCAAAAATTTAAGATTGAGAAATGGCATGAATCTCAAAATCAAACAAAACTGTAATTAGGGTGGGCTGAATAAATCTATAACTCATATATAAGAGATTTAATACCATTTATCATGCATGAATGCTTTATTTCACAACAACTAACTTTAGACTCGGCATTGCACAATCAGGAATGATGAAATCCGAAAATAGATATTTTTGGATAATTCTTTCCTTAATATATGTACAGTTTATCATCTATTATCATTCTTTAATATCCAACACCTTATACTCAGCTAATTTTTGCTTAACACCTAGCACCTACCAAATTTTCCCAGGATATATAGCAAACTTTTTGAGATGCTGAATGCTTACATAAAAATTCAAATAATAATAGTTCATAACATCAAAATATAATATAGTAATGGTATTGTCATCATATCAAACTTTATTCAAAACAAGTTTTCAGATATGATTCCTGATTGCTATAGTAAATTTAAGCAGGTAATAAATTTTTCAGGATTGAAAAAAAAGTAAGTATGGTATTTCCCTGAAAAATTTATATATGCTTGATTGATTTTATAGCTTGATAGCGGTTTTTATGCTAATAAACTACATTTGCCATTTGCCGACTATAAAAGTGAGACAAGAAAAGGAAAAATAAAAAAGCTAATGACTGATGATTACGATCTAAATTATTATCTTTAAAACTGAGAAATTAGTACTAAATAATCCCAGGGCTATTTCATTTTAATTTATGACTTTTTGTGCATTAACGAAAATATGCCTTTTCAAAGATTGAAAATTATATCAATCAGTCTCTAAAATCGAGTAAAATCGTCACTTGATTCTAGAATGAAATAGCCCTGTAAATAATCCAATCAGTGACATTTCATCCAGAGTACATACTAGAATAGAAATTTTTGTCGCTACTTCCATTCGAGAATTAATCAAGCTAAGTTTTTATTAATTTCATTACACCAGTTTAAATTGCTGCAAAGAAAAGTTAAATTAAAAACTAAGAGAATGTTTGTAAAAGGAAGATTAAATCTAAGCTTAGGCTGGGTTAGGCGACAATACTTATGAGTCGCTACCCAAACTCTTAACTGGGAGCCGTAACCCACCGAACATACCGAATATTAAATCAATACGCTGTCTTAATATTTACTTGTGCATTCACTCTCCAAGATATTATCAAGAGTAATATTTAGATAGTCAGATTACTCAATTTATCAATTAAATATTGCCTTATATTTGTGGAAAACGAGGTAAAATTTCGACAAAAGTTGAAAAATAAATAATGCCCTAATTGTGGTAACAGAACAAGGAAGAAAAAACTTAACAACAGAATTTATAAATGTATTTACTCTAGTGATGAGAACTTAACACATATTGCTCTAGTAGCAGTAATTCTAATACCAGCCAAAATATTTTTACATTAGCTTAAGTTTGGTAGGAGACCCTTCAGAGTGGTGACCTAATAGTGTAGGCTTTGTATTGACATCCTCCCGACGTTGCTCTACGAGACAACGCGGGATTCCCATCCATCAATCAAACAGACCTTTGCTGAAGGAATGACTCAGGGCGGGTTGACACCTCACTGGAAAATGCTGGCTTGCCAGTCTGACGCTTCCTCCGTGTCCGATAAATAATCGACCGTTGACCCTCGGCGACTACATTGAAAAGTGATAGCTGTACAGGATTTTCTACTACTGTTTCTTTAACTGTTTCAACCTTGGTTTTTGGTTGAGTTACTGTTTCAACAACAAATTCAGTATTAAGAATATTGATAGCAGCATTTATATCTCTATCGTGAAATGTTCCACAATTAAGACAAGTCCATTCTCTAACATTAAGTTCTTTTTTACCACCTTTAAAACCACAACATGAGCATTTTTGGCTGGTAGGCTCCCATCTTGAAATGACCCTAAATTCTCTACCATATTTTTCACATTTTGCCTCAGTTAAAGTTCGGAATTGTCGCCATCCTAAATCAGAAATAGCCTTAGCTAACTTGTGATTAAGAATCATACCAGAGACATTCAAATCTTCTAGAACAATAGTGTCGTATTTACAGACTAAATCAGTTGACAATTTGTGTAGAAAATCTGTACGAATATCCTGAATTTGGCCATGAACTTTAGAAACTCTTAATCTAGCTTTTTCACGACGTTTACTGCCTTTTTCAGTACGAGCAAACTTACGTTGAAACTTAGCTAATTTCTTAAGGTTTTGTCTGAGTGGTTGAGGAGCAAGAATCTTTTCCCCATTACTCAATGTAGCAAATGTGTTGATACCTAAATCAATACCTATTGAGTTATCAGTCTTAGGTAAATGTTTGGCACAATTTTCGACTACAAAACTAGCAAAATAGCGATTAGCTGAATCTCTAATAATAGTTACAGAAGTAGGTTTACTTAGCTTAGGTCTTGACCAAACTATTTTAATTTTTCCTACTTTTGGTAGATAGATTTTGTCCGGAAAAATTTTATAATTAGCTCCTACGAATCTTGCTGTTTGTCTAGATTTCCTACTCTTGAATTTAGGAGGCTTTACTTTAATACCTTTACGTTTTCCAGTACAACTATCAAAGAAGTTTTTATAAGCTTGGTCTAAATCTTTTAGAGCCTGTTGTAATGGAGTAGAGGCTACATCTTTTAACCAAAGTAGTTCTCTCTTAGCTTGAGTTATGAATTGTTTAGTTAAATCTACATAACTAGACTTTTTTTGACCATCAGCATATAGTTGATTACAATATGCTAATGATTGATTCCAAACATATCGACAACAACCAAATAGCTGATTTAATTTAGTTATTTGAATATGATTAGGATAGATGCGATATTTATATCTAACTTTCAATGTTTTCGACCTATTACTAACATTAAGTGGTGTTATTATAGCATGGATTGGCATTCCCATACGACGCTCCCCTACGGGAGAGCGCGGGTCTTCTGCCAACATTAGATAAATACCAAGTCAAACTGAAAAGTAGGTGCTGCTATAGTATTTTGGCAAAGGTATAATTGTCAAAGCTAACTTTTAAGTTTAAGAATATATCAACCACTCTGGGAATTCAAACCGATTTAATTCTAGCATTTATTTAGATTGTTTTTCATCCCCTAGTCAAAACAGACTGGCTTTGAAACTCCCGAAAAATTTTACCTAATTAGTCGAGCAGTCTCACGCCATATTTGAAAAATTGGCGTATTGGAATCGGTGGTAAATTAATGTGACATTGAGTCACATTAATTTACAAATATTATTCTTTTGCTCAAAAGTAAAATTGATGTTATCATCTTTAAAGATGCTGTATGGAAATAATTCCTGAGTATTTTAACTGTCAAAGCTATACCATTAGGTCGTCTGCAGCACTTAAATGCTGGATAGTAAGACAATAGCGGTAAATCCCCAAAATACCAGCCAAGATTTCTCTAATTGTGGCGAAAAAGTCCCCAAAGAATTATTCAGATAGAATTCATTTTTTTCCCCATTGTCCCATTTTTATCGACCGCGATCTAATTATGTGGTGATAAATATAAAAAAATAGGGCGCTAGGGTATTCCGTCCTCAAAGCTAGTGGAGTCTGATGCTGTATTCAGGAGTGCGAAACGAGAATCCCACATTACATCTAATTGTTAGTATGGGAGTATGTCACGTAAGGTAATTTAACTTTGACACTCCACGGAATAAATCCACGTTAATTCGTATTTAGGAGTTGTAAATCGCGTTAAAACTACGATTTTCACACTGCTCGAAACAACCAAATTGCTAGTACCATACCTTAGTACGTATACAGGATAATTCAACTTGGCGGTGTCAATTGCCACTAATATGTGCCCTCAACAGACCATTGAGGCTACTTTTTAAGTTATTACTTAATAATAACACATTTTTTGACTACGGATTAAAATCCGAGTCATTTCCATCCAGCCCTTAAAACTGGCTGGTTTCTCACTTACCGAAATTCTACGATGACACAAACACCACCACCTCGTCCCCCTGCTCCACCAGCACCAGGAGGCCGTGGTTTACCACCTCGTCCACCTGCTCCACCCTCTCCTCCAGGAGTAAGAAAACAACCAAAAACCCCGCCAAAACCTTCTAATCCTCCACCATCCTCAGCCCCAGTTTCTCAACAAACGATTCCTCCCACGGAAACTGCATCAGCCCAGCCACCAACTCCTTTAGGACCAGAACTTGCACCCGGACAAGTAACATTGACAGAAATTGTCCGGCGGGCTGAACAAGAAGGAATTTCAGATATTCACTTGGGTGTAAACGAAATACCACGGTTCCGCAAGCGTGGCGACCTAGTACCAATTGACTATCCGGAGACCGACTTAGGAACCTTTATGAGTTGGCTGCGGGAAATTATGAAGGATGAGGAAATTAGGACATTTCAGGAAAATCTAGACTTTGACGGTGCGGCTGACCTAGGTTTTGTGCGGATTCGGATTAGTTTGTTTGATTCTCTCGCCGGCCCAGCCATGGTATTACGACTGATTGGTGCCAAAATTCTGAAGATGGAACAACTCAGGTTGCCAGAAGTTTTTAAGAAAGTTTGCCACTATCATAAAGGATTACTTTTGGTGACAGGGCCAACAGGTTCTGGTAAGTCCACTACCATGGCAGCGATGATTGATTATATGAATGATACTTTTCCTTATCATGTCATCACCATTGAAGACCCTGTAGAATTTGTCCATGAAAGCCGGAAATGTTTGATCAAGCACCGGGAGGTAGGTAGACATACCCTGAAATTCTTCAATGCTCTCAAAGGTGCCCTCCGTCAAGACCCTGACCTGATGTTAGTCGGAGAAATTCGGGATAAGGAAACGGTAGGAATTGCCATTAAAGCTGCTTCCACAGGACACTTGGTGATGGGAACTTTGCACACTAACAGTGCAATTAAAACTATCACTCGTATTCTGGATATGTTTTCTGCCGAAGAACAGCCAGCAATTAAATTGGCTCTTTCTGAAATTCTGGTAGCGGTTATTGCTCAGTTATTGTGTAAGACTACTGATGGTAAGCGAGCAGCTTTCCATGATATTTTGATTAATACTGATGTAGTTAAGGAATATATTCTCAAAGATCAGTATGAAGATATTAACCAAATCATGCTTAAAGATACTTATGAGGGTATGACTACTATGAATAGGTCTTTGTATGAACTTTACCAAGAAGGTAGAATCACTGAAGAAATAGCAATAGATCAGTCACCTTCCCCGAACGAAATGGCTCAAATGTTACGGGGCAGAATTTAAAAAGATTATTAAATTTTCAATTTCAAGTTTTCGAGATCGACTAAAGTGGAAATTAACAATAGAAACTAAATAATTAGGAAAAATTGGACACGCTCTAGCTCAAAGTAGATAGATAAAGTGTGACAACTGTTAAGCTATTGCTTAAATTATACAAATCCAGCCCAAACTCAAGGTAATTAAATTAAATTGAAGCCTTAAAATCCTGTACAAAATATGAAGCTCGTCTACAAAGGTCAAACTTCGGTTCCACTAAATTTGGGTAACTTCAACAGATATCTTAAGTAGGCTAGCTTCACTCTCATACTCAAAAGTAGGCGTTGGTAATTGGTGGGATAATTTTCTACTAGGGGTGATACCCATCACTTACTCTGGTTAAATATATTTAGAGGTATTAGAAACAGATTACTCTTAAAGTTTCATCTCTTGATTTACCAACGCCCAAAAGTTTGCAGTCGATCTTAAATTTATTTTATTGAACCCAACTACCCCAGAATTCCCGCAGTTATTCAAAGGTATAGCATTGTTTACACCAGGGGGAGATTTAATTTATTGTATAGACCCAAGCAAAAAAAATAAATGGCATCTACACCTATGTGTAGAGCTACAAGAAATATTGGGGCTATCTGAACCACCCCATTTCTTAATACCTGGATACACTGCAACTATTGATAAATGGCTAGACCCTCACACTCAGCAAGTCCAAGTTTTTGCCGAAGCTTATGCCCCAGTCTTAAAATACCAAGCATTACTTAATGCAATTTTTCGTACTGGTGAGATGATTTGGCAATCAGCTCCATGGTCAGAGGAATTTTGTAATCCAATGGTAATTGCTACTTATTATGACCGATTTCCTCAACTCTGGGAAAATCATGACCTTGTTATTTGTCTCGATCGACAAGAGTTAAATCTGGATTATATCTCAGAGGAAATCTCAACCTCAACTATTGATTCACAACCAGAAGTGGAAGGCTATGTTCTCCGCTTATTTGTATCCGGTAAAAGTGTTGCTACTCAGCGGACTCTTCAGAGTCTCCACCAAATATTAGAAAAATCTCTTTCTCTTCCTTACACTTTAAAAGTAATAGATGTCTTTCAACATCCGGAACAGGCTGAAGTAGATTTAATTACTGCTACTCCTACTTTGATTAGAGTTTGGCCTCTACCTATCCGTAGAATTGTTGGGGAATTTGATAATGTTGAAACAATTCTCAAGTTGTTAGAAACTACCAATCGAGATTCTAAAATTTAGATTTTTTGGCATCTTATCGGTCAATAATTAATAATTTTCATCTCGGCGACAGCCGAAACAATTAATAATTAATAATTACCTCTTCTGTAATAGAAGGATTGGCATTCAAGGAATTTTTTTTCTTCTCTTGCTCGATTGGATATGGCGTTCCCTTCGAGGCTGGAGGGAAGGGAAACCCACTCTTGCAGAGCCGCTCCGCAATTCAACTCAGCGATAGCTGAAATGCGAATTTATGCGCCAGCACCCACGTCATCCCACCCTAGGGGAAGCTCCGCTTTTTCCTTTCGTGCCGAATGGTACGCAAATATGTCGGCGAGCCACGGAAGTGCGAAGTTATGCGGCAGCAAAACCACTGCTTTCTCTCCATGAATGGAGAAGTTTGAGATAAAATCCGGTTATACAGTAATCGCAAAATTACTTCCTCTTAATAGAGATGTTCTATTGAATACGAATTGAAAAATTTAATAGTTCAAATCCAATATTTCTCCACGCCTCCGCGCTTCCTGATTCCTGAGTCCTAGCGCGATACGATAACTAATATCATGTTCGCTTGAATACTTATAATTAGGCTCTTTTGTTGGACTTTAGCCCGCTAAATATGTATCTGGGCTAAAGCCCAACTACAAACTAATACTTTTTTATAACTGAACGCCGTGTGCAACTTTTTCCAACCGACGAAATTTAGGGAGTTGTGAGAACCAGACTTTCCGCTCTTGACCCAGAAACGCTGATTATTCCGTAGAAAGTTGCAC
>JAAUYL010065868.1_pt1 | contig 10112 bp, 9 predicted proteins | sample 7278011 | NCBI WGS metagenome assembly JAAUYL01 (sample SAMN14350225, study PRJNA611818) | marine sediment metagenome | isolation source: surface marine sediment (1.8m) | place: French Polynesia: Moorea | collected 2018-08 | reverse complement strand
TTAGAAAGTAAAAATAGGCGCAGTTACTTTAATTGTTTGCTCTTGCGTGGGCGTATCAATAGATGGTTGTAGGTCAACCCAGGCCCAGACCCTCAAAAATGCCATAAGAAAGAATACTGCAGTACGAATTCTACACCTCTGTACCTTCCTTTTTCCAAATGGAGAGAAATGCTTTGGAATGTCCTGCCCTTGACGTCATACACTACAATCTCCTGTAAATGTATTTCAGACCGCACGGGAATCAATTCCAACAACCAGGAAACCCAGCCAACGGTACATCATGACCATTCGAGAAGCTCCCTGGCCTCACATGTACCCGCCCTGGATCAATCACAACTACTTTTCAGAGTATATAACAACATTAAGGAATGTCACTGCATAGTTCTCATCAATGTCGGTGATTGCAGGAACTTTTTCAACTGGACCTGGACCTACCGTTCAGACAGTGACCTGGCCAATCCTCTAAGCTGGGTGATACCACGACAAAACGCTCAAAAGAGAAACTATGTCAAAAAGGTCATGGGTATCCGACCAAACAAAATGCCCCATAAGTTCACAATGTAAACAAACTATTTTAGACTTACATAGATGGATGGATCAGGCATTGCTCATTTACAGAACCGGAAAGAAGAAGCTGGTCTTCTGGGTGGTGTCCAACTGTCACACGCATTCTCGACGAGAGGATTATGTGAAAATCATGCAGAAATACATTGATGTCGACGTCTATGGAGCCTGCGGCCCCCTTAAGTGCAAGGGCAACGGTGACTCATTTTTTCCAGTGCTGCCATAGGCCAAGACAGGCAACCGTCTTGTCCAATAAAAATCAAAGTCTGGCTTTTCCAGAGAGAGTACTTTGCCCTTTACCTTTCTTCAAACGTACGTCAAACCCCACACGGTTGAATGAAATGGCATGAAAAATGAAATCTGGAAATGTCAACCATTTTTATATTTCTATTTTTTGCCCCTAAAAAGTTACCTAAGTCAACAATAATGAGCAGCACTGGAAAAATACAATTGTGTCTGTCAGACTGCTTCGATAAATTGTCGAGTCAATACAAATTCTACTTGGCATTTGAGAATGCCCTCTGTCCTGACTATGTGACTGAGAAGTTCTTCCGGTCACTGAAACTGCCAGTTGTCCCTATTGTCATGGGTGGCGACAATTACAGGTATTTACGTTGACAAATTTTGTTTTGACACCTCTTGATTTACTTACCATTCTTCTTATTTAGATCTCTAGTCCCCAAGGAAACCGGGTTCATAGATGTCAACGACTTCAAGTCGGTGCGAGCGTTGACAGACTACCTGAAATACCTGGATTCCAACGATGTGAGTTCCACGTGACCGGAAGTGACTTTGTTTATTTGTTTACTTTTTTGTTTTATAGGAAGCATACGAGGCCTTTTTCAATTGGAGAAGGGAGTACGACATTTACGAACGATGGCCTCTGTGCATTCTCTGCGAAAAGCTGCACGATCCCAGTGAAACTTGGCAGAGCTACGAAAACGCTTACGCCTGGTGGTAAGAACTGACAATTGTTGCTGTCATTGACATTGCTAACCGGAAGTTCAGGTATTTAGATGGCAACGGTCAGTACCTATGCGAGGAGGGCTACGAAAGACAGTATTTCCATTCACAAGACGACATCCTTGTCGATGAAGTCCAAAAGAATATGATCAAGGCTAAAAATTCCACAGCTCCCACGGCACCTACAATGTCGTCAAACCTGGACCTTGGTCTTATAGAGTACGGCCTAGAGTAACTCCTATTCATCCTACTCATTTTCATTCCGATCATGACATGTCAGTAATAATAAACTGTGCTGCAAAGTACGATCCGTCTTGACTTTAATAATTAGTAAAGGTTTGCTGTTGCAGTATAAGATGCCAGAAATAGGCGTCTAAAATTAGTCCTTCAGTCTGCTGAAACAATTAACTTAAAACTTCATCGCTTCACCCCGTTTAACACAGAAAAGGTTAGCTTTCGTAAGGATTCTTTTTCAAAAGAAATTCTCCCACGCGTTCAGGACCTGTTGCAAATGAAGTTACTTTTTGCAGACAGCGAAGGAGTACATGTTTCCAATCTTTTTTCTCGCCCCCTCGCGAAAAAGTCTAGTCTTGGATTAACCAATGTCATTGTCAATCATTATTGTTCGATATTCATTTTATTCTCTCTTTTTCTTTCCGTGTTGATGTGATGCAAGTATAATGAATCAATATTCTTCTCGTAGTCGTTGTGGCTCTTCTCAAGATAATTCGTTAATGACAAAAGGCCAATAATAACATATTTTTGTGAATTTGATTTTGATCGGTGTAAAACTAGAAAAAAGTATTTTCGAAATTCTTCAATGGAAAAAGGGGACTCGGATCGCGTAAAAAAGCTTTTTTGCTTGGAAAAATTGAAGCCAAATGTTGGTGAGTTTAACAAGACGAATTCTGATTGCTACAAGTTAGGGATTTTGGATTCTGCTGCTGGAGGAGCCACGTATTTATTTCGCAGTAATAATATGGATTCTGATAATAATGTTTTGTCTATATAACGGGCGACTTTTTGTAGTTTGTAGAATGTAGTTTTTTGCCTTCTTTTACTTATTACGAATATTTTATATATATTTATAGAATAGGGATAATATGTAGTTAATATTCGGTTCCTTCTTGAGACGTTAGATGATTTAACAAAACACAGATGATTTTTGAGGCGCGACAGAAAAACTCTGCTCTCTTGCAAACTTGTCCACAACGTCGAAATTTTGTACAGCTTCCTTTTTATCTTGCTGGAATCGAGTTTGGTGATAATTTCAAGTGGAATTTCGACTAGGATGGGATGCTGTTTTCTTAAATGATGTGCTCCTCGAAGGCCGCCATCAGGTCGCTCTGCATGTTCATGTCAATCTGGTTGGCCTTGGCCTCTCGTCGTCGCCGTTCTTGTTCACGCTGACGTTGGCGTTCTCGCTCGATCCTGGCGCGATCCGCGTCCCCGGCGGCGGGCGACGAGGACGGCCCGCCGTCGGTCGAATCGCTGCCGCCGGTGGAGTTGTTGCTGCTGTGATTCACCTGTTTCGAGGTCGCCGAGGTCGTCGTCGTCGAGGCCGCTGACGCGGGTCCCGACGAATCCTGACACATCATGGCGCGTCGGGCTTGCTCGAGTGCCTCCTCCTCTTCCCGCTCGCGTCTCCGTTCGTTCTCCTGACGCATCCTTTCCCGCTCGGCAGCCTCCTTCTTGAGCCGATCGCTCTCCTGTTTTTCCAGCAACGCACGCTCGCGCTCCTGTTTCTCCTGTGCTTGTTTCCTGAATGCATTGAAGGTATCAGAGGCCTTTTGCTGCCTCTCGGCCTTGCTCGAAGTGGAGGTGGCGACCAAGCTCGACCAGCCTTTAAGGGGGGCACCGCCGGAGCCCTTGCCTCCACCACCCTGTTGCTGGCTTCCATGGCGATCGTTGGAACCGGATCCAGGACTGAGTTGGTGCTGCTGGGACTTCCGGTTCGGATTCTGCTGACCGACTCCGTTCCCGTAATGTCCACCGCCGCCGGCTCCTCCGGCCGTCACGGAGTTGTTGAGGACGGACGTGCCGGGCATAAGGTCATTGCGCACCTTGAGGCCGCTGCTGTTGGTGATGCCGATGCCGGCGCTCATCTTGCCCGGGGCGCCGGTACCGGACCCTCCTTGTTGGGTCTTGTTATTCAGCTGTTTGTTGTTGTTCACACTGTTCTTGCCGCCTCCGGCGCCTGCGCCATCGTCAGAATCCGAGTCCGAGTCGGACGAGGAGTTCGAAGACGAATCACTAGAATCACTGCCGCCACTCGAACTCGACTCGCTCACGCGGCGCTCGTTGCCGCCCATGCTCGCCCCTCCAGGCAAGGCGGAAGTAGGAAGCAGGGCGGAACCGGAAGTCGGATCGGCCCCCGCCTGGCCCAAGGACGGGTCGGACTTCCGCTTCCGCTTATGTTTCTTCGCCTCGCCGCCGAGGGACTTTTGCACGTTCTCCAGTCGCTGCTCGAGCTCCTTCTGCTTGGCCGCCATGCTCTGGGCATGCTGCTGCCTTCTGGCCTCCACCGAGTTGAGCAGGCTGGCGGGGTTGCCGGTGGCGCCGCCGGCGGCCGAGGCCGGGGTGGCCGGAAGTGCCGATCCGGCGGCCGCCGTAGCAGACGGGGCTGTCGGCTGTGACGAGGCCGCCATCATGGCGGCGACGCTGGCGTTCATCGCCTTGGCGCCCGACTTCTTGAGGCAGGTGGCGACGTACTTTTCGAGCTCTCGCAGGGTGGATGGCTTGAGTACTTCGAAGTCGATCTCGATCTCGTCGGGCTTGGACTCGCTCAGACTCGGCTCCCGGCTCTGTATGATATGGACAACGCGGGCGATCTTGTCCCCGGGCAACTTGTTGATATCCAACGAAAGTCGTCGCTTCTCGTCGTAGGACATCGGTTTTGCTGTATCCTCCTCGTCTGACTGATAACCAGGATAGGGCCCGACCTGAAAACATAGATATGACGTTCAATTACTTTCCGTTTTTGCTCGTGGCAGTAATTTGAGTACAGCATGAATGGCAAGTCGGTTAGTACTTCAGCAATTCACTGATGGAACCGTAATCTTTTTGTCAACAACGTCAGGGAGAGCTATGAGGGGGTGTTTGTAAATAATAGCTTGGTGTACACTAGAGAAGAAGATTGTGACCTTTAATTTGGTTTCACAAGTAAAAGCAAGCCAGGATAATGCAACACGTAACCGTCTCGTGTCAAGGCCTTTCACTCAAAATGAAATTTGGTTCGACACCCACACAGTACTTTAGTCACCTACTTAGCATCAAAAAAGAAACCAGGCAAAATCTGGCTACTCTCACTTTGATTGAAAATTGAATTGACAAAACTGTAGGCCTACTTTAGATCTAGATACATGTATGAATGATGAATCCGGTTATTTCGGGGTTTTCGTTTGCAGTACAAAGTACACCCTAATTCCCACTAGCAATTATCGACTTTGCGAGAAGATAATCGGCTTAGCCATATAGTCGGCCTTTTTTCGTTGTAAATGAATTCATAAGTTGATGTAATAATGACAAACCATTCATTCATGCTTGATTTGCTTACCGGAGTGCTTGTTGGCATCGATGGAGCCGCTGCTGCCGCCGGCGTGGGTGTTGCCAAATCCTTTGCCTTCTTGGAACCCCGCCCTCCGGGCGTTGCCTGGCTTTTTCTTTGACGTTTTGCCCCGCCTCCTCCAATTGATGCCACGCCCATCGCATCGGGAAATCTTCCACCTACACAGAAAAATACAGGTTAAATAGTAGAAACGGGCAGTTCAACGCAAACGTGAGGATGAATAGTGAAAAAGGAAAAGCAACCAATGAGCAATAATACTGCGAGAGTGAGTGTATCAAGAGAAAACAATGTGAAAGTCCAAAATGCTCTATTTTGATTTTTTCACCTTTGCCCAACCCTCGACCTCGGCCACGACCGGCTGAGCTGGCAAAGCTGGCAGCCTCCATTTGGGCGGCCAGGCCGGCCTCCAGGGCGGCGGCTGCCGCGCTGAGGGCAGCGTTGCGCCGGCGAGAATCTAGCGAGGTCACAACGGGAAAAACTTTTGAATAACAACCATCATGGCATCAGGAAAACGCGTACTCTGTGTACACCCACTCTACTCTTAGCTATTTATTTGCTACTTGCGGATGCCAGGAATCATGTTCAATCCTGTGTATTTTGAGCCCGGTTTGCGTGGGACGACTTACTTGGAGTATTGCTGAGAGCTCCGCCGGAAGTCAGTGCCGAGCTCGTCGATCCACGATGATCGACTCGGCGTCGCTTCCGGCTGGCTGATTCTTCGACAAGTACCCGAATCTGTTCCTCCAATTGTCGCATCTGGTCTTGCACCTGAAACAAACAAAAATATCATGAATTACTTACATGAAGGAATGCGTGGGAGGTTAGATTAAGAACTTTCTTTGCTAGTTTCACGAAATAAATAATGCATTGTCAGAGGTGGACTGGTGGTCGACCGCATCAAAGAGCTCTGCAAATCATTGAAAATTGAAATTCATAGAAGTTCTTGACTTTTGTACTGCGAAAAACAAGTCAGAGCAGGATTGATTCTTTTGAAGCTTTTTTTTGGTCACCACTTACTTGTAGCAGCCGCTGGTTCCAGTCGGCCTTATGCCGAGTGGTGTCGCTGTCCGAATCAGAGTCGTCAGCTTTGAAGGGGGGAACTCGGGGGTGCTGAGCCGCCGCCCGCGGGGGCCTCGATATCGCGATCGAGGGTGACGGGATTGCCGCCGGGGTGGGTGGCATGACTGCCACCTGCGGCGGCTCCACGTCGTCCGACGGCAAGTTCTTGAACCTGTTGTTGAACACACCCTCCAGCTTCTTGGCCATGGACACCACATCATGAGTCGGCGGGTTGTACGTGTAGCAGTTCTTGAAGATCTGGCGGACATCCGCCGCAAACTCGTCGGCGTCGGCGTAGTCACGCCGGTCCAACTTGGCCTTGACCGTGCCGAGGTCCATGGGGGTCTTGATGATGTCGTGATAGTCGTGCAGCCCGAGGGCCACCGCGTCTACGGGCTTGTAGAAGGGCCAGGCGTAGGCGCTGTGCTTTTTGCCGAACAGCTCGCGCAAGATCTCGTTGCAGAACTTGAGGCTTTCGGGCAGTTTCTTCGATTTCGACTTTCCGGACACTGATGATGCTGAGGAGCCAGGTCTCGGTGATACTCCCATGATAGCCGTTTCGTCGGGATGGTCTTTGTTTGGTCTGGAAGAGGGAAAAAAGGTCATATTTGTATCCAAGAGCGTAAAGAAAATGGTTGGTTGGTTTTTCCAATTAAAACATTTTTAAGGATTTGTCGTGGGCGTTGAGGTTAAGTAACTCAAATTATTGTGAGGGGGAACACTCGGTGTAGTACACAAAATATACGCCTCACTACGGATGTGAAAGTAGCCACTTCTCAACAAAACTAGTGAGTGGTCATTGAAGTCAAGACGGCCATACGTTTATAATTAGATATCTAGCTTGTGATGGTATTTTCGAACAAAAAGTGCTGTCGTGTGTAGGCAGATAGGGTCACAAATAAATAAATAAATAATTATGAAATGGACAGCCTTGAAATATGCTAAAGGGAAAATGTTCTCACTTTTTAGGCTGGTGGCCCGACTCTCGTCGGGTTGAGATCTTGCTGCTCTGACTTGTGGACATCATTGTGCTGGTCAAGTCGGTTGCTCCGGGACCTGCATCGAGTTTCCTCTTCACTCCGCCACCTCCTGAAACTGAAATAACTTTTTTGATGCATTCAAACTATAGCAAAAAATATGTGGATTTACCTGAAGGTTGAGCTATCGTGGCTGGCAAAGACGAGTGCTTGGCAGGAGTGGATGCTGGAGAGGGTACCGGCGATGTAGATTCTGAAGTCGACGATGGACGTTTGATCGGGGTCGGGGTCGGCCTCGGCGTTGTCGCCGCCTTTTTGTTCGGCTTCCGCAACTGATCCGGAGTCATCTCCATCTCGACCGAGGGCATGGCTTTCAATTTACTAATGAAAAACTTCTCCAAGGAGTTGGCCATGATCGAGACGTCCTCTCCCGGCTTGTTGTATAAGTAGCAGTTGGTGAACATGAGGTTGATGTCGTCAGTGCACTCCTTGGCGGACCAGTAGTAGTTGTTGTCGAGCCGCTTCTTCACCGTTCCCAGATCCATCGGCGACTTGATAATCTTGAAGTAGTCCGGGAGGCCGAGCTTGATCGTGTCCACGGGCGTATGGAACGGCCAACCATGCTGGTGCTTCCACATGCCTGATCAAGCAAGATCATATGGATTCATGAAGTTGTTGAAGAGTTCCAACAAGTTGAACTTACCTTTGATGACGTTGTTCTTGATGAACAAGAGCTGGTTTGTGATGCGTCCTGGACGGTTGGCGGGAGGGTTCACGGGGGGATGGACCATGCCGTTGACAGGCTCGACATGAGGCTCGATCCTTGGCGGAGCTCGTTCGACTTTGACGTCGGCGGTTTCCGCCGCCGGCGGCAATCCCGCCGGTTTGGCGTCCTTGCTATTGTTCTCCGCCACCGCCGGATCAATGGCGGCAGAGGAGGAGGAGGACGTTGTTGCACTTGTCGACGGTACTGTTGGGGCAGCATTGGCATTCGTCGTCGGCCCTGAATCACTATTGCCACTTTTGATCTCTGTCGTGGATTCTGATTTCACTTCCTTTTTCACTGACGAAGGCTCATCACTGCCGCCGCTCCCCGAAGACGGGACTGTGGACGCGATGGCGTTTGCATTTTGAGTGGTGGCCATCGCGGGCAACGGTTTCTCCGCCGAGGATGGCGGCTTCGGGTCGACGCCCGAGCCGTTCGACTTCACGTCGGCCGACGACATTTTGTATCTGGTTTGTGTTTGAAAACTGATTAGCACTCACAAACTCAAACACACACTAAGCTAGGCTAGCTGGTTTCGCTGGAAATCACGACATCGATCCCTAGTTGGGGTTGGGACGGGATTCTGCTGAAAGAGAGCGAGAAAACAACGCTAAAGTTGAGCAAGTTGAGCCGACAAAAGTGAAGTCCCAGAATGGAAACTGATTTTGCGTCATACACATTATCCCTCCCGTCGCCAAAACACCTGTATTATCTCAAGAATGAGTCAGGCTTGTTTCGTCGCAAAATGCCAGACTTGAATCCCCGTCATGGGAATCCAAGAGGCTCTCAAACTGCTCGTCGATGTCAAGAAAGCCCAGACTGATCGGTATTGGCGATATTTCACCTGCCAAATCAATCGACATTTTTGGCGCAAAATCTCAGCTTTCCCCTGGATTTCTCAGGCCCGGGCCGGCTTGGAAAGTTCCATCGAAATTGGCCAAATTAGCCTACTTTGGCCTTGGCCAACGGTTTTTAATCGGCAAATCCGATTCGGGAGGACACAAAAGCGAGAAAATCTGGCCGAAAAGCTCACCGATGGCCGGGATTCAGCCCGATTCACGGACCCGGTCGGTCCTGGCGTCGCCGAGATCGCCGACAGGACTCAAACGCTCATTCCGGGATGTTTCTCGCGACGCAACACTTCACTGACGTTGTCGAAACGGATCCTGAAGCTGTTGACCGTCTGCTGGGCAAGAATCCTGGGTGAAAAGGCGACGGAATCTTGTCAAAAATTGGCGAAATTTCGAGGAGAAATTGCGAAAACTGCACTCTTTTTCACTGATTCTAACGCTTTTTCACTTGAACTCCTGAAGGCTCCGCTGTTAGCTGTTGGTGCGTTTTGAGGGAGCGCTCAAAAGTCGAGCTCAGAATCGGCCTGTTTTGATGCAAGTTAAATCAGATCATATTAGGTTTTTACAAGAATAGAATGGATTATTTTCACAAAAAATGGATATTTTATTCATGTTTGGATCTTTTCAGGCTATAAAATTGAATTTACGTCGCATTCTAACTACGGTCAAGTCAAGAAAAATCAATAATTGAGCCTGAAATATTCAGGATTTTTCCTCCACCTCCATTCTTGGGCGTGGGCTGTCGGCGGCCACTCGGCCGCCTCGGCAGAAAATAGCAAGCCCAAAAACCGCTTGTGTACGCCAAGCCAAAACAGAAGCCTCTGTTTCTGATCATTCTTGTTTGGGTTAACGAGCTATGCGTTCATTTGTAAAATGGAGTACATACGCGGAAGAATTTCGAATAGTAAACAGGGCATTATCACGCAACCTCAAACTCATTCTTCTGCAATTTCACAGAAATTAAAAAAAATTGTTTATTCAAAAAAACCTGTGAAACTGTCCAAATATAAAAAGTCTCCAATTCAATGTTCAGACAACTACACATTATTTTATATTAAATTATTATTTTTCTGTGAAAATGTACTGGTTTGCAATATATTGCAACTTTAGTGCAGACATTTTCACAGATTTTTTTAAGTTAACAGCAAAATATTATTTTTTGGGGATTTCTGGTCAACGATGAGCTCCTAATTTAAAACAGCCAATTCATTTTTTTCAGCTTTTATCAATCAGGGCTCGTGACTATGGAAACTATTCATGGGGGCCACTCTCGTATCGTCGTATCGCTGCAATGTTTCGAGATTGACAAAGTCCAGAGTTTTTATGTTTGTCGCATCAAGTTTGACCAGGGGAGCATACCCGGC
>JAAUYL010040496.1_pt1 | contig 10112 bp, 7 predicted proteins | sample 7278011 | NCBI WGS metagenome assembly JAAUYL01 (sample SAMN14350225, study PRJNA611818) | marine sediment metagenome | isolation source: surface marine sediment (1.8m) | place: French Polynesia: Moorea | collected 2018-08 | reverse complement strand
TTGCTCATTTCCTAATAAATTTCTACTATTCCCCACCTCACAACGGGATTAAGATACTTTCTACCTCCTAGATCGACTAGATACTTTACCGAATAATCAAGGTTTAAAACCTCTTCTTTTAAGGAGAAAAAGCGGTCGTTTGCGGAGCATGGAGTAGGATGGGATGGATGGTTTACCTAACCATATCCAATCGACCAAGAGAAGAAAAAAAAATCATTTTGGTCAATCCTATCCGTTTTAAGGAGAAGTAATTATTAATTATTAATTGTTAATTGTTAATTATTAATTATTGAAAAATATCTTCTCAGACTTTTCGCAACTTCCGATTAATATCTTCAAATTTTGCTAAAAAGTTGCTAATGTTACAGGCTTTTTTTGAAATTAAAGCACTTTTTAGGATGGTGAGCTACAGTGTAGTCTTAATCTTAATCTTCTGTTCCCTGTTCCCTATTCCCCTAAAATTCCATACCTCATCAAATAGTAAATATAGTAATTAACATTCATCTATTAACCATCAGCTTTTTTCTTCTTCTGTCATTGTTTCATAGCGAGAATTAAAAGCATGGAGAAAACTAGATCAACTGATATTATCTCCGGTAGAATACTGATAAATAAATAATGGCGAGAGAAGATAGAATTATTTTTCGAGGGCTAATTGACAGGATATGATATAAACATTAGTTCTATAATCAATAATTAACCAGATTTTCAGATAACTATCAATTGTTTCATTTGTACCTATAAGCGGATAATTATGGAAACTACTACTGCTGCTCTTAAAGAATGGAATGTCGCTGTGAATGCTTTAGAAAATGGCAACACAATTATGTTACTAAGAAAGGGTGGAATTAGAGAACAGGGAGGAAAGTTCAATATTGCACATCAACAGGTATTACTCTACCCAACTTTTGAACATCAACAGCCAAATTTACTCAAATCAAAATATGCCAACCAGGTGCAAATTGTAGATTCTGGTTGGCATCCTGAAAAAATTAAAATTAGTAGTTTTGCTGAGATTACTAATGTTTTACCAGTAACTGATAAGTCTATTTTAAACAAGTTGTTTTTCTACCATATTTGGAATGAAAAATTTGTCAGCGATCGCCTCAAATGGAAACCCCAACAAAGGCTTTATATTTTACTTTTGAGAACTTATAAACTTTCTCAAGTTTATGAGATTTTTTACCGCCCTGAATATAGTGGTTGTCGTTCTTGGATTGAGTTAGCTACACCAATAAATATTACCGACTTAGTTCCTGTTTTAAATGATGATACTTATCGGAGCTTATCCTCAGAAATTTGTCAATTTTTTACAGAGTAAACGCCGTGTGCAACTTTTTCCAACCGACGAAATTTAGGGAGTTGTGAGAACCAGACTTTCCGCTCTTGACCCAGAAACGCTGATGATTCCGTAGAAAGTTGCACATCGCGTAGAGTAAATAATTAGGATTGGTATGTAAATAAACAGCAGTCAGCTATTAGCCATTAGTTTAAATAATTGATTAACATAATAATGATGATAATGATTGGATTAGTGGGGATAAGAGAAATGACTCACTACTGGGTAAACAAGGCTCTGATACGGTTAGAGGTGGTTTGGGAAATCATACTATACATGCAGGAAAAAGTTATGATTTGGTCAGAGGAGAAAATGGAAACTACTTTCTCAAGTATAATCCTAGTAAGGCTTTCATTCTTAGCATACAAATTCGTACCATTACTAAAAAGTTGCTAAACCCATATCATAGTATTTGAAGACTGAGCAAATATCTAAATAAGGAACAAATTGTAAATTTTTAAGTCTAAAATTTTTAGGTATTAAAGGAATTTTCAGCCAATATTATTAAGGCTCAAACTGATAGGAATATTCTATAGATATTTCTATAGATGTCTATAGCAATCCGCCCATAGGTTGCGGGTAATCAAAAAGTAGATAAAAAAACCGAAACTCTCACCTGTTCACTGTTCCGAGTTAAGCGTTCCCTAAAAGCAGTAAGATTTTTATACACAAATAAAATAGGATTGCTATATCAAATGAAAATCACCGTAGTAAGATTGCAAAGGATCTATGAGTTGTCAAAAAACAGCCATAAAAAAGAAAACCAGTCTTATAAATAGACTGGTTACACCATTCATTTTTTATACTTAATATCAGTACATAAGACTGTACAAATATCAAAATAAACTAATTTTTTTGCTCTACTAATTAAGTCATAAAGTAAACGAAAATATATACAAATATTCTTAACTATTAAGGAACTAAGTTTGCCTAGATTCTGGTTTATCTTAGTTAAAATAATGGTAGGAAACTTATGAATTTTCCCTCATAATTAGTATTAATTTTAGATATAACTTAATGGCAGAATATTAACATATTAATGATTAGTCTGGCGTGGAAAAAAAGAGCTTTACCGATATATTGGAACATCTTAACCTATAAAGGGGCTAGTAATTTAACAGAACAAAAATAAGTAATTCGTCCAGTATTAAGACTATTAAAAAAATACCAAATAATGAGCGCAACAGATTTACATTAGTATTGCATAAATTAACAATAAAAGGTTTGAATTTGCCACTCTAATAACAAGGCACGACACTGAAGACAAGTTAAATCCTCAAGTAAACTAAGAATACCTGATTTTGTGGTAGGATAGACAGCGCCCAATAATTCGTTGGATATTGATACTGTGGAGTCTATTTTGGCAACAAAACCGTAAAGTTTTTGATTAGAAAATGAGCTATTAATTGCCCATCCAGTGGTATTGAGGGGACTAAGATGAATAATTGCTGCTTCTGTTATTCCTAGTTCCCGCTGTAAAATTTTTGGCACTGCTGCTACTGGTGTTTGTCCAGATGGCACTCTACCACCAGGAAAATCTAAAGTTTTCTTTCCCAGACCAGGGCGATATGTAGCAATAGGCAATAATAACTCCTCGGATTGAATCGTTAATATAATTACAGAATCAGCCTTTTCTACCCGCCAATAATCAATAATTTGTCCTTGCTTATCTTGCAAATGTTCGCCAATTAAGGTCAACCAAGGAGAACGAATTTCGACAAAACTGTTTGGGTTTTCCCAGGAATTTTTGTTAGTAATATTCATATTTAGTAATCAGTTTTTATTGTACGATTTAAAATAATAAAATTGGCTTAAATAAATTATGCATACCCATATTAATTCTCAATATCTGCATCTGGAAAATGCTCGGATTCATTACCTAGAAACTGGCCAAAAAAATGCAGTTAGTGTCTTGTTGCTACATGGAGCAAGTTTTACTGCTCAGACATGGCAAGAAATAGGTACTCTCAATCTTTTGACTACGCAAGGTTATCGAGCTGTTGCAGTAGATATTCCTGGTTATGGTCGTTCCCAAAGAATATCAGTTTCTAGCTTAGGTTTTTTGCGAGAAATATTAAATAATTTAAACTTAAATTTGCCAATTTTAGTATCTCCTTCTATGAGTGGCAGTTATAGTTTGCCTTTTGTGATTAATTATTGCGATAAACTAGGAGGCTTTGTCGCAGTTTCCCCTGTAGGAATTGAGCGTTTTCAGGATGAATTAAAAGGGATTAATTTACCAACATTAGCTATTTGGGGAAGTAACGATCGGATAGTACCTGTAGCACAAGCTGATTTGTTAGTAGAATTAATGCCAAATTCTCAAAAAGTTATCCTGGATGATGCTGGCCATGCTTGTTATATGAGAAAAACTGAAGATTTTCACAAACATTTAATTAAATTTCTTGATACTTGTAGAAGTTAGTTATCATATAATATCAACTGCGGATAATTAGTTATAAGTAAAATATCTTATTTTTGGCTATATAAAGGCTATAGTAGAAAGATAAATTATCTTAAATTATCGTCTATTCCTTACTTTTATACTCTTCCTCTATAAAAATTATTTATAAGTAATAAGAGTGAACTTGATATAAATATTTAGGAGCTGGTTAAAATAGAAATATGAAATGATTAAAATTTAACAAAAATGTCCGCCTAATTTTAGTTAGTGGTGAGAATGCCCAACTATAAGTTTAAGGTAACTATTTCCGTTTCCGTACGGGAATGTTTCGCAAACAGCTATTAGCAATCAGCTCTGATTTTTTTTAGGAATTAAGTAAGGATTTGTTTAAGAACACTTATATTAACTGAATAGCTACTTATTTATCCTAGAAATTATCTGAAATATATCAATAAATGATTTCTTTCCATCAAGACAAGACGAGCTTCAAAAATTAATAATTAATAATTAATAATTATTAATTATTACCTCTCCTTGAAAACGGATAGGATTGACTAATCATGAAAATTTTTTCTTCTCAAGGGGAGATTGGATATGGCGAACTCCGGAGCGGCTCTGCACTCTTCAGGAAACCTCGCCATCCCATCCTACGGAAAGCTGCCTCTTGCCTCCTTTCCTTCGGAATGCTACGCAAACGGAGGAGCTGCGCTAACAGAGGAGCTGCCTCTTGCTACGGTAGCTCTCGCTAACGCTTTTCATGTCGGCGACAGCCGAAACGCTTTTCATCTCGCGAAGCGAAACGACCGCTTGTTTCTCCACGGCGAGTGAGAGGCTTTCAACCTTAATTATTCGGTAATTAATTATAATACTAAATCCGATCGGAGTAAGGAGATATTCATAAAATTCCAAATCTTTGCCTGATAAGGATTTGCATATTTAGGTAACTATCCTATAATAACCGGATTTGCTATAATAAGTGTTGAAGTTCGCAGTTCCGACCCAGGAGGAAAGCTAAAAGCTGACCGCTGTTTACATAGTATTCCGCAGGAAATGCTGACAATTTAACTTCTGACTTATTCAATCAATATCTATCCCTAAACCCCCCTAGTATCAAGGTCATAATTTGGTATTTTCTTAACTCAATGATAGTGAAAGAATACGATTTATAAAAAATTTATTCATGGAGTTTTCTGCTTAATATCATCTCCAGATAATTAGTTATAAATAAAATATCTTGTCCTGACTATCAAGGAAAAAGAAAAGGAATGTATTTCGATTTCTTTCCTACTCCGACTGCTATTTTATTCCACTTACCGAAAAATTGTGGGTATGCGCCTCCCTTTTTAAAGGGATAAAAAAAAGAGACTATTCCTGATGTCAAGCCTCCTTATTGCAGAGGTACTGATAACTGATAACTGAATTGCGCAGTTCCTCCGATAGGAGGCTAACTGATAACTGAAATGACGCTGCTTTCCTACTACCTTAATAATAAGTATTCAACCGAACATGATATAATAAAATCCTTCTGCTAGTGATTTAAGGATGAATACTACCATCTGGCATTATCGCACCTTTGAGGTCAGTATCTCGGAAGTTTGCACTCTCCAATTTTGCTCCGCGAAGGTTGACACCACGAAGATTTGCACCCCGTAAATAAGCTTTGCTGAGGTTGGCATTAGTTAGATTTGCACCCCGTAAGTCAGCACCTTCGAGAGAAGCTTCGCTGAGATTAGCATTCTTCAAGTAAGCACCTAATAGATTAGCATTTTCTAAGTGGCCACCTTCAAGATTAGCACCTTCTAGATCGGCATTCTCTAAATTAACAGCCCGATAACTATAACCTTTTTGACCTGCGAGTACAGTATCTTTGAGATTAGCTTGTTTTAACTTGGCACCCTTGAGGTTGACACCATCCAACTTAGCATTTTCCAAATTAGCATTTTCCAGATTAGCATTCTCTAACTCAGCACTAAATAAATTTGCACGCCGGAGATCAGCATTTTTCAGGTTAGCATTTTCTAGCTTGGCATAACCTAGATTAGCTCCCCAAAAATTAGTATTTTGGAGGTTCGCTTTATTCAGGTTGGCATCCCAAAGATTAGCGTATCCTAGATTTGCACCCCAGAGGTTTGCAGAATGTAAATCTGCGTACCGGAGTTTAGCGCCTCTGAAATCAGCATCTGATAAGTTAGCATTTGACAAATTAATTCCTGCCAAACTTGCTTTCCATAGTTCTGCATCTTTGAGAAGGGAATTATTGAGGTCAGCACCATCTAGACTAGCATCTTTGAGGTTAACATTCTTCAAGTTGGCATAGGCTAAATTAACATTACTTAAGTCACACCGAGGACACTGACCTGTTTGCAATAGCACTTGTTGCAAATGTTCTTTTCTCTCATTGGAACGAGATACTTTTAGTTCGTGCCGAGTTCTTAACCATTTATTTTCACCCCAGGTTGTTAGTGCTGCGATGGTACTATAAAGTGCCATCAAACATAAACCAATTGTTGCTACTCCAGTAAATATTTTATTGGGTTTTTGCGTGCCAAATTGCATTTTTTGAGTTGTTGTATTTTCTGAATTACCAAGATATTTAAGGCTTTTGAGGGCGATTTCAGCATTGGTAAACCGAGATTTTAGGCTTGGTTCCACCATTTTTTCTAGCCAATTAATAAATGCTGGTTCTACTTTCGGCAGCAATTTTTTGAAATTAATTCGATAGTTATCATTGATTAACTTACCAATATCGCTAGATTTTGTATTGGTTAACAAACAGATTAAGGTTGCACCTAAACTGTACAAATCTGATGCTTCGGTTAGTTCCCGGTTAAACAACTGTTCCGGTGGCATAAATCCTAGAGTGCCTTTGACTGCACTACTAACTGCTACATTGCCATACCCACTGCGGGCAAACCCAAAATCTACTAGGTAAACTTTTAGTTGAATACCATTTCGTTCAACTAAGATATTTTCTGGTTTAATATCCCGATGAATAATTGGTGGTACTTGCTTCTGTAGATAGACTAAAACTTCTAATACTTCTTGAGCAATTTGTTTGATTTCTGCTACTGTCCAAAGTTGGGTTTGGGCAAGAGAGGGAGCATTTTTGTACTCTTGCACTAAGCAAAAGCCATTTTCTGTCTCAAATGAATCGAGATAACGGGGAATACTAGGGTGATTTAATTGTTCTAGCAGTTCAATTTCTCTATAGTAACTTTCGTATTCTGCCCAATTGGCAAATTGATATTGTTTTGTGACAACAGGTGTATCGGTGGTAGTATCAGTTGTCAGATAAGTAATTCGACCTCCAGTTTGATTGCAACCTAGTTCTTGTTCAACTTGATAACGTTGGTTAAAAAATTCTGGGAGATTCATCATAATTAGGGATTTTTGTCGATAATTAGTACATTAAGCAGGAAGTTAACTTTGACAATATTGTAGCGTAGAGTTAGTTGTTACATACCTGTTCTAAGATGCCTATAGAACGCCTAAGCGTACCTATTTGTGTACTTAAATATAGGGAGATCGGGGAGCTGGGGAGTGTGGGGAGTGTGGGGAGATGGGGTGTATTAGACCTCTCCCAAAATCCCAAATCCAATCAATTCTTACCCATATATTATCAATTATTTCTCCCTATTCTCTCTTTTCTGGAGATACCTTCAGGGCTTCTATACAAAGGAAAAATCTTGATAAAGACTATATAATCGAACCTTGATAGTCTTTTCCTCCTTTTATTACCTTTAGGCAATCGGTATAATACTTACGCAAAATGACGTATTTTTGTCATTATGTTCGCGTAGCGTGTCCATTTTGATAAATGTTTACTACAAATAAAATTTAAGCTTTAGGTCCTATGTCTTAGGTTTTAGGTTTTAGGTAGTAGGTGTTAGATAGTAACTAAATCTTCATTTTAGCAGAGTTGGAAATTAAGTTTCCATTAATACTAATTCGTTATTTGTCACATTATTTTTTGAATTAGTATACTGAATTTATTACTCAACCGGAAAGGTGTAACAATTTTTAATGCTCTGAGTGCAGCAAGTATGACTCTATGGTTTAGTTTAGCAACATAAGTAGTATAAAAAATCACAACATTTTTTATACTTTGATTTTTTGATACAATACAGAAAAATGTTAATTATTCAGTAAAATTACATAGAATATTGCTTAAACTTGATTAAGTTTATCACTTTTTTGATCGTGTCTATCTTTACTTGTTGTCTGAAAATTTTCCGATTCTGCCACAGCATAGAAACTTTTTTTAGCATAGACAAGTATGATATTATAAGAATAGGAGTTTATTAAGTTTAAAAGATTTAACAAATGCCTAAAAAACTTAAGCAGTTATCAACATAAGTCAAAAAAATATTAACAATGATTGGAACTATAAGCGCACTTCAAGTGATTTTTACTGATAACAGTAACGATAGTATCAATGCAGCAACTCCTTTAGGTACTCTATTTCCAGAAATACCTATAACTTCCTTGGGTACAATCAATGATTTTGATGATGTAGACTTCTATCGTCTCACAGTTAATACACCTTTAAATTCAGGAATTGCACTACAAAATCTGACTGGCGATCTGGATGTAGCAGTATTAGATAACAATGGTAATTTAATTGCCAGTGGTAATAATTTAGGCGCATCCAATGAAGCATTTCAGGCAACTTTCTCTATACCAGGTGAATATTTCATCAATGTTTTTCAAACTTCTCCTGGTATTGCCAGTAACTATGAGTTAGGTCTGTTTCCTAGTCCTATTACCAATCCTGTTAATCCTATTGACAACAGTAATGATAACCCAAATACAGCAACTCCTTTAGGTACTCTAGTTCCAGAAGTACCGATAAGTCGGTTGGCAACAATCAATGATTTCGACACTGTAGACTTCTATCGTGTCACAGTCAATCAACCGTTAACTGCAGGAATTGCCTTACAAAATATCACTGGCGATCTAGATGTAGCAGTATTAGATAGCAATGGTAACTTAATTGCTCGTGGTAACAACTTGGGTGCATCAAATGAGGCGTTTCAGGCAGCTTTCTTTACCCCCGGTGAATATTTGATCAATGTTTTTCAGAATGCTCCTGGTATTGCTAGTAACTATGAGTTAGCGCTATTTCCCGCTAGTGCTGATATTATTCCTCCAGCACCTCCACCTCCTCCAGTACCTCCAGTACCTCCACCAGTTCCAATACCCCAACCAGTAAATGTTAGTATTAATAGCTTCATAGACAACACTGATGAAGCGGTGAGAAATCGTGAAAACACAGCTTTCGTTTTTAAAGAAGATTATTTGTTAAATGCTACAGCAAATACTCCAGTAACAATCGATCTGATGAGTAACAATCCTGGTTTTGACCCTGTATTAGAAGTATATCAAATTCCTCAAGGTTCTCTATTAGAATCTGGACAGGGGCAGATAATTGCAGCTAATGATAATGGTGGTGGTGGTGTTGATGCTAGAATTGGACCAGGAGTAGTATCAGACATTCCAGGGGTTTCTTCGGAGTTAACTCTATCACCAGAGTTTAACTATTTGTTGCGCGTAACTTATAGAGAGCTACCTTTGATTGGAGATTTTACCTTAAATGCAAGTGTTGATAATGGTTTTGTTAGTTTGACTAGAGTATTCTTAGGAAATACTATCGCCCAACCAATTATCGGAGAAGGTTCATTAATCAATGGTTTGTCTAATGAAGGAAACTTTTTCTAATTAGGGTTGGCTTATGGAAGTCTTTTTGTTGAGGTAGGGAGTAGGGAGTAGGGAGTAATTAAGAGTTAGGAGGAACGGGAAGTTATAGAGGAGGTGGTCGTTCATAATGGTTTCTTGATTTCTCTGCCTCGCGTTACCCTAAAATACTGACTTTTTGAACCTCAACTACCTAACTGCTTGTACTTTTGCCGGACATAAAAAGGCACTTCCCTTTATCTGTCAATGGCTTTATATTTAATCAGTCAGCCCTAATTACTCACAATAATCTAGTAAATTCTTAGGGACAAATGAATCTTGTGTCCCTATTAAAATTATCAGCCACTTAATATCATCTCATTACAAGATTTGACATCCTCTCTCTATTAGAGTTGTGGGGAATTGACATCCTCCCGACGCTGCACTTGCGTGACAGCGCAGGATTCCTAACCATCGCTGATTAGGGCTTTCTGCTGCCTCTTGCAGAGGAGCTGCGCTAACAATGCACCTGCCTCCAAGGTCGAGCCTCTTTCCGGTCTTACAGTCGCTCCACAGACTGACACTGCTACCCCAGCAGCCTTATTCTATTGAGGATAGCACACTATTGTAAGAACCGCTCTTATTGATTGGTTTTCATCCCGACGCTCCCGTGACCGGAGAGCGCGGGTCAAGGGC
>JAAUYL010017986.1_pt1 | contig 10124 bp, 7 predicted proteins | sample 7278011 | NCBI WGS metagenome assembly JAAUYL01 (sample SAMN14350225, study PRJNA611818) | marine sediment metagenome | isolation source: surface marine sediment (1.8m) | place: French Polynesia: Moorea | collected 2018-08 | reverse complement strand
AGTTACTAACCATAAATAACTACGGTCTTCTCCCAAAGAATATTGTAAAAGTATGGTGTCTTTGTCGATAACTTGTTGTTGAATTTCTGAGGCAGTGAGGGGTTCTGGATATTTGAGGTTAGCATAACGAGGACTGTTTTGTTTAATTTTTACTTTTAGTTGTTGGAGTTGGTTGCTTAGGGTTTCAATTTGTTGTTTGAGTTGGTCTGGGTTGTATCCAGGGGTGTTGAGTTGTCGCGCTTGGTCTAATGTGTTGAGTTTTTGGAGTAGTTGTTTTTCTTGGGCGAGAAGTTGGGGGTCTACTCCGGTTTTGATGTCAGCTCCTGATTCTGCTAGGATATCTAGTAGACTTCTGGCGCGACTGCGTTCGCTGGCATTTAATGCTTTGCGGTCATAACCTTTGTTGGGGTTTTGTTTGTGGAGTTGCATTAGGAGGTCGATGTAGAATTGATAGTAATCTTGTACTGTGGCGAAGTAGGATGTTCGCAGGTCAGTTGCAACTATTTTGGTGCGGAGGTCTTCGATAATTTCTAGGGATTTTTCCATGAAAGTTAGGCTTTCAGTGAGGTTGCCTTGGCTAGCTTTGAGCCAAGCGATATTAAAAAGAGTAGTAGCAACACCAGCTTGATCCCCCACTTGTCGCAATAAAGTCAGGGATTGCTCGTAGTAATTGAGAGCAATTTGTTTTTCTCCTAAAGCATTGTAGACACTGCCAATATTATTGAGAGTAGTAGCAACACCAGCTTCATCCCTCACTTGTCTTGATAGAGGTAGGGATTGGTCGTAGAATGAGAGTGCTTTTTGTTTTTCTCCTAAAGCATTGTAGACACTGCCAATATTACTGAGAGTAGTAGCAACACCAGCTCGATCCCCCACTTGTCGCAATAGAGTCAGGGATTGATTGTAATATTCAAGTGCTGTTTGTTTTTCTCCTAAATCATCGTAGACACCGCCAATATTATTGAGAGTAATAGCAACACCAGCTTTATCCTCCACTTTTCGCCTTAGATATAGAGATTGGTCGTAGAATGAGAGTGCTGTTTGTTTTTCTCCTAAATCATCGTAGACACGGCCAATATTATTGAGAGTGGTAGCAACACCAGCTTTATCCCCTACTTGTTGGGATATAGTCAGGGATTGGTCGTAGAAAGAGAGTGCTTTTTGTTTTTCTCCTAAAGCATTGTAGAGACTGCCAATATTACTGAGAGTGGTAGCAACACCAGCTTTATCCCCTACTTTTCGCCATAGAGTTAGGGATTGATTGTAATATTCAAGTGCTGTTTGTTTTTCTCCTAAGTCATCGTAGACACTGCCAATATTATTGAAAGTGGTAGCAACACCCGCTCGATCCCCCACTTGTCGCAATAGAGTCAGGGATTGATTGTAATATTCAAGTGCTGTTTGTTTTTCTCCTAAGTCATCGTAGACAGCACCAATATTATTGAGAGTATCTGCTTCCCCACCTTTGTCGCCTACTTGTCGCCTTAGAGGTAATGCTTGCTGGTAGTAATTGAGAGCAATTTTTTTTTCTCCTAAGTCATCGTAGACACCTCCAATATTATTGAGAGCGATCGCTTCCCCGCCTCGGTCGCCTACTTGCTGAAGTTTAGGTAATGCTTGTTGGTAGTAATTTAGTGCTTTTTGGTTTTCTCCTAAGTCATTGTAGACAAGTCCAATATTACTGAGAGCGATCGCTTCTCCATGCAGAATACCTACTTGCTGAAATAGAGGTAAAGCTTGTTGGTAGTAATTTAGTGCTTTTTGGTTTTCTCCTAAAGCACTGTAGACACCGGCAATATTATTGAGAGAGTTAGCAACACCAGCTTGATCCCCCACTTGTCGCCTTAGAGGTAGGGATTTATTGTAGTATTCGAGTGCTTTTTGGTTTTCTCCTAAGTGATTGTAGACACCGCCAATATTATTGAGAGTGGTTGCTTCTCCACCTTTGTCACCTACTTGCTGAAGTATAGGTAAAGCTTGTTGGTAGTATTCGAGTGCTTTTTGGTTTTCTCCTAAGTCATTGTAGACAAGTCCAATATTATTAAGAGTGGTAGCAATGCCAGCTTTATCCTCAACTTGTCGCCTTAGAAGAAGGGATTGATTGTAGTATTCAAGTGCCTTTTGTGGTTTTCCTAAGTCATTGTAGACTTTGCCAATATTATTGAGAGTAGTAGCTTCCTGTGTTTTATTCCCCATTTCTCGCCTTAGAAGAAGGGATTGATTGTAGTATTCGAGTGCCTTTTGTTGTTCTCCTAAGTGATTGTAGACACCCGCAATATTATTGAGAGTGGTAGCAACGCCAGCTTTCTCCTCCACCTGTCGCCATAGAGGTAGGGATTGGTCGTAGAATGAGAGTGCTTTTTGTTTTTCTCCTAAAGTATCGTAGACGCGACCAATCGATAAAAGAGTCAAAGCTTCCCATTTTTTGTTATCAGCTTCCCGATAAAGTTGCAGTGCTTTTTTCCAAATTTCTGTTGCCTGTTTTTTAGATTCTGCTGTTCCTTGCTTAAATAGTTGATGTCCCTGCTTATATAATTTTTCTGCTTCAGCATTGGGATCTGTCTGAGCTATAACTTCTCCCCCATTGACAATATTGGGCAACATTAATACAGGAAAACTGACATTAAATAACATCAGACTATTAACACTGAGAATAGACAACCATCTCTTAGGAGAAACCATAGATTTAACCCTTACCTCACAACTAGAAATTTTCATCTATTATATTTCTAGTTTTAAGGAAGATATGCAGGTTATTTCAGTTATTAGTTATGGGATTGATCATTGGGTTAAGCACTACTGTCATTGCGAGGGGGGTGGGAAAAGCAATTATTTTGTTTACTTAAGCGTTAATATAGAATCCGGTTAAACAGTTGTCATTGCGACGACAGGAAGCAATCTCAGGGGTGAGGCGAGATTGCTTCCTTCCACTCTGTTCCAGTCGCAATGACTACAATAACTAATTATCCGGATTTGATATAAGACCTCCCGTGGCAATCTCTAAACCATGAGATTGCTACAACTGAGTTAACGCTTTCTCCAAAAGGTTAAGTTCTTTTATTACAGAAAAATTCAGGTATAAAGTCTCTCCATTCATGGATAAAAAAGAAAAAAATCATTTCAACTAAATCCTATTCTTATAAATAAGAGGTAATTATAGCCTTGTCCAAGCTTGTGAGGTACAGTTATCTTTTTGTCTTTTTATTCCCTGTTCCCAGTTAAGTGTTTTCCTCAAACCTAAAATTTTGTACCTCACGCTTTTTGGGAATTGCTATATTAATTATTAATTATTGGACCCTTCGTAATGACAATCACATTCCGGTCCCTGTAGCCGGATCTAAATTAATATTATATTCGGTTAAATAGTTATTATAATTAAAGTTCGTAGTATAGCTCTCAGCCCTATCTACAGTTCGGGCTGAGAGCTATACTACAAACAAAAACTTTATTATAAGTGATTATCCGAACATGATATAACAGCTAAATACTGATAATTTTCGAGAAATTCCTTTCAGCTTTCAAAATTAAAAACTCCCCTAAAAAACAGGGGAGTTTAGTTATTTATTCTCAATTATTCAAACTTTAACAAAAGAGGAAAATATCAGTTAGATAGGGTGGGTTTAAATAATAAGGATCGACAATTAAATCCAAATATTAATTTTTTCTACCGACCCTAATTATTTCTGAATTAATATCGCTATTAACTTTGAGTTACAGGTTCCTTTTCTTTCGCTAAAAACTTCTCTAATTCTGTCAAAGCATCAGCATCAACTTTAGTTTGCATCGGACAGAATTTTGGTCCGCACATAGAACAAAATTCAGCTGTTTTATAGATATCCGCAGGCAAAGTTTCGTCGTGATATTCTTTTGCTCGATCTGGATCTAAAGATAATTCAAATTGACGGTTCCAATCAAAATTATAACGAGCAGCAGAAAGTTCATCATCTCTATCCCTCGCTCCCGGACGACGACGAGCAATATCTGCAGCATGGGCAGCAATTTTATAAGCAATTAACCCATTTCTCACATCTTCAGCATCAGGCAAACCTAAATGTTCTTTGGGAGTAACGTAACATAACATTGCCGTACCATACCAACCTGCCATTGCCGCACCAATAGCAGAAGTAATATGGTCATAACCAGGAGCAATATCTGTAACTAATGGACCTAAAACATAGAAAGGCGCTTCTGAACACTCTTCCATTTGTTTTTTCACATTAAACTCAATTTGGTCCATCGGTACATGACCAGGACCTTCTACCATAACTTGGACATCATGTTCCCAAGCACGGCGAGTTAATTGACCTAATGTTTTTAATTCTGCCAACTGTGCTTTGTCAGTAGCATCGTGAGTACAACCGGGTCGCAAAGAATCTCCTAAACTAAAGGAAACATCATATTTTTTGAAGATTTCGATGATTTCGTCAAAATGGGTGTACAATGGGTTTTGCTTGTGGTGATGTAACATCCACTTAGCAATAATTCCACCACCACGGGAAACTATACCAGTAATACGACTTCTGACCAGAGGTAGATGCTCAATTAACATTCCAGCGTGGATAGTTTGATAATCTACCCCTTGTTGAGCGTGCTTTTCGATGATATGCAGAAAGTCATCGGCAGTCAGATTTTCAACTCTGCCGTGAACGCTTTCTATTGCCTGGTAAATTGGTACGGTACCTATAGGAACTGGGGAGGCGTTGATAATGGCAGTTCTAATTTCATCCAAGTTACCGCCACCTGTAGATAAGTCCATAACGGTATCTGCACCGTATTTAATAGACAGTCTTAGTTTATCAACTTCTTTCTCAATATCAGAAGTGTTAGGAGACGCACCAATATTAGCATTAACTTTACACCGAGAAGCAATGCCAATACACATTGGCTCTAAATTAGTGTGGTTAATATTAGCAGGGATAATCATCCGTCCCCTTGCTACTTCTTCGCGGATTAACTCAGCAGGGAGATTTTCTCGTTGGGCAACGAAGTCCATTTCTTCAGTGATGATTCCCTGACGAGCATAGTGCATTTGAGAGACATTTTTGTGTCCACTACGCTTGGCGATCCATTCTGTCCGCATATTTTTTCCCTTAAATAAACAGCTTCCCTCCGCTGGTATTAACCAGTCTCAGGTTCTAAGGGTATTTCTCAGCCTGAATATCTAGGCACCCCTAGCTTAACTTTCTAATATAGCATTTTTTTGGGATCGATGGAAATTAAGTCAAAAGTCAAAATTTAAAAGTCAAAAGTTAAAAAGAAATTGATGATTTATAGTCAAAGGAAGAAGGTTGATTATTAATATTCCCTCGCTCCTATACAAATTATTCTATAGCGCTACGCGCTAGGGAATAGGGAATAGGGAATAGGGAATAGTGAACTGTTAAAAGGTTTCAGGATTTAGAAATCTCCTAACCTTAATGCGTAGCGCTATAAAAAAAAGAATTAAAAGTTGAAAAATATCCTGCCAAGACTCTTCTATTTTATCTAATTAGAAAAAGTCTAATAACTATGACTTTTACAGTCACAGTTATTAAGTATTTGGATAGCAATTTAATATGGCAAGTTACAAATAGCATCTCCATTTGGAGATTCAAAATATGCTAAACATTCTAATTCTTGAATTTTTTCATCTTTATTGCGGTTATCTACTTTCAAATAATTTACTTCCTCTTGAAGCTGCTGAATTTCGCTTTGATAATTTTGAAATAACTCGCGCATATTTTTAATTGCATGAATTTGGTCAAATATTAGACTTGGTGCTAATTTACAGTTTTCTTCCATGTTGTCTAAGATTTTTTCCATTGTTATTTCAGATAAGTTTTCAGGTTGGAATAGTTCAGATTTTGGAGTATTAGAAGTCAACTTTTTTTTCTCTCCAGTTTTTGTTTGTAAACTTTGACTATTCCAACTTAATTCCTTTCTCTGTGGGGTAGATTCAAACTGTTTCTGTTTTTAAGTTTTGTTAAAATCTATTGACTATTTTGCATTTTTAAGAGGTACTCCGCCAAATTTATCAAAAGGAACTTTTTTTCCATCTATCCAGGTGAATCCCTTAAGCTTACGACTAGCTTTAACTAATAACTCAAAATTTGACTGCAACGATCTATTAAATACACGCAATTTTTCCCTAACAGAAAAGTCTTGCACTGCTACAAATTGACAGACAAAAAGAGTCATTCTTAACCAAGAAAAACTGAATTTATGCCAACCAAGATTATTTTTTAGCTTTTGCTGTTCAATAGAATTAAATTCAGGATAAATCCCACTATTATCATTATCAGTTCGCTCAATCATTTCAACTAATTGCTTAACACCATTTCTACCTTTGTTGAAGTTAACAGAAGGATGAGATTTATCCAGGCAAATCGAGAAAGTATGATCTACCTCCTCTCTTAAAGTAGCTAAAAATAAATCATAAGCCGAATTAAATGGATATGGTTGAAGAAAAATACTATTTGGAAAAAATTTATACCATCGAAAACTGATTTTACCCGATAACCCTTTGGCAACTTTAGAAATTTATTGGCAAAAATTATGCCCATTGATAACATACTTTTCTGCTACTTTAATAAGTTCCCACTGAACTTTATATTGGTTTACACTCAACCAAATTAAATCGTACTTATGTTGAATAATTTCTTTTTTATCTAAAGCTTATGCAATTGGGTCTCCTTGCTGATATATAAACTTAGCCCTCCAACATTCAGCTATATAAACTTGAGTATTTCTTGCTTTTTGCCATTCTTGCTTTTGCTCTTCAGTCCAACATTTTTCTAACAAACTTTCACTAGGTAAACTTTCCATAACCTGAGCAATTTTTTCCAATACTTCTCTTTCTTTTGGACTCATTTTCTAATACCAATTCACTCTAAATATGTCACAAATAATTCCACACTTAATTGTATGAAATAATCTTCTAAAATTCCGATCTGTTTTTTTACTAATGAGTATAGGATGGGTTTAGTAGACTAAATTGTGCTTATATCAAGTCTTTCGATTAAACTCGCCCCTAGAATTTTTTCAACATTTAATTAGACCTACTAGCTTTTGACTTTTAACTTCTGACTTCTGACTTCTGACTTCTGACTTCTGACTTAAAAGATTTAGGCCCCCTTTTACGGTAGTCTAGAAAGAATGACCAAATTTATTAATTTCAATAGAAAAAATGACAGTATCTGCCTCTACTCGTACCGTTCGGATCGGTTCCCGCAAAAGCCAACTCGCCTTAGTTCAAACCTACTGGGTGCAAGAAGAACTCCAGAAATATTTCCCAGACATTAATTTTGAAGTCGAAACTATGTCTACCCAAGGGGACAAAATTCTAGATGTACCCCTAGCAAAAATTGGGGATAAGGGACTTTTCACTAAAGAACTGGAAGTGGGAATGTTGGAAAAGAAAACTGACTTGGCAGTTCATTCTCTCAAAGACTTACCGACTAACTTACCAGAAGGTTTAATGTTGGGTTGCGTCACCGAACGGGAAAACCCGGCAGATGCTTTAGTAGTGCATGAAAAATTCAAGGATAAACAACTTGAGACTTTACCAGAAGGTGCTGTTATTGGTACTTCCTCCCTCAGACGTTTAGCACAACTCCGCCACCACTTTCCCCACTTGGAATTTAAAGATGTTCGTGGTAATCTGAATACTAGACTGGCAAAATTGGATGCTGGAGAGTATGATGCCATTATTTTGGCTTTTGCCGGTTTGCATAGATTAGGAATGGGCGATCGTATTCATCAAGTTATACCTCCAGAAGTGTCTCTTCATGCAGTTGGGCAAGGCGCTTTAGGAATAGAATGTCGTGCTGGAGATACTGATATTCTAGATTTATTGAAGAGTTTGGAACATACTGCCACTGCTCAGAGATGTTATGCGGAACGTGCTTTTTTGAGAGAGTTAGAAGGGGGTTGTCAAGTTCCCATTGGTGTTAATACACAAATAGAAGGAGAACGACTGACTTTAACTGGTTTAGTTGCTAGTTTGGATGGGAAAAAATTAGTTAAGGATGTTGTCACTGGTACTGTTGCTTATGCAGAAAATATAGGTATTGAACTAGCAATAAAATTGAGACAACAAGGCGCCCAAGAAATCTTAGATGCAATTTTGGCAGAAATTGATCGTAGTTAATTTTGAAGTTATCTATAAACTCAGAATATTTAGGCTTTGCTGAATAAAGTCTTTTAATAGGGGTAGGAGTCAGGAGACAGGAGACAGGAGACAGGAGTTAGGGGAATTATAGAGGAGGTAGGAGTAAGAATTGTCCCTCAATTTTTCTGTCCTTAATTTGCCCAAAATGCGCTCCTTTTTCAGCGTAATACACTCAGGACTTACGCATGAGGTACGAAAAACTAGGATTTGAGATTGCTTCCCTGTCGGTCGCAATGACGAAAATACGTTGTACTGCGTAAGTCCTGATAGTTAAACTGAAACTAATCTCGCCCTTAGTAATACTAAATAGTTAACTAACAAGCACTTTCAAAATATTAAGCTAATAACATATATTGTTGTTTTAGAATTTCAATTACCGAATAATTAAGATAAAAACCCTCTCCTTTAAAGGAGAAAGAAGAAAAAATTTTCCCTACCGTTTTAGCAAGAGGTAATTATCCATTATCCATTATCCATTAATGAATTTGTATCTGGTTTTAACCAAATGTTAGGTTTAAATTGTTTATCTAAAGGTGTTTTAGCAATATGATTAGTGTAATTGTGGATGACCTTAATCGCAATACCTAAAATCACTTCTAATACCTGCTGTTTACTATATCCGGCTGCCATAAATTCTTCAATTTCATTATCTTTAACCCAGCCACGAGTTTGTACCATTTGTTGAGTAAAGCGACGTAATGCTTGTAATTTTTTATCTGGCATTGACGTGCCATTTCTGAGAGCTTCAACATTTTCTTGAGACATTCCTATCATTTTGGCTAATCCAGAATGGGCAGCCATACAATAATCACAGTTATTTTCATAGTTTGCCGTCAGATAAATAACTTGTCGTTCCACCTCTGTAAAACTTGTCGTCTCAAATAAATCCCATAATGTAACTGAGGCTTTTAACAAAGCTGGAGCTTCGGCCAAAATTCCTTCTAGGTTAGGAATAAAACCAAAGGTTTCTTCAGCATGAGCTAATGCTTGTTTAGACTCTTGTGGTACTGTTTCTAGGTTATAAATTGTAAATTCCATCTATCGAATCTCTGATTTTAGTAGATAAGTAGACAGACTTGTCTACTATTTTTTTCATAGTATATATCTATGGAGACAACTTTGTCTATTTTTATTGAAAATGAAATCCTCTAATCATCCTCGCCAGCAAATATTAGAAACTGCGTCCCAACTTTTTTATCAAAAGGGGATTCAAAATGTGGGTATTAATGAGATTATTGCCACTAGCGGTGTGGCCAAAAGAACTCTTTATCGGCATTTCACCTCAAAAGACGAACTCATAGAAGCAGTAATGAAACACCGGGCCAAAGAATGGTTAACTTGGTTTGAAACGGCAGTACGCGATCGCGGCAATACTGCTAAAGAGAGATTACTAGCAACTTTTGATGTCTTGCGAGAGTGGTATGCAAGTCCAGATTTTCGTGGTTGCCCTTTTATTAATGCTGTATTAGAAATAGCTGATGCTTCTCATCCTGCTCATAATGTATCAGTAGGAGTTAGAGAGTCTATTCGGATACAAATTAAGGAATTAGCTGAACAAGCAGGAGTAAAAGATTCAGAATCATTTTCTCAACAATATTTACTTCTAATTGGAGGGGCAAGTTTGATGGCTACTATTGAAGGATTTTCTGGAGGTGCTGATTATGCTCAACAGGCATTATCTACTTTAATTGATAGTTATATTGAAAAGTCAGGAGTGTAAGTATTTAGAGTAGTAATTAGACATCTGGTGAAAATTCAAAATAGAATCAATTCTTATCCATAAATTATCAATTATATCATGTCCGGATAATCAGTGATCAAAAAAAGTATATGGTTTGTAGTAGGGCTCTCAGCCCGATACATACTTTTTGCTCAAGCCCTACTACAAACTTTAATTATAACTGTTCAACCGGACATGATATTACTTCTCTCTGTTCCCTCTTTTCCGGAGTGGTCTATTGTAGTGGCAATATCT
>JAAUYL010027546.1_pt1 | contig 10135 bp, 11 predicted proteins | sample 7278011 | NCBI WGS metagenome assembly JAAUYL01 (sample SAMN14350225, study PRJNA611818) | marine sediment metagenome | isolation source: surface marine sediment (1.8m) | place: French Polynesia: Moorea | collected 2018-08 | reverse complement strand
AATCTCAAGCCAGCCATCCCACCAGCGGGGTCTCCTTGTCATCGTCGCAACTGAGTTTGTCACCGCATAGCTCCCTGAGCTCGCTGTCGCCCCCCATCACGCCCTTGGACGTCGGGTATCCCCCGTCCTACGATCAGACGTGCCAACAATCAAGGCTGCACCCACAAAGGCCTCCGCAACAGGGTGTTTCTGTTGTTCAGGCAGCGGTCGGTCAACAACAACAACAGCCCGGAACCCCTCTCCGACTGTCAACTATCGATGAAGGAAACTTCAGCAGCACCAGCCACCATGTCGGCCTCGAGCTCGAGTACTTGTTGAATCAGCACCAGGCCAAGGGCGCCGTCCTCGGTGGGCGATTCGCGAAAATCAACACAGCCTCGACAACAACGACGACCACTGGCGAGGTCATAGAATCGCCAAGCTCCATCGATCCATTGCTATCGTCGGCCGGTTCCTCCATAACAATGCCAACATCGGCCTCGTCGAGGTCGGCCGTCATGTCCTCAGCTGCAAGCAGCGAGTCGGTAGCCGGCGACTCCGGCGTCTTCGAGGCCAGCACCGTGTCCCCGGTGAAGGTGGCGGACAACGACAACAAGCTCTCGTCGCTCATGGCGGCCATGAGCTTCGAGGCCGCCCAAGTACAGGTCAAGATTCGCTACGATCGTGACGACTCCCTCCTCCACGTTGGAATCGAGCGCGCCCGCAACCTCCGGGCACTGGCCATCCGTCCGAATAGCAAAATCTACCTAAAAGTCTCCCTGGTGCCATCTGTGTCCCCCACGAATTGGTCTTTCAGTACCAAGACTGTCAACGCCACCGTCGAGACCCCGGTGTTCGGCGAGACCTTCCCCGTCGCCGTGCCGAAGGCGAAGCTCTCGACCAAGACCTTGCAAGTTACCGTCTGGACGATTCCTGATTCGAGTGCGGGCGATCGCGAGGACTGCGTCGGCTCGGCCCAGGTCAGCCTCGCCGACTTCGATTGGGAGTCGGTCAGCGTGCGGTGGTACAACGTTCTCAGCCTGCATTTCATGCTGCAGCCTCAGAAATCGTCGGCAGCCTCGACCTCGTCAGTGATATTGAGCAGCAGTAGCAATGTGTCGAGTCGGCAAGGGACGTTGAAGGAGGAGAGTAGCGATGATTCAACGATCATCTCGTCGCAGGCTTCAACGTTGACGCGAAACATCGACCCGACCTTGAGCCTCGAGGCCGCCGCCGAGGACGTCATGAGCGACGTGGTCATCCCGAGTGAGCCGTGCAAGGCCTTCCAGCTGGAGCAGTTCTTGGCCAGGGCAGCCAAGTACACCGAGAAGGAGACCAACACCGAGTGTGTCTTCGTCCAGCCGACCCGAGGGGCGGCAGCGTATCCAGCCTCTCCGGCCGGAACCGGAAGTCAACAACAAGTCGTTGTCAAGAGATCCAAGACGTTCAGTCCCAGTGTCGCGGAAAGTCGAGGTTACCTGGCGTGCCGGTTGAACCGATCGGACTCTGACGGATCCATGCCGTTGTACAAGAAGTTGCCGTTCCAACACAAGATGCTCGAGCGGAGGTCACTCCGCCAACCGAAGGCCTCCATGGCGCCGAGGTTGCCGTCGATGGTGTCGAAGCCGGCAATGTCGATGTCGTCGTCGTCAGGCCAAACCTCGACGCCCGCGGGGGCCTCGGTCACGAAGTTGCAGCTGAAGCGGAACAAGAGGTTGGCGAGGACGCGAGAGCACGTCCTCGAAACTCCGCTCGACCTCGAGCTCGATCTGGCCGCGCAGAAGACGAAGCTGAACACGTTGACACAGGACATCGTCCGGCTGAAGGAAATCAAACGGAAGTTGGAGGAGGCCAAGGCCCAAGGCAAAGAATCGGCCGGGTGGCTGCAGGATCATGAATATCTACAAGACCTTTTAGCGAAGGTGAGCGAATGTTTTTGAATTTGAAGATCTGGCAGCGCTGATAACAAACGACGTTATTGTTTACAATCAAGCGCGAGTGAAAGTAACCAGATTGGACATTTTTCTCGAATTGTTTTTCACAGGTTGACCTGGTGCAAGAAAAGAGCAAAGAAGAGAAACACTTGGAAAAGATGATTCGAAAAACCGGTCGGGAAATTTATCGGCTGAGAAAGACGAAGGCTTCCAAGGGTGGCCTTGACAAGCATTCATTTAGGTGGGTTCTATTCTTACTTTGGCTTGAATTCGAGCTGTACTTTTGCTGTCTAATTTAGGGAAAAGATGGCCTTCTTCACGACTTCGAAGGTTGACATCCCCGAAATGTTCTGTGATGACAATGACAACAACGACAACACTTCCGACGAGGACGACGACGTCCTGGAGGCCGTCAAGTCCGGAGACCGGGATCGCGAGAGCGACTCGATCTCGGCCTCGAGTCGCAGTTCCACCCTGAAGCATGCATTTCAGCCACATGAACACCAACACCATCAACACGGAGGCCATGGTGGTGTTCCCGAGGCCGCCACCGGCCTCGCCATCTGCAAGACGATGGTCGACCTCGACTCGACGTCCTCGCCGTCCAGCTCCACCTGCTCAACCCCGACCCCGCATGCCAATAGCGGCAGCAACTCCAAGCTGAACAACACCTCCATCGACGACGCGGCCTCGAATTCGGAGGACAAGGAGAGGTTCACTTATGAAATCGATCCTGACATTGGTGTCATAGTTTAGAAATATTGCCTATATATTGTTGTTGATGCCTTTTGATAATGTTGAAAGAAAATATAACATTTCGTAACCTGAACTGACTTTTGTACATGTTTACAAGGAATTTGCTATCGATTCCAGCTCTTCGATGCTCCGACACTGGATTTTGTTGTTGATGGTTTTGACCAGATTTCGTTTTCGAACTAAGTGGTTCTCTATAAAGTCATCATTTCGGTAGTGCAACTTTTTCAGCTTCTCCATGGATATTGCGAAGAATGCCAGAAGTGTTCCGACAACTAAACAAGCAAAGGGGAAGAACGTCTGCGCCATTCCAAGGCTCATTGCCTAAAAAAGATCAATGTAAACCATTGCATTTTTTCATAGGTATGTTTTATTTCTTACCCCCGCATCACAATTGTCCAGTTCTTTGAGCTTCAGGTGCCGCTTAAACTCAGCATTTATCTCGTTAACAACGCCAGACTGCCTCAATTTAACCAGAGCGTTTTCAATGGAAGGCAGGAATGGACTCCCCTTTTTGAATGGCAGCCCAACATAGCCAGTCATTCTAGAAGACAAAGATGATAAAAGAAATACAAAGAATTTAATCCCACAACCGTGTGGTATTTACCTTAATGGTTTCACGTCTGTCATTTCGCAAGGATAGATTGACAACGGTATTATGTCTTCGGCTGGCCCAAAATAAATCGCTTTGCCCTCTCTGGCACGTTCCACTGCTTCAGGAACTTCAGCAAGCTTAGTCGGTCCTGGCTTGTCATGAATCTTGGACTCATAAATTCTCCTCTTGAGCGATCCTGGAGCTGCGAGTCGAAAAAAACCTTCGGCAGCAGTGCCCTTCCAGACAAGGAAATCCAATGCTGACTCCAGGATGTCTTCAAGGGAATTCACTGACAATTTGTAGGATCTCACTGACAGCGCTGCCTTCAACAATGCCTTGTAGTATGCCAGCACCATCAGGGCCATAAAGAATATGCTCAAGTATGCAATCTTCTGAGACAATACGTTTGGTCTTCGTTGTGGTGGTTTGTTCATGACTGCCAGGATTGTGGACTCTGTTCCAACAACCAGCGGATTGGTTGCAGTCTTTGTTGTCTTTGTCTTGGCAATCCTGTTTTGCCAGTAAATCAAGACAATGACACTTGTCCAGGACAGCAAGTACATAAGACCAACAGCCAGCCAAGATGTCAATGGATACTGACTCAGGTAGCTTTGAGCGGAAATGTCACCCGTTCCTGGATGCTTGATGAAATAAGCACCAACCGACGTTGACAATGTAGAAGTGAAGTCAACAAACTCGCTTCTGTCAGCCGTGATGGCATAGCCAGTGACAGTGGTCTGGACCAGTCCATAGCCAACGTCGCCGATTTCCCCTGCCCAGGTTCGATTAGCTTTTCGTTTTTCAACCGGGGGAGCTTCGAACTTCAAGGTCAGGTTGAGCATTTTGCCAAGCTCAATGGCCAAGGTTGGCAGAATCCCACTCATTGATCCTTCACTGTCGACTAGGCAATAAGGACTGAAAACCTGATAAGATACAACTATGGACTGTCCTTGGAAATCATGGTTGTCCACGACATTTTGGACAGATTTGGACAACTGCACGCAATGTCATCAGGTCCATGTGCTAACATACCACAATCCTGGATAATAATTGATAATGATTACAATAAATTGATTTTTGTATTTTGGTGAAATTACCTTGAAAACAGGGGGTTTCAGACCATTTCCTATAATTTGTGTTACAAAGCAGCGCGAATTTACATTAGATTCACATTTGTCTTCCATAAAAAACATGGTTGTCATGGGACTAAATCCATTCCCGTTTACATCAATGTGAAACATGACTGCTTGTTTCAATATGCTCAGGGACGATCCGATGATTATCCAGGTGGTGTGAATGAAATTGTGCTGATTGGAACTGGACCACAGATCTGCCAACATTTTCGGATCTTGGACTGGTACAACCAACATTGACTTTGGTGGCATGTCCTGTTTAACTAATTCCTTTCCAAAGTTCCAGTCGTCTATCAACTGGGCAGTCATGCTTTCATTATAAACGTCAACAATGTTGAAGCTGTCACCAATGTCAGATCCGAGATATATCAAAGATCTTGGTTGGATTTGGTCAACAATTTGTCGCATAGCGTTTGATGGCAGTGCAAGACCTTTTAAAGGGAAAAATAGACACAGGAGTAGGATTACCATATCTAGCATGGTGAACTTTTATACGCTGTAAGTTTTCAACTGAATTCCTAAGCAACTAACCAATTTCAAAGTCATGTATTTGACATTCTCACACTCGTCATGAATTATTAATATTATAGTTAAAGTGAGCGGACCACTTTTCAAGCTAACAGTGAAAACCTTCAGACAGCCGATTAAAATTATTGGTCCTCATTTTAAAGCGTATATTTGATCAAGTAATTTATTTATGACCCCACATAAATTCAAAATGATTTGTCGTCTTAAAATATATTTACAGACACATTAAAAATCTTTTATATCTTTAAATCAAGTATTTTACATCAGAGTGTGTAAGGAAAGTCAAAGAAAGGCAATTAACGTACATACCACAATTGCAGTCGAATGACGGTTAAAATGGCAGTTTTTGTGGTAAGCATTGCAAGACGCAACTTTCCTGTTGCAAAGACAGACTATTCATGACATTAAAAGACTGCAAAAGTTTCCTACTTTTAAGTCAAATATGGGCAAAGAAAAGCAAGGGAGACCCCCTAAAGGATCACCAAATGCAGTTGAGGCAAGCCAGTATAAATTGAATCATGGTTTGAATATTGACGATCTTGATGTTTCATCAATTTAGAGCTTGGATGATGACTCCACCGCTTCTGAAGAAGAAGAGACAAATGGGTCGAAAAATGTCAAAACAAAGAAAAATGGTAGTGGTTGGATGGTCTGGGCGAATGGATGTTTGACTATTGTGGTCTTTTACTTTATTCTTTACTTGGTTATTTTATATTTTCATCGTCAACCAGATGTTAAACCTGGTATAGGCATCAGCTCAGACATATAGCACATAAAGCATTTTAATTTATAATGAGTATATTCAGAGACTACAACTGAACCAAAGCTGTCTATTGAAGGCCTGGAAACATGCGGCTCGAATAGCTTCATGCTCCGAGACGCTGTTTGTGATGAGTTGACTAATAATAAAGTGTGCTTGTACGATGGAGGCGATTGTTGTCTAGAAGCCAAGGTTAGGACCCAATGCCAGGACTGCTCATGTAGAGCAGTGATCGAGCCTGGCAAATTGCAAAGACAATTTGAAGACCTTGCAATTGAGCCACTGAATGAGGTCCCCTTCAATTCAAACAATGAGCAACAAGCTCATATCCTTGACATGCAGATTGTCAAAGTGGAGGAGGTTGTCTCAAGCACGACCTGTGCTGTCATTTGCTTAGACCACCAAAGGGGAAATGATATTAACGCCTGGCATTATCAGGCAGACGCCCAGGTTTGCAGATGTGGTTGGATGAAGTCCAAATTTTGTCCCAGGGCAAAAGCTCTACATGAAGGAAATAGACCATTGCAGAAGAATAATGACAATGATCAGATGGTACTGGCTCACAACAGTTACATCCAGCTGGCCAAAACTGTGCTCTGTGGTATGCAGTTTTGATACTTGCTTGCAAAGTTAATGGTTAATGGTATCTCCTTTCACCCGTGTTTTAGACTGTTTGGCCCTGGATTTCCAGATCAACAGTCCAACAACTGACGAAAGCGAAAAGAATGCTCTGAACCAGGCCTCTTCAGCAATGTCAGCTTGGCATTGCAAGATGAGGTGTATGAATGACTTTGACTGCCAGTGGTTCTCTTGGAGACACGATAATTCTGAGAGCGGAATTGAAGGTCTCACTCTTCTTTCCATGATTTTATTGTTAAAGCATATTTTCCCACTGTAGGGGAGTGTCTTCTGCTACAATCATTGCCAAATGAACTAGACCCGGTCCACAAATCAATGTCCTTCAAACAAGGATGGCTGTCCTCCGCAAAGGACTGCAGCGGCTATCAGCAATTCTTTCAAAGTTTTTCTATTCTGTAATCTTGTTACTCTCAAGTCGATTAATCTTATATTGTAGGCCACTGGAACAAGGCAATGACAGAAACAACTTTCGTTTGTCCACCAGGATTGGACGCAGTCGTCGAGGGGTCAAGTAAAAACGAGTTCCTTCAAAAAAGAGTCAATAACTTTAATTTCTCTTTCAAAAGGCGAAGAAGACTTTCTTATTGTGATCAGTGATAAAGGGAGCGTAGAGGTTTTGAGAATTGGAAAGGGAGCAGTTGACATCGTTGAATGTGCTCACAAACTTTCTACGTCTACTGAAGTCTTGACGGATGCCACAGGAGGGGTGCTGGTTATTCAAGAAGAAATCCATGTGGTCATTTGTGGTGGTCAAGAGGTGAGCAGCACTGAAGACAATGTCAAATGTATCAGTTTGTCTGATCCAATTACGAAATGGTCGGACCTAATCTCTGCCAGGATTGGAGCAGCATCATTGCCCATTGACAATGGGCAAGCTCTTTGGGTAACGGGAGGATTTAATAGTGACAATAGCTTGATGATGCTAGTAACTGAACTTGTGGCAAAAGAGTCGAATCAACAAGGTCCGTTGTTACCCTTGCAACCAGTAAAACACCACTGCTTGGAGAAAATCAGCGCCTCAAGGGCAATCCTGGTTGGAGGTGAGAACCATTATATAGGCGTGGAGCAGACAACCTGGTTCTATGACTTGAATAGAACTGCAGAAGTCACATTTGGTCCTCTCTTGAGTTATGCAAGATCCAGGCACGTGTGTGGGGTTTTGAAAGACAAGATGCAGCCAGATTCGTCGTCGATGAGAATTGTGATTGCTGCAGGAGGCATGACTAACGACAATGTCTTGACTGACTCTGTTGAGATCTTGATCATTGAGGATAAGGACAGTGACATTGAATCATCCGTTTGGCAACGTTCGGCTGAACAAATGCCGATCAAAGTTGCCAATGCTGCCAGTGCGACAACATCTGACCAGCTCCGGATGTTTGTCGTTGGAGGGACAACAACCAATGATCCTGCTGAAGAAGCACTGACCTCTATATTTTCCCTGGAATGTCATGATGGAACATGCAACCAATGGACGAGACTGGACCTGGACCTTGAAACACCAGCAAAAGGTCTTGCATTTATCATACCAACTATACCCATGGAGGGTAGATTGGCAGACACTGACAGTTTACTAAGCGACACTGAAAGCAGTGAAGGTGCAAAAAGTTTAAATTACTCTGCAAGTGCTGGGATTGAATATATTCTATTTATATAGGTGATGGGACTTTGATCGTGGCAACTGGGATAGAAGGCTATGACTACAGCAGTGTCACTAGTGTCACTGAAGTGATTGCAGTTTCATCTAAGGGAGAAGTTGCCCACTGCAACCAATTTATGGGCTTTGACGGCCTTTTCGATTCACCAGTGGAGTTAAAACAAGCCACTGGTGGACTCTTAAGATTGCCGGTATCATTGCAAGAGGATCCCGTCCAGAACTACTACCAGTCTGTTCCAGTATTTTGTGGAGGGAACTGGAACTACGCATTGGCAAGCAGAGTCTGCTACAGACTTGGTGCTGCATTTGAAGACCCCATTGGAGTTTTGATTCAGGAGAGAAGTCAGGCTGCCAGCGTCTCCATTAATAATGGATCAACGTTGTGGGTGACTGGAGGAGAATATCAAGAATTCAATGGCTTGGAATATTTTTCCAACCCTCTTGATACCACCGAGTATTTGGATGTTATATATGAAGACAAGGACAAAGTCGGTCTGGACCTGGAGTTGGACTCAATGTCACTCATATCCACTCTTGGTCCAAGGTTGCCCACAATGATGAGAGGCCATTGTTTGGAGATGATTTCAGACAAGCTGGTCATCCTTTACGGAGGCTACAACTATGCTCAAGAATTTTCAAAGGCTTGGACGTTCGACCTTGACAAGCAAAACAACCCTGATGGCGAGGACTGGGTGGAAATTGCATCCATGTCATTGGCGAGAGATAGGCACAGTTGTGGAGTCCTCAGGGATGCTCTCAGTCCAAAGGAGAGAAAGATTGTTGTTGCAGCCGGAGGTTGTGCCGGTGGCGGTGCCCATTTTGGACTCGTGATCAGAGACTCGGTGGAATTACTCCATGCCAACGGCGAAGTTCTGGCTCTCAAATGGGCGACTGGACCGCAGATGCCAGAGCCTCTCTGTGGAGCAGCCAGCGCCACCATTAAGGATGGAACGCGTCTGTTTGTGGTGGGTGGCGTGACAGATTTTACCGTCTTTCCAGAGGAAAAATCTAACTCCGTTTACTACCTCCAATGTCGATTGACACTTTGCGAATGGACAACTGTTGACCTGGAGCTTTTAAGTCCAAGGAGCGGAGCTGTCGCCATGATTGTGCCATTGATTGACAAACGGAACTTCAGTCTTGAGGAGACCACGTTGCCCTTCCCATGCCAAGGAGGTATGGAATTTATTTGTATCATTTACATCCAAGTAAATTATTTTTCCTTCAGATCCTTGCCCTTATAGTGGAGATGGAAATTGTGATGGTGTCTTCAATGCAGAGGATTGCGAATATGATGGCGGCGATTGTTGTCTCCAACCTTCAGACTGCAATATGTGCCTTTGGCCAGGATGTGAATGTCATGAAACCGGGGAAAATTATTGCTCGGACCCATTGGACTCGGAATATTGTAACCTATTTGCTCAAGCAGATACCATCTGTGATGGCAAAAATAACCATGAGTCGTGCGAGTATGATGGAGGAGATTGCTGTTCTGGAAACGATACAACCTGCAATTTTTGTACTGGAGGCGAATGCGTCTGTCATTTTACCGAAGCACACTATTGTAATTCATCGCTTTCTATCGCGAATAAAAAATTACCATTAACATTTAGGTTCCTGTCGCAACGGTGGAAACGGAATATGTGATTGCATGTATAACACCGAATGGTGCTTATATGATGGAGGTGATTGTTGCCTAGGAGATGGGACACCAATGGACAATGAGGGTGGCGAAGCAGACTGGTGCACATGTGTTTCAACTGGGGAAACGTATAGTTCCATTCAAGGTAAAAGCTCACCATTAGGTTTTACGTGTGAGCTTGATTGGACTATCAATTTCTAATTCAAGACTGTCCAAGTGAGCTTAACCATGATTGGATCGGGGATGGTTTCTGCGACGACTCGACAAACAGAGTAGAGTGTGGCTACGATGGAGGGGATTGTTGTGGGCCCGATGTTTCGACAACTTTTTGTGACATTTGTGCGTGTTTACAGTAAATTGTTCAGCCTATAAAAAGTATCTTGTTGGAAAAACTAAACGCACCTGCATAGAAAGGTTGCGCCGTACTCAACGCAAAAATTCCGATTCTGTCGCGGGAAAAACAAAACAAAACAAACATTACGTAACTACTAACTACTACAGCGAATTCTGAGTTT
>JAAUYL010016224.1_pt1 | contig 10137 bp, 11 predicted proteins | sample 7278011 | NCBI WGS metagenome assembly JAAUYL01 (sample SAMN14350225, study PRJNA611818) | marine sediment metagenome | isolation source: surface marine sediment (1.8m) | place: French Polynesia: Moorea | collected 2018-08 | reverse complement strand
GCACTGGAGGTCACTCAGGGTAGCGAGGACATTGTTGTTGTCCTTGCTGGATTGTCCAATGTTTACACTCACTACATCACAACGTATGAAGAATACCAGAGGCAAAGATATGAGGCTGCCTCGACAATTTATGGGCCCTACACTTTGTTGGCGTACCAGCAGCAATTCCAGTTCCTTACCACCAAGATGCTCAATGTAAGAATTCCTCATTTGCTTTACTAGATGTCACTGGTACTGGGAAATCTTTTCAATCCAGGATGAACCTGTACCAAGTGGTACACCCCCACCTAATTTGCACGACGTCCAGCTGTCATTCGTTCCTGGTGTTCTGTTTGACAATCCACCGATTGGACATGAGTTTGGTGATTGTCTCCTTCAGCCTCCAGAGGCCGTCTTTAAAGGTGAAACTGTCACTGTCAGGTATAGATTAAATAATTTGATGCCACTTATCAGAAATACATTACAACCTTGATGAACACAGGTTCGTGTCAGGACACCTCAGGAACGATCTCTTCTTGGACAGGACCTATCTGACAGTGGAAAAACTTATTCCCAAAGCAAATGACTGGGTGGTTGTGCAGACTGATGCTGATTGGGAAACTGAGTGAGTTAATAAACGTATTCCACTTGAAATACACAAAGTCACAAATACATTGGATCCAATCTTCCAGACTTGAATGGATCAGGACCAATGTCATCCTGGGTGAGAGCGAGGTGGAAGTTAGATGGGAAGTGCCATTGAGCCAGGAAGCTGGAACCTACAGGATTGGACATCAGGGTACTCATAAGACCTTGCTGGGCGACACTCCAAAGTTTTACTCTGGATATACCAACTCATTCATCGTAAGTATCTTGGACCAATAATTCTTGACATTGACAGCAACCAATGATGTGATTGTTTCAGGTGTCCGACACTGTGCGGCGTCGTTCCGGAAAGAGACCAGTCAAGATCAGACCAAACCTTTTTACCCACTTGAGCAAAGTGTTCAAGAAGACTTTCGCTAGCTTCAGGAGCCGCTTTGGCTGAGCCAAGCATTGTTTGTTACGTATGAAATCAGAAATACACAATTATTGATGACAAAACAAATAATTTTCATGGTTAATTACTCATTATGTTTTTATTACTCATGGCATATGGCACGATATGAGAGGTGTGACAATAGTTTTTATTTAATACTACGCATAAAAGATTGGAGGTGCTACGTCACAATGTTCTGGTTTTCAAAAGTCTAGGGCAAAACCATAAACAAAAAAGGCTAAAAATTGTTTAAAAAAGGCTTAAAAATGCCAAAAATTACGGATAAAAAATATTTATCATTTTTTTAACAAATAAACAAACAGGTTTTGGATGATCTTGCAATCATTTCTAAACATTCTTCCGATTGCTTTGGCTAGTCTTGCTTTCGATCCGCCCGGCTTACGTCAAAAATGAAAACAACTGTTTTTTGTGAAAATTGAAGCATCAAAATTCCAGACAGATTTTCGTCAGATTTAAGTGTTAGATCGGCACAAAACTGTGCCTCATATCAAAAAGATTTCAGTGTGAAACAGTGCTGAAGACAACCGTTTCAAAATGGGAGGCTTAATGTCCTATTTCAAGGGACTTTTCGGCTCGAGAGAGTTGCGAATCTTGATTCTCGGTTTGGACGGCGCAGGCAAAACGACATTACTCTACAGACTCCAGGTAGGATTGAATTTGACATGGATGGACACCAGAAGAACAGCAAGACTCAATTGCAAATCGAATTTTTGGCAGTCAACTCAATTGCTCAATTGTTTTCAATTGCTCCTCAGGTCGGAGAAGTTGTAACGACAATCCCAACGATCGGCTTCAATGTTGAACAAGTCACCTACAAAAATCTCAAATTCCAAGTTTGGGACCTGGGTGGACAAACAAGTATTAGGTAAACTCAAATCTAAGTGCTTTTAGCGTTAATCTAGCTTGAAAATCAAATTTTGGGCTCCGAAAATAACTTGACATGAATTGTGCTAAAAATGCACCAATCCAGTTGTTTGCATCAGATAAGATCTGAATTTTGACTTTGTTTCGCATTTTCAGACCTTACTGGCGTTGTTACTACTCGAATACCGATGCTGTGATTTACGTTGTGGACTCTGCCGACCGAGACAGAATCGGGATTTCCAAGCAGGAACTGGTGTCAATGCTGGAGGCAAGATCATAGTCTTCTCCTCTGAAAAGTCCTTTTAATGAGTTTGATTTGTAATCTGCAGGAAGACGAGCTGAAAAATGCAATCCTGGTCGTATTAGCAAACAAGCAAGACATCGAAGGAGCAATGTCAGTTACAGAGGTAATAATGTTTAGGACTGTCGCGGTGCATTGCATGGTTTCACTTGATTAGTTATCACTTCAGGTCCATCAAGCATTGGGATTGGAAGCGCTCAAGAGTCGGACTTTTCAAATATTCAAAGCCAGCGCGATCAAGGGCGACGGCCTCGACGAGTCGATGGAATGGTTATCCAACGCGATACAGAATCGGAAGTGAATCCACAACCACCAACACGCAAACATAGTCAGTTTCCGGTTTCAATTCTATCTAGCTTTTCCACATTGATCAATGATTAATGCATAATGGTTTCGTTTGAGTTTTTTCTCGTGATTTAGATTTTTGTAAAGGAAAACAAGTGCTTTATGTTTTTTTAGTATTCCAACAAAAATATATTTGTGTAAATAAATTGATGTTCCTAATATCCTAAGAAAAGATGGACGTTTGATTAGCAATTCAATTCCTGCCTGTACTCTAAGGCAAATCCACGGTCCATGTTGTTTGCGGCATTATTTTCATTTTCATTAAAGTAAACCTGTAATTCAAAAGTATCTAGGTATTAAGTGAAAGGTCTTACTTGTTTTTTTTTTGAAATATTTAGATATTATGTATATTACCTTGAATCCGAAGGGCTTGTGTGTCGAGAAAACCCCGGGACTGGACGTCTCCTTGCTCATACAGTTCAAGTTTCCACCACAATAGCGATCTATGAAATATCTGTTAGCATTTAGCTTGAAGAATCCATGGTAAGAAGTTACCGCTGGTATCGAACGCAATTGCAGGATTGCTGTTGTCTTGGCATGCAAAACCGGGAGTCTTACCGTTAGGTATGATAATGTAATCCAGTCTGAAGCAAAGACAGACTCATTGAGAATCAAGCAATTAGACGTTAATGTGGTTAGAACCGGAAGTAAGTAACCTGCATTTTGCACTTCCGCTAAAGGCATTCGAGTTGTTGTCGACCATGAACGAATTTGGATCGCTCGTCGGCGAATAAAATACACCGCATCGTCCAAATTCTGGGCGGATACAAACGTGATAAACCTGGTTGTTAAGGTGGTTGTACTGAAATAGCAATTGCTAACGATATTATTATATTAAGGTATTGAAAAAGACATAATCAAATACCGGCACTGGTGCGTCAAAGTTGTAGGATTTCACAGTTCCGGACAAACCGGTGAAATACTGGGTGCAATCCTGGTGTGGTGGTGCGTACAACGCATCGCAGGGGATTTGAGAAACCTATGGTAAACAAGACTAATCATTGTCCAAAGATCTGGATCTACTCTCCTGTCACCTTGATGTTCCAGGTTCTGCCAAAGGTGGATCCGGTGTTGAACGAGTTCTGGATTTGGATGGCAGCCTGAGATGCCCGACCAGCATTGACGTACATATGCTGGCCGGCGTTTTCACCGCAGATCACGGGCGGAGTGATTTGGTTTCCAGCAGTGTTTTTTAGCGTGCCAACGGCAGCAATGATCCTTTGTCATGTCATGCATTCATAAAATCATAATCCAAAACCAAGTGAGCAATAGTGTTACTACTTACTTGAACTGATCCAAACAGTTCCCATCAGTTGTCGCGTCAGCAGTTTCCGGTTGCCGAGTGGAAAATGTTTGAAAATCCAATCTAAGGAAGCAAATGTCGTCACGAACCTGAAAGAATGGCATAATTCATTCGGTTAGTTTTTGGGGAATCCAAGAGAAACAGACCTGTTGGATTGCATGGTTGCAAGCTCCGGATCCATCGTATGTTCCAGGAAATCCTGGATTTTGGATGTAACTGCAGTTTTCCGTCACTGTCGATCCACAAGTGGATGTCTTGATCAGGCAGCATGTTCCAAATCCTGCAGCGCAAGAGCCAAGAACACTTCCGCCCTAAACTTAATCATGAACAAATTTATTGGTAAAAACTTTGCGTTATTTACTTTTGTCGAGCATTCTGTTGCAGTGAGACAGACGCCTTTGAAGGTATCACTGGTCCCGGAGCATTCGTCGTTCGGAAATCGGACCACATTGAACAAGCTAAAGACTCTGCCCTCGGCAGCTGACGAGGTCAAGCTTTCCAAGTCGCTCTTGACCGACGCGCGCGTCGGCGCGCTATTCATAGACAACAATAACTTGATTAAGGCAAGGTATAGAAGAGACATGGTTCCTGAATGTCCGCCCTTTAGGAAAGTCAATACAAAACTGGACCACTAAAATACACGTCTTTTGATTACAGCAAAGAAACTGCAAATTGCAATCAAAAGCAGGGGCCAATTTTGGTATCAAATGTCTGTTGATGAGTAAAAAAGCGATCGCCTTATGTGTGAGAAAGTGTCCCAAACAGTATAAAACAAGACTGAACACTCGTTTCAGTTGAAACAAATAGCTTTATCATATTACCCCATTCTAAGTCTTAGTAATGCGACGGCTTGAGAATTCACGTGATGGATGCAGTGAAAATCGAATATTTTCTTTGTTGGATAAATACGAAATATCAAATATGCACGCAAATATTTTGAAATTCGCGAGTTTTTCCTTGTACACAAATAAGTTCCTGCAATGCCAATGCATTTCTTGTGAGATTTTGATTTTTTTTTGCTGCAATAAAATGCTCGCATTTTTGACTGGTTAATTCCCACAGGTCGGGCAAAAAACGGCAATTTTACCTTTGCGTACCAGAAACAAAAACTAGATCTTCTAATCTAACGTCTGAATTTCTGACCTAAAATTCGAAAATGTATGAAAATGTGTTGGATTTTTTTCGACAAAAAATGTCCCGTATTTTTGACAATTTATGACACTTCGGTGTATTTTATATTACATTTGATTTTTTGGCCATATTTGAAACAGGCATTCAAACTCGGTAAAATTTGCGTTAGCGCGATCAATCTATGCAAAGAAGACTGTGTATTGTCAGTATTCAGTGGCAAGATCATCCAGGATGTCAATGTTAAAATGTCTTCTTTGGGGCATTTTGTTTGCAAGTGTTGTGACTGCCAATTTTGTTGACGATCTGGCTGGAGAAATTGCAGGTCTTATTCGTGATACTGTGACACTACGCACGTAATATCAATATGGCGAGTCTTTTATTAGGTGGCATAGGCAATGGTAACTTTTTTGAGAGCTGCTACGAACGCTGTTACCAGGTATATAAATAATAACGGCAACAATCATTGTCATCAAATAAATACACTATTAATCTTTAAGATCATTGATGGAACCTCCTACGAGCGCTATCGTCCAGCTTTCAAGGAATTTTATTCCATGGGCGAAGAAGCGAGACGCTTGAAGAACATGAGATCTGTCAACGGAACTCTTTTTCTTATCGACTCGACCCTGGATGACTGGCATGATTCCAGCATCAATCCCAACCTGAACCCAGAAGATCAGGTAAATTGACATAGGTTTCTAAATACTAAATCTACATAGATTGGTTGACATTCAGGGTCTCAATATCTGGCAGTTCCAAAAGGATCTAGCATCCATAATTGCCTTTCACTTGGACAGTGAATCTGTTAAGAACCCCATAGCAATCAGCCAGTTTAACAGTGAATCAGCCTGGTAACACAGATCCAAAAAATCAAGATCCAATCATAAATTCTGAATCGGTTTTTTAGGAATTGCGACCACCATACGTGCTTGGATTGCTGTACAACTGTGGAAATCCTGCAGAGTGAAAAACGAATGATCACTATTGAAATGGACGAGAATTCCGACAAGGATGCCAACATTGAGCCTGCTTGCAGGTATCCACAATCTAAAAATTTTGAATGTCATTTCATTTGATACTGCACCCTCTGCCCGAAGAATGGGGTACAAGAACTTGAACGAACCGGATCTCAGTCTGTCCTGTAAGGCACAAATCTGCAATGAATTTGCCATTGCATTCTTAAACTCTGACTTTGACCACAATGTTCACGCTAAAGGCCATTGGGACGACTACAGTCCTTGCGATGAGCATTTTGACACCAGGCAAGGATTACGTAACCAATCTCTTTGACATTGATAAGCTATCACGATCATCTGTTCCAGGCTTGCTGTTGGAACCCACGCTGTGGATTACCATGAACTGAAGCGCTGGTCATCCCGAGATGCCCATCCCATTTACGTGAATAAGTTACATTTTTCTAGGATAATATTGGAGGTTGGACATTGGATCTTTGCAGATCAAGGACACCATGTACACCATGGAGGCTGCTCGAGCTCTAGTTGATTGCATGAATACAAGATGTTGTCAGGGTTCAGCTCCACAGGGCCAATCGCTTTTTTGCGCCAAATCTACGGACGATTACGGAGAGAATCCATTACCTTTTTACGAACATACCGAGCTTGATCCAGTCTAGGCATAACACCAGTAATTCCATTCAAAATTAATCCAATATGATCTGACATGCTGCACATGCAATAACAGAATACGAGCAGATATTTCCTTTCTTTTATTGCAATCATTGACAGTGCTGCAATGCCCTACTGTGCCTGCATGAAAAGCTTGCGAATTTGGCCTTGACAATGAATTCTTGGAATGATGCCAAATGCCAAATGGGTGAATGACTAATCGTCGCGAAAAATGTAGCAGTGTTATGTCTTTTCCTTTTATTCGTCAAAATATTTCTTGATCAAAAAAACGCTGCAGTCTAACCACCACCTAGTTGGCAAACATAGGCATATTCGACAGTGTTGCATTTGTGATCGTTCCATTGTCCTTCAATTTGCCAATTGCTGTGAACACATTCCTCAGTACCGGCATTGTCGGGTTGATTAGCGTGAAAATTAATGTAGAGAGGCACTGATCCATCGGAGGTCGTTACAAACGTTCCAGGACTGGCCTTGTCATTGATGCCAATCCAAAAGCGATAGGCTGACATCATGCTTGAAATGACAGAGTTGTCTTCAGCATTTTCCGGCTCAAAGAGATTTCCACCTTGGCTTATACAGTAAGCCTCAGCATCATTCGCAGTCTTGATATCTGTACCAAGATAATAACATCTGCCCCTGACTAGAGTCCAGCCTTGAGGACAAACAGGCTTTTCGCAAATAATTTTGCCCGTGTTCGATAATGGCCAGTCTGTCCACAAATAGGGGTCACTGTGGATGTTGAAGACAGCATACTGCTCCCCGCCACCACCACTGTTGCTTGGCTCAACGGGGTGCCAGTTGTCATAGGTGATTGCCATGTTCTTGTCAGACCTGTAAACCCATTGACCTTCAACATACTTGTCTGTCAATCCAATCCAATGTACACCGCCACCATTCTCTGCCTCTGCTGCAGTAGTCAGTGCAATATTCTCAGCATCTGACTTTGGCTCAGCCATTTTGGCATTGTTGTTTCTACAAGTCTCATATGCTACTTCCGGCCCAACGACATCTGGAAACAGCTTGTAGCACCTTCCCAGCCTCATTTGCCATCCAGAAGGACACTCGACACATCCAGCTGAAAAATATCACTATGATGATTCCTGGACATAAACTAAACTGACAACAAAACTTACATTTCCTTATGGCTTCCACAATAATCTCATTAAATTCAAGGAGTTGAAGTCCCGGGTCTTTCATCTGAACAATCACATACTTTCCAGTCAATGGAGCGGCACAAGGAAATTCCAGAGTAAGTCCATTGGAAGCTGCTGGTCCCTGGAACCATCCACATCGTGGATTGGTGGACGACTGTCCAATCACAGCAGGTTGATTGCCAACATGGACCACGTAATGCAAGGTGCGGTAGTCTCCATAGTCCACTCTGAGAATGATAGTAACTTTGGATACCTCCATTGGATAATCAAGTTCCAGTTGGAACCAGGGCAGTGTTTCCCACTGAGTGTGGAAATGCTTAAACACGGCATTGGCATCCTGGATTACCAATCCATCGATTGCAAATTTCGCGTGATATTTAGCAGGATCGTTCAGGTATATGCTGGATGAGGTCGCTGTGCCACCAACAGAGGATAACGTTTCACCATGGACAACGAGCTCAGCCAGTTCCAAGTGGTTTTCTGTGTGGTAATAGCTCTGGATCACGAGGTACTTGCCAACCAAAGGTGTGTTGCAATGGTGTGTTGTGACACTGCCATCAGCAAATGGTCCAGGAATGAGCCTACAAATTGGATTCGGTGTTGCCACATCCACAATTGCAGCAAAGTTGCCAACATAAACGCCAGTGTCAATGAATCTAAAGCCACAACAGTCCGTTCTGGTCGTGATTGTGACCCCGGTGACTCTTTTGATAAAGTAAAACTCCACTTGCAGCCATTGTTTCGGTGCTAATTGGGAAATGAAATGGTGATGTTCCGAAGGGGGAACGTAGTTGTCAAACACTTTCGCAGGTCCATATACTGACGGATTGTTTACATAAACACTGGATGCAGTGACGGTTTCAGCAGTGTCTGGAAATAGAAATAACTATAGAAATGCACAATCACGCAACATTTCGAAATAGCTAAATGGATCAACCTGGATTGCAGGAAGCTTGACGACAATGTACCCAATATGGAGAAATGTAAGTTCCTCCAGTGTCAACAGCTGTAGCACACCAAGGCGCATCATGCAGTGCCGTTGTGCAATCATTGTAAGTTATTCCCTGGTATATGAAAGGAAACACGCACTGGCTACACGTTCCAGCTAAGAATGAAATAAAAATATATTTAAATTGGACACTGACAGTCTTAATGTCATAATATTTTACTCGGAGGCTTGTCCAGTACCCCACAATAGTTTTTATATGGAACTACCGCACCACACTCTTCACAGTTGTTGCTATAAAATTAAATTCAAGACATTGATGTACATACCATGAAATTAGACTTTTTGGATTTATTTGCTTACGAAGATGAACAGCAGCAATGATCTCCATTGGGGTTACAAGTACCTTCACTGCCATCCAAAATGTTGTTACCAGACCCACAGGCTCCATCATCTCTCCATTGAATGGACTCTGCAAAATAACAGTTGATCTGAGGTCTGACATTTATCAAAAATATGCGAATACTCGTAGTTACCGCTGTAAGGATCTCCATAATAACCAGAGTTACAAGTGCATGTAAATGATCCTGGAAGATTTGTGCAACCAGCATTGACATTGCAGTAGATGCCAAGAGAGCATTCGTCAACATCGTTACAACCAGTTGTATATGGATCTCCTTCATAGCCTTCATTGCAGACACAAGGGTTTGTTGTTGCCGTGTTTGAGCAGTAAGAATTCACATCTGGACAAGTAACACAATCGCAAGGATTTGGATATTGTGTGCATCCGACATAAGGGTCTCCTTGATAACAATGATTGCAATAACATTCAAATGATCCAATTGTATTATTGCAGTGTGCATTGTTCTGGCAAGTGTGCACTCCAGTCAGGCACTCATCAATATCAGTACACCCATCTTTTGGAGCTCCTCCATAACCACTGTCACAGTTACAATCATAGCCACCAAATGTGTTGACACAATGAGAGTTGTTCTTGCAATCTGGATACAACAGAGCATCCTTGCAATTGTCAATGTCTGTGCAACCTGCTGCTGGAACTCCCTCAAACCCATCATTGCAGGTGCAGTAGTAATCACCAATGGTGTTCGTGCAAAATGAGTAATCTATAAAAATGGAATCCTTTTTTAGGAATTTTAAGTTGGCGAATAGGGCCTCATGTGCATTACCTTTACAGTCAGGATGTAATTCTGCTGAAGCACAGTTGTCAATGTCTGTGCAGCCAGTGAAAGGATCGCCTTCAAATCCAGAATTACATTGGCAGTCATAGGATCCAATCTCATTTTCACAGTTTGTATTGTCCTGGCAAGCATCCAACCCTTCAGAGCACTCATTGATATCAATGCAACCAGAGTAAGGATCTCCAGTGAACCCTGCTAAACAGCTGCAT
>JAAUYL010007303.1_pt1 | contig 10143 bp, 6 predicted proteins | sample 7278011 | NCBI WGS metagenome assembly JAAUYL01 (sample SAMN14350225, study PRJNA611818) | marine sediment metagenome | isolation source: surface marine sediment (1.8m) | place: French Polynesia: Moorea | collected 2018-08 | reverse complement strand
TGATTTGCCATCATTCCTGATACATTAAGGTCTTCTATTACTATTTGACTGTGGTTTTTAGCCAAATAGGTAGTTAGTTTATGCAATGTATATTTCCTGATGTTGGCTACCTTTGTGTGTAACTGAGCTATTCTGAGTTGCGCTTTTTTCCAGTTATTAGAGAATTTAGTTTTATGCCTGTTGAGGTATTGCAGTCGTGATAGTTTAGATTCCAACTTTCGGTAAGACTTAGCACCAACAAAAACTTCACCAGTGGATAACGTAGCTAGAGATTTTACACCTAAATCAACACCAACTACATCTACTGATTTCTCAGTAATTATATTTGCTGTTTCTCAGAGCGAAACTGACAAACCATCTATCAGCTTTTTTAGTTATAGTTATAGATTTAGGAGTAACATTATCTGGCAAGATTTCAAATGTTTTTACCCATCCAATTCTCGGTAATTTTATGTGATTAAAGCCTACCGATATTGAACCATCTAAAGTGAAACTATCATCCCTACCTTTTTTCTTGAATTTAGGTTGACCAGACACTTTGGTAAAACAACGTTTCCAAGCTAGAGATAAATATCTTAAAGCATATTGAGGAGCAGACTTAGACACTTAATAATACCAAGAATTTAATGGTTTAACCATTGCTACTAATAGTTTATGAAGGTCAATTGCAGTAGGAAATTTAAGTTGACTATCAGGATTATTGAAATTGTGATTAAGGATGTTCCTAGTCAACCACAGTCCCCAATTATAAGCATGAGGAGCTACACCCGCGTGTTTGGCCAGCAATGTTTTTTGCTGGTTATTTGGGTGCAGTTCCGTTTTGAATCCTAGTAGTATAAAATATAATTATAGATAATCAGAGATTATTATAGATAATACCAGATTATAGACAACAGTTACTAGCCCCTCATCTCTCCATCTCTCCATCTCCCCATCTCCCTATCAATCTTTAGTAGTAAATATTAACGTATTTCATATTAATTCTGACTTCTGTCTCCCGATATCCTGAATTCCTGCTTCAAATATAGCAGCCACTAGGGCAGTTAGAACATTCTTGCGACTCTCAAATTTAGTCCGTGCTGCTTTCTTTAACTTCTGACTTCTGACTTCTGACTTAAACTATACCAGCAGCTTGCTTTATCGGTGCAAGCAACTCCATTGGTAAGTTCAGCATATTTAAAGTAGTTTCCTCTTTTCCCTGACTATTTGGTCCGTGATAGTCACTCCCACCGGTCATCAATAACCCATACTTTTTGCACAACTCTTTTAAATTTTGCACTTGAGTCGGAGAGTGACAGGGATGAAAAACTTCTAATCCTATCAAACCCGCTTCTACCATTTCCGGTAATACCTCTTCCACCTTTCCACCACGGAATAGATAGGGGTGCGCCCAAACAGCAACCGCCCCACAACTACCCAGCAAATTAATACCTTCAACTATAGAAAACTTCTCATAATGAACATAAGCAGGTTTATCATCCCCCAACCAACGGTCAAAAGCTTCTTGAGGCGATCGCACATAACCCGCTTTAACCAAAGCCATAGCAATATGTGGTCTTCCCGGTGCTATTCCCCCCTCCATTTTTGGCAACTTGATAGGATAACCCAACTTAGCTAAGTTTTCTACCATCAACTGGGCACGTCGATGTCTGCCTGCAATACGCTCGCTCAACGGCGAGAGTAACTTATTAGCATCTGGATAAAATCCTAGAATATGAAGGGAAGAATTATTATGAACTGTACTTAATTCTAAACCAGGTACTATTTCTATGTTGTAGTCAGAAGCCATTAATATTGCTTCATCACAACCAGATAATGTATCATGGTCAGTTATAGCTAATGCTTGTACCCCGCAACTTCCTGCTTTTCTTACCAATTCTGTAGGAGTTAGGGTTCCATCGGAGTAAGTAGTGTGACAGTGGAGTTCTAACATAAGTTTTTTTTTACAATAGTTTTAATAATTGTAGTAACTTTAAATACCCATAATCTTAAAATTATACCAAATTTCAATAAAGATAGTTTTACCAAATTTGCTGATAACAAGGGACTTTACCCAAATTACCCTAATCCTTCTGGTTTTTACCTTTGACCGAATAATTAAAGTAAAAAGCCTCTCCTTGTAAAGGAGAAACAAGCGGTCGTTTGCGTTAGCGTTAGCGTCATATCCAATCTCCCCTCGATCAGAAATAATTTTCACGCTCCGCGTCAATCCAATCCGTTTTAGGGAGAGGTAATTATCCATTATCCATTAATGAAATTCCCCTCATGCTCAATATATAGTAATTCCCATATTGGTGGGGTACAAAATTTTAGACAACAGGCGACAAAAAAAAGACAAATAATAACAAATATTAAGAGTTTAGCATTAACTTACTGAAAAACGCTATACTAGTTAAAACAGATTTTTTCTTCCTGATGAATCTGTGATTCCTGTTTTTGATATCAACGTTGGTTGAAGATCCGCGCTCTCCAGTCAGGGAAGCGTACCATGGGAAAACCAATCAAGATTGCGGTTTTATACAGCATATATTAAGTATTAAGTCGTAAATATGTACTAAAATTTCTCTATATCTATTGAGACTGGTTATTACATTTATTGGCTAAAGTTTCAAGATACTTAAGGTTGAGAAATATAGAAGTATTGGTATATATTTTATACCGTTTCACGGAAGTTAAAACTCATGTATGTAGTGCGTAATTCTGAGGTCTCCATTTCCTGCGGAAACGAGCCTCGAACAGAATGTAAGACGCACATCTGACACTCAAAAGTCATTCATTAGGATGTTATAGGCTCAAAACTTTGACCCTAAAGTAATTTCCGGAAATTATTTCACATTTCAGTAACATAAGTAATGTAGGCTAAGTCAATGAAATTGGTATAAGATATCAGGGTAAAAGCATCTAATTTGCTGATTCCTATATATGTTTTTCAAATTCAATAAAGACTATATGTGGAAATTCTATTGTCAAAAAGCGCAATAAAACCAAGCTTATTGAGGTGAGAATATGCCCCAATTTATTGACAAGATGTGTTTCCCCTGTTTTAGATATAAATAAATATAGCATTGTATCTGTTTTCAATGACTTAATTTCATTTTATGAATTCTAAAAGGACTTACTTTCCGGCACTACTTTAATTGGTCAAGTTACATTTGTATGCGATCGAAATCACCAATTTTTGGTACATGAATCTTAACTTTAAGAGAAGAATACTGTTACCAATTAAGATAGGGAAATTTTATATTCAGCAAATAAATATATGGCCACTAATAATGTTATGACATATAAAAAACTTAAGGATTATTCAATTTCTAATTTGACAGCTTTAATATCAATGTCTACTAACAAACAATTAATCAAACTGGCCCAAAATTTAGATATACTTAGCCAACGAGGTGCAACTGGCAAAATATTATTAAATACTCCGGTCAAAGAAGGACAACTCGACCTATTCTATGGTAGATTACTCTATACTACTAGCGATATCCACAGAGTAAGGCGTTGGGAACGAGGGCTCAGATTGCACTGTCCAGAGTGGAATCCTACAACCTCACAAATAGTATTAGAACCAGACAAACCTTGGGAATATTTGGTCCTTTATGATGGAATTAGCAAAGATCAAATCACTATTCCTCAAGCAAAAGCAGTCATTCGTACTGTCACCTTAGAAATATTATTTTCCATGAGTCGCTACCCAGACTTAACACATGACTGGGAAGGAAACCCTGATAGTAAATCAGAATTATCCCTTGGTTTATCTTTATGTTATCGGGAAATAGAACCAATTTTCACTAAAGTTGCTCAAATGCAACATATATCCAAAAAATCAGGTTTAGAAAGTTTCAACCCTAACTTTGTCCCTGTTTCTACAAAATCTGTTCCCCCAGAAGCTTTATTTGGTTGGGATAAATATTTACAGGGCGATCTCACGATCTGGGATATTGCTATCAAACTAAATAAATCAGTATTAGCTATAGCTAAGAATTTACTTCCGTTAATTACAAAAGGGTTGGTGAAATTACAAGCAATTCCAGATTTGCCAGAACCGAATTTTAAATCATCTTTAGTAAAAACTAATTCTCAGAAAAAGAAAGACTACACTACACCAAAAACAAAGCAATTAATTGCTTGTATTGATGATAGTCCAGTAATTGCTGAAACATTAAGGAAGATTGTTAAACCTGCTGGATATGACCTGATCGCTATACAAGATCCAATCAAAGGATTTATGAAAATTGCCGAACAGAAACCAGATTTGATTTTTCTTGATTTAGAAATGCCTAATGCTAATGGTTATACTGTTTATCAATTTTTACGCAAAGCACCAGTATTTGCCGAAATACCAGTGATCATCTTTACCAGTCGGAATAATTTGATAGATCGTAGTCGGAGTAAATTAATTGGAGCTGCTGAATTTTTGAACAAATCTGCCAAACCACAAGAAATTTTAAAAATTATCGAAAAACATTTGTCTATTACTAATAGCTGATATGACAACCAATAAGTCAATATTACTATTGCTAATGTTACAGAAATATGTTAGTTAATTTTATTATGTTGTCGATTTTTTGATAGTACTTAATGCAAAGAAACCTAGCTTTTTCGGAGATGTCTTTTTTTCAAACCAAGGATTGATTTGAGAAGCTGGTTTTCTGGGTTTGCGTATATAAGTCCTGATTTTAGTTAACTAAATTCACTCTTATTCAAAGTACAGTAAGACCAGAGAAACAAAAAAATTTGATTACTTGAGATACAAGGTGCTAATTATGAAGAAAAATAAATTTTTAGTACAAGATAAAATTATAGTAATCATTAGTAATTATTATTAAATTAGTTTTGATAGTGGAAAATTAAGCAATGGCAAAGGGAAGTGTTTTAATCGTAGAAGATAGTCCAACAGAAGCTACTATGCTGAGTGAATGTTTACAAAGATCAGGATTTGATGTCTTGAATGTAACTACAGCAGAAGCAGCTAAGGCTATCCTGGTGCAACAAAATTTTGATGCAATTTTAATGGATATTGTACTACCTGGTCAAAGTGGTTATAGTTTGTGTAGAGAGCTAAAAAATCAACAAAATACAGCAAATATCCCAATTATTATTTGTTCTAGTAAATCAGAGAAAATCGATAAAAAGTGGGGTATGAAGCAGGGAGCATCTGCTTATGTTACTAAACCAGTCGATCAAAAAGAACTTGTGGCAACATTAGAAAAATTGGTTGTTTTAAAAATATAGGTATTTAATGACTAAAGCATTAAAAAAAGCCAATGCCAAAACAACCATTCTTAAATAGTAGTACACAATTTATATCTATAGAAGTTACTAAGACTTTAGAGGTTATACTATCTACCCGCGAGCTGGATGAAGTGATTACCTTAGACCACAGAAAAATCTTACAAATACCAGGTATGCCAACTGTAGTTGCAGGAGTGTTTCAGTGGCAAGGTGAAATTCTCTGGTTAGTTGATATTTCTTATTTGATGGGTTTTGAACCTTTATTATCTACTGGAGATTATGAGCAAAAGTTTCGGGTAGTGAAAGTGAAATTTCGAGATACTTATCTGGGTATTTTGGTGCGAAAAGTAGGTAACTTAATCAATATTGAAAGCGAAGAGATTAGTTCTGGAAAAACCCAAAAAGTAAATTCAGTTGTCGGAAAATTTATTCAGGGAACTTGGACTAATTCAGCAGGAGAAAAAAAGATGATTTTAGATATTGAAGCAATCATCGAATACATAGAAAAAACCTAGATATAAATCTAGTATAGGGCGGTACAAATAATCCATCATCTGCAAAATTCTAAAAGTCTTAACCAATATAGTAATCCTAAATAGATTGGGAACAAAACATCTGGTAAAAAGGCAACAAGCAGCAGGTAACAGGGGTAAGGGTTTTAAAATTTTTATCTATTTTTTACAAATGATTTAGGGTTTCTATAAATACTTTTAACTTTTGCATGGATGACTTCCTTGTAGCGACACTAGTCCCCAAAAATTAGCTATATCTATTAATTAATTCTTCATCTATTAATTAATTCCTCAGTAAGCATCAGTAATAAAACTATGACAACACGCTTTAGAAAAACAAACCCACAAGAAAATGTAGTGCAAAATGAAGCTAAAGATTACCCTCAAAAATCTAATCAAGAAACTACAGAACCTGAATTAAACAATGAAGAATTGACTATTGTGCCAGTAGAAGTATGGCAGCCAAGTACTAATCAAAAGTCTAATTATTCACAAAAATCATTAGGGCTAAAATCAAAAACCAACGCCTTAGCAGAAGATTTAGCAGTATTACGCTCTAATTTAGATATCAGAATCGATAGACTTCAATCATTAATAGAAACAGAAGGAGCTGCAGCAGAAAGAGCCGAATTATTAAACGAAATAACCTCTAATATTCGGGAATCTCTCAACCTCAAAGATATATTTAAAACAGTTGTAGAAGAAGTGAGATATGCTTTACAAACAGACAGAGTAATAGTATATAAATTTGATAAAAATTGGCAAGGCAAAGTCATTGCCGAATCAGTAGACATGGAATGGCCAGAAGCTCTGGGGGCCGAAATAACTGACCCTTGTTTTGCTGACCGTTATGTAGAATTTTATCAAAAAGGGCGGGTAAAGGCGATCGCTGATATCTACGAAGCGGGATTAACTGATTGTCACATTGGTCAACTCGAACCCTTTGCCGTCAGAGCAAATTTAGTTGCCCCCATTCTTGCAAGCGGAGAATTAATGGGTTTATTAATAGCTCATCATTGCGCTGAACCCCGAGAATGGATAGAATCAGAAATCGAATTTTTCCAGCAACTAGTAATTCAAGTAGGTTACGCTGTAGACCAAGCCTTACTATTAGAAAAACAACAGGAAGCTACCCAACAAGCTCAAAAATTAAATTACATCAACGCTGAAATTCGTAAATCTCTCAATCTTAAAGACATATTAGTTACTACAGTCGAAGAAACTCGCAGTGCTTTAAACTCAGACCGAGTAGTAGTCTACGAATTTGATAGTGAATGGAAAGGCACAGTCATTGCCGAATCAGTTGGCAGTAAGTGGCCAAAAGCCTTCGGAGCAGAAATTGCTGACCCCTGTTTTGCTGACCGTTATGTACAATCTTATCAACAAGGGCGAGTTCAGGCTACAGAAAATATTTATGAAGCGGGATTAACTGATTGTTATATTGATCAACTCGAACCCTTTGAGGTCAAAGCTAACTTAGTGGCTCCCATTGTAGTAGAGAAGAGACTGCAAGGTCTGTTGATTGCTCACCAATGTTCTGGCCCTAGAGATTGGACAGAATTAGAAATAGACTTGATCCAGAAAGTTGCTATTCAAGTGGGGTACGCTCTAGAGCAAGCATACTTATTAGAAAAGCAACAAGCTGCAGCTAAACAAGCTCGATTATTAAACGAAATTTCCAACAGTCTGCGCAGAAGCACCAACACTGAAGCAGTTTTTGATCTTGTCATTGAAGAAGCTCGTAATACTCTAGGAGCAGACCGCGCCATAATCTATCAATTTGATGAGGATATGATTGGTACAGTGGTAGCAGAATCTGTAGGCCAGGGTTGGACAGCTACTCTGGGTAAGAAAATAGCTGACCCTTGCTTTGCCAAAAATTTTAAACCTTATCTGCGCGGAAAAATTAACAAAATTGACAATATTAATAATCCTAGGATATCTGAGTGTTACTTAAAACTATTAGAACCCTTTGAAGTTAAAGCAAATATTATTGTTCCAATTCTACTAGAAGCAAAAGTATATGGTTTTTTGATTATTCATCAATGTTCTAAACCTCGAAGTTGGCAAGAATCAGAAATCAACTTTCTCAAACAGTTAGCTAGTAAAATCAGCACTGCCTTAGAACAAAAAAGACTTTTAGAACAGCAAAAAGTCGCGACCGAACAAGCACGACGCTTGAATGAAATTAGCTCATTGATTCGGGAGTCCTTAAATGAACAGGATATTTTTAACACAGTAGTGGTCGAGACTCGCCAAGTGTTGGCAGCAGACCGAGTGATGATTTATAAGTTAGATGATGACTACAATGGTACTGTTGTAGCTGAATCAGTAGATAGTATGTGGCCTACTGCTATGGGTAGTAAGCTGGATAGTAAATGTTTTAAGGAACATCATATTAAAGCTTATTTGCGAGGGCGAGTAAAGGTCTTCAACGATCTCCACGACCCCTCTCAAACCATGATTGATGATGCTAAGAACACTGAATGTTACTTAAAAGATGCTGAACCTCTAGAAATTAAAGCGACCTTGACAGCTCCAATTATTGTTGGCAAAAAGCTCTATGGTTTCTTTGTGACTAATCAATGTTCTGCTCCCCGGAACTGGAAAGACTCAGAAGTAGATTTTATTAAGCAGTTAGCAATTCAAATCGGTTTTGCAGTCGAACAGGAAAACCTGATAAAACAGCAAAAAACGACTGTAGAACGGTCTAAAAAACTGAATCAAATTAGCTTAAGGATTCGGGAATCTCTTGACATCGAACGCATTTTCCGTACAGGAGTAGAAGAGGCACTAAAATTAATAGAAGCTGACCGGGTGGTAGTTTATCGCTTTGATGAAGACTGGAATGGCAAGATTATTAGTGAGGCGGTAAGACAGGGATATATCAATATTGCAGATATGGAAACTGAAGTAACTTGTTTTCCGGCAGATTATGTGGAACCATATCGTCAAGGTCGGGTACAGGTTACACCAGATGTGAGTAAAGCAGGTTTAACAGCTTGCCATGAAGAGCAACTAGGAAAATGGCAGGTTAAAGCGAATATTGTAGTTCCGATTTTAGTTAACCAAAATCTCTATGGTTTACTAGGTGTGCATCAATGTTCCGAAACTCGCAACTGGTTAGAGTCAGATGTTGAGGTGTTTAAACAAGTAGCTTTACAGATAGGGTACGCTCTAGACCAGGCGCTTTTGTTACAAGAAATTGAACAAGCTCGCCAAAAAGCAGAAAATGTATCTATTAAGCAGCAACAGCAAAAAGAATTATTAGAAAGTCAGATAGAAACATTTTTGTCAGAAATTGAAAATTCTTTCGATGGGGATTTGACAGTACGAGCTGCTGTAACAACTGGGGTAATGGGAACTGTAGCTGACTTCTTTAATGCCACAATTGAAAACTTGCAGCAGTTGGTATTGGAGGTGCAGTCGGCAACCAATGTTGTGAGTTCGACCACAGAAAGTAATGAAACAGAAATTAAAGAGTTGTCTGGTGAAGCTCAACGCCAAGCTGAAGTAGTAGCGAATGCTCTTCAACAAATTCAGGTCATGGCTAATTCAGTGAAAGTAGTGGTAGCTAATTCTCAACAAGCAGAAGCTAAGGTGCAGCAGGCAAATAAGATTCTCCAAACCAGTGATGCTGCTATGAACCGGACTGTAGATGGGATTGTGGGAATTCAGAAAACAGTGGAGGCGACTGCCCGGAAAGTTAAAATTTTAGGGGAAACTTCTAAGAAGATTTCCCGGGTACTGAGTTTGATTAATGATTTGGCAAATCAAACAAATGTTTTGGCATTGAATGCTTCGGTAGAGGCAACTAGGGCAGGGCAAGATGACCAAGGATTTGCGACAGTTGCTAGTGAAGTACGTTCTCTGGCAGAGCAGTCAGCTAGTGCTACTCAGGAAATAGAGCAAATTGTTGAGGAGATTCAATCTGGCACCAGTGAAGTTATCAAAGCAATGATAGTTGGGCGAAAGCGGGTAATGATTGGTACTCAATTAGTTAAGGGGGCACGAAAATCTCTGACAAATGTGTTGGATGTGAGTGGAAAGATTGGTGAGTTGGTAGAGGAGATTACTGTTTCTGCTAATACTCAAGCTGATACTTCTGACGCACTATCGAAAACAATGGAGGAAGTGGCGGCGATCGCTAATCAAACTTCTGAACAATCTATGACTGTAGCAGATTCTTTTGCTAAGTTACTAGCAGTTGCTGGAGATTTAGAAAAGAATGTTGCTGAGTTTAAGGTGAATTAGGATTTGTAAGTATAAACTTGGATAGTGTTATCTGGAGACCAAGGTAAAATTTTGTAGGGGTTTGGTAGCCAAACCCCTACAATTAGTTATGGTTTATCTCAACGTTGGTTGAAGACCCGCGCTCTCCCGCAGGGGAGCGTCG
>JAAUYL010025900.1_pt1 | contig 10146 bp, 5 predicted proteins | sample 7278011 | NCBI WGS metagenome assembly JAAUYL01 (sample SAMN14350225, study PRJNA611818) | marine sediment metagenome | isolation source: surface marine sediment (1.8m) | place: French Polynesia: Moorea | collected 2018-08 | reverse complement strand
TCTCAAAATGGCTCTTTGCCTTAAATTATTCACACATTGTCCAAGGACAACAATTGACCACTAATAATAATTACAGCCAATATAAAAAATATGTGATTTTTCATCAATCAAGGAGGACCGCGCGGAGCTTTTTAATTTTTAATGTGAAATTGCAAAATTCCAATTCCAAATGTATGTTTGCTAAACTAATTTAAGGCTGTGGTTTAGCCGGCTTTTTCCAGGGGAGGGAACTAAGTATACCATTCATAACAACAACAACGACACCACATTAAGGGGGTCCAGAAAAATGCTAATGGTCATTTTCTAGCCATATCCCGAATAAATAATTCATATGAAACAACCTGTCACTGTGTTGACATTTGGCGTCTGGTCTATTGGACTGGTCAAAATCTGGTATGAACCTACATTATGCAGTAATTTGTGCGTAGCACAGTTTGTTTTTAATTTCAACCTATTTGCTTTGCAAATGGCACACTATGTTACCGACATTGTGCACCAGGAATGGTTATTTTTTTGGAAGGTACATAGACATTGTCACATGTAGGGTTCAATGATTGGGTGTGCAGGCATTAAAAATGCAACACTTTTCATCCCACAGGTTTCCCTGAGGAACCCATTTCAGTTTTGGGTTTATACTCGTTCTCGATTTGTGGTTTACCAATTAATGCACAAAATGTGAGAAATTCCATTTTCAAAAGTCATAAGCATGTGGTCAGTCACAGTCACAAAGAGGATCGATTGTTTTTGAATACCAAATGCATATACTTTGAGTATACTCAAAGTATATGCATTTGGTATGGCAGGTTACACTAAGAAAACTAAGGATTTATGGAAATAGTGCCCCCTCGTCAGACTTGGTCGAGTGTGAGGATATAATTGCTACTTTGAAAGGTAGTAAAGCACTACTGACTTTCCCAGAAAACAAGCACCAACACAACAACACGAAAGTTCTAAGTAGGCAGCAAGCAAGCAACCAAGTTAGTTGGTCATTTTCCAATCATTGAAGGTGGAGAAAATGATAGCTAATCAAAAATTCTGGTTCTGGCCACTACAACTGCAGGGACTAAATGAGAATGGTTATTATCAGGAAAAGCATACATGAAGCAGCTAATTCTATTCCTATACCCCGCCAAATCACGAGCAGTGGCTTTGGACATCTACCTAATAATAATTCATATGATAGCATGATAGTTCATTCCAAACATGGTCTTTTTGGGACCAGTAAATATAGGTGGCTTCAAATAAAAGTGCACCCGAAAGAAATTAGAATCGTTGCGGGTACAATTACAAGTTGGAAGACAATGCATTATCTCCAGTGAAAAATGCACAGAATAATCCATTTTTTTAATCATAACAACAACACCATTCTGCTATAGGCTATATCATTTCATTTGTTTGACCCACTTGCTCATATGGGACACATGGGCTTAATTGAGCAAAAACAGTTCAATCCACAATAAAAAAGGTAGCAGGTAGGTATAGTGTTACCAAAATGAAATCATGGTTACCCATACATGTTAAGCTAAAGCAATTGTGCCCACCCCACTAGCCATTTAATGCACAATGACTAACATGTAACATATTTCAACACACATGGTTGCCACCCTACCAGACAACACCTGTCTCTATGTACTTTTTACAGCATGGAAATTGTCTGGTCGGGCAGCACCCCATGTCACAATCCGGTCAGAGACCATTTGTAACAGTCAACCAAAACTACATTAGCTTGAATTTGTTATTAAGCATTATACCAGGCAACCGAGCTTGGCTATCATAAATACACAGTATGTGACCACAGGTCTGGTCTAGCTCTCCATTACAGTTTTGCTCACTTAGATATGTTTATATTCCTACAAAAGAAATGATCCATTTTGCCATGGGCGGGACAGATTTTTTCCAACATGAATATATAATGTGCTACCAGCTCAATAGACACGGCAAAAACCAAAGCAGGTCAAACGCTGATCATGGTGAACATTATTGATGATTTAATGATCTGCAATGGGTTAATTAGGGGATATGAAATATGGAGCTGCACAGGGCAAAAAGATGACGGTTACTGATAATATTCTAATGAACATGGTAGAGACAGCAACCACTTAATATTAGTGTCATGCAAAGTAAGGCACAAAATGAGGGACCACCTAAGTAAGTGCATGGCATTACATGCTTATGTTTAATGACAATGGAAGCAAAGAGTGCTAACAATAACAAAATGATATGGTTATTATCTAGGTAAGTAGATATATTTGGAAGTGAATCCTCATCATGCACATAAACAAGAATATTATTGAAACATGGTGTGACAAAGTTAAGTGGCTAATAGGGTGTCTTCTTTCTGATAGCTTCCCATGATTTGGTATTCTGGTATTTATGGTACTTGAAACAGGACTGTCTTTTGAAGAAACAAAAGTATTTCTCTGATCAATATTTCAAAGCTTTTACCCCATCGTAGATTTTTCCAATCAAGTCACATGTCACTCCTTTGGCCATTAGATATTTTGACACTTGCCTGACATGCATTTCTGATGGGGCAGAACAAAAAAAGGGTATTGGAAATACTTCCAAATTTTTCCCCACCAATGCACAAAACACAATATACCCTCGTGTCAGTCATTTCATGTGTATGACCAAATGCTGGCTAAAACACACAAGGTATGATATGATATGCAGAACTGATTAAAAACCATAAAAGGTATCTAGCTAGAACTATACAACAGTTCATTGGTGGTTGGTGCATGATTGATTTTCATGTGGTCTATCAACTGCTAAAAGCTAATTTTCCATTGGATTGGGCCATATTGTGAAACTATGGTGACCTACACAGTTCCTTTCAGTTCAAGAGTGTATCACTTTGACTACCACCATAAAAGTTTTGTGCAAAACAAAAACTTTCTCGGTCTCATTTCATGACAAGACATGTTAAAAACAAAGCTAGTATCAAGTAGGGGTGGGTCAAATTTGGCCACACCGCATGCTGGCTGTTATTGTTGTTGTCGTGTTCTTGAGAGGGCATGTATCTTTTAGAATAGCTTTGCTTTGGTAGAGGCTAAAAAGTAAAAAAAAAGTTTTGCCACACCACCATAATGGTGCAAAGTCTCTAGAGTTTTTGATAGGTTAGTATGCAAGAGCGAGATACCTAAGTATTTATTTACTGGACTTGGTTTTCGTGTTACTAAGTATCTACCTTTCTCTGCAGCCATAAGTTATGAGCAATCAAAACCTGGTGCTTTGCTCTATACCCTAACAACACACTACCTTAGCATTAGTGACATTAATACTTGGGAAAGCCTTTTTATTATGCACCACAGCAGAGAGAGACAGTTAACCAGGAGAAGCAAAATATAAGACAAGCACCACGTTTTCATGCTTCCTTCATTACCCTACTCTGTTAGTGTATCAATCCTTGCATGATAGGCTTCAAAGCTATATATCCTTCTCTCTGCTGGCACACAACAAAATCAACTAAAGATGGTTCCGCATCAAGGTGGCTAACACAAGTCCTCCAGTGACATTGTCTAGTCATCATTAAATGGAACATGTCTTTAGCCAAAAATCAAGCATGGTTGCATATAACTACCATGACAACATTCATGGCAAAAGATATCTTCTCCTTGCTTGCTTGGTCACAAATACATTAGCTATTAGGTCCGTCCTGGCTGGCTGGCTGTTGTTGTCACCACCACATAAAATGTTATTCACAGTGGTGCTAGATATTAGTAATATACTGATCCATTCCTCTATGTTCGTTCATGTTACACTCGAGCTAGGGGCATATTTTTCGTGCAACTTTCAGAGGGGCCCTTCACCAATCCAAAAAGCAAAAGCCATTTCTAGTGTCACAAACTTGCTGCCATGTACACTCTTCACTCACTCTTGACTTCTCGATCCACAACTGAAGACAATGATCTATTTCAGAAATCCAACCTGAATGATCCAACGACATTGTTGGAACATCCATGGTAGGATCTTGAATACACAGAAATCAACCTCACCTCATGCTTGGCGGCCTTAGGCCAAGCAAGTATATCACACAATATTATGGACCTGACATACAAAACAAAAAAAAATCTACCTGTATTTTTGCCTTCTTCAGGAATGGAACGTTTGCAATTCTAATCAATCCTCTGCAGCAAGTTTTGTGCATAAAATAGACTGTGCGCGTTTTACCGCCATTTTTTAATAATGTTCTGAGGGAAGCAGAGCTAGCAAAATTGCCACTATTAAGCTGTAAACGTGAGCATATGTCAACAAATGACGAGTGACATGCGAAATCAAATTTGTGAAAATAATAGTTTCACATAATGCTTGGTGAAAGCTTGAATAAAGGTTCCTCCGCAGGTAAATTAGTGAACGCATGACATTACATGGTCGTGGTGGTGGTAGGTTGTAAATCGAAGTCTTTAAATCTGCGATAATCATGTATGAAATCCATGCCAACAATCACATGGACAATGTCTTAGAATCTCTTGGACAAGAATCTTGATCAGACATGACCATGTCAATGTCCACTGTTCATGTCAAGATTGTAAAAAGGCTTGTGTAATCATGTATACCTCATTAGGGCTTTATTTTTGGCATGGACATGAGCGGCCAAGAGTTCCATGCCGCATTATAGCGGATCCATGTCTGCTGACATTGTCCATTGGCATTGGATGTCCGTGAAACTCTGTCTTCTGACATTGGAGTCAATCCATGAAATCCATTCCAGTTCCAGTGGAACAGGTGACTTGGATTCAAAGCAGAGAGTGCACTATAAAGTAATTAGCGAAGCGCAATATATGTCATCAAAAAAACACAGAAAAGCCCATGGCTGAAGCTGTTACATACACAAGTTTACAGGACACTGCAGAACCTATCCCAACGCGAAAAAACCGTGAAATCAAGCATGTCTTAACCTCTACTTCGAGAAGGGGTTAAAAAGAAACTATATATCGACTAAGCAAGGCCTTCGTGTAAAGAGCTTTTGGAAAGCTAAGCAGCGCAACTTTTAAGACTCAAGGTTGAGTGACGACTTTCCATTGAGTTTGCGAAAGTAGGAAAAAATGTCTTAAAATACAGAAAACAAAGAGGTCAAAAAACTTGTTGAAACTGCCGGTTCTTGCTTTGAAATCTTGTCCGTTGGATGAGTCTTTGACACTCTGGGTTAAAGACAAATTCACACCAGTAAGCTAAGCTGGGACTTCTTAAATGCTACCAACTTTAAGAGTCTTAAAAAGCGCACTGGAAAATGCACACCCACCTTGATTTTAGAGTAGGGTGAAGAACAGGTAAAAAATAAGGTACAAAATGTAAGTATGTTGGCCAGTAGGGTGTCCTGCTGTGACAAGCATCCTACTGACACTAAATTCTTGAACAACCTTGCTCAAGCTGGAATGCCGGAGCGGAGCGGAGAGCCCCAATTTTCGGTGCCCATTTTTTACCATCCCCCATCACAAATTGTATCCATCGTCCAACGGATCTTCGGATTCTTCTCCGGGGGATGGATGTGTTTTATGGCTTTTTTCTGTTTTTGTCGGCAGTTTCTAATTTAAAACTGGCCAATTCTTTCTAATTGCAGTTGTCTGGAGACAATATTAAAAGGTTGCAAAGTAACTCTTTAAGACAGCTGACAAAGCATCTTTACAACTGAATTGACAATGACAAAAAATCTCTGATTGTATTTGCTATTGTAATGATGGCCTAAATAATTCTGGATGAAGCGAAATCTGAGCTCTTCAAAAACAAGACGAATCCAAGCCAAAATCCAGGATTCCTTGGGATTAATTCCAACAAGGAATTGACACTCCTAAACCTTGGACTGTTGGAATCTTGGAATCTTCACTTAGGACATCAAATAGTAGTCACAAAATCTAATTGTTTGCCATTAAACTTCCAAGTCAGTTGAATTTGATCCGGCTTAATTAAGTCTGGACACTGGGCATTTTTGCCAAAACTTGTCGAAGATTGAGACTGTTTTTTGAATGAATCAAGAGCGGATTTGCTTACCTGATGCGATCAAAATGGCGGAAAGGGAGAACTCTTATTTCTGTTTAAACACCAAACTCAAAACTCAGATTTTCAGGATTCTTCCGACGATTTTCACTTTCACTTCTCGATCGACTTTTCTTCGCTTAGTTTAAGCTGAGAAAACTTGTTTTGTTTTGTTTGCTGTTCTCAGTATTTGCGAAAAAGGTGAGTCTTTACCAGTCTCAGTTTTCCAGAATTCACTTCACTGTCCTTGCCTTGGCTGAGTCGTGCCTCAGTTTTTCAAAAGTAAACAAACTTTCCGAATCGAAAATGGCGGCGCGATCTGTGTTTCCAATTCCAAATCCGTGAGGCGACTGAAGACTGAAGAGCTTAACTTGCTGTTTCGTTCGTTCCCGCCATCCAATCCAATCCATATGAGCGAAGATTTTAACTTCAACCCGGCGGTCGAGACCGAGAGCTGCTCTGCTGCTCGCCGTTAAACAGAGAAGTACGCTATTCTAACGTCGGCGTAGCCTGTTACATGTTAGTGTGCGCTCTCCAGATGCCAGCTTGAGCAGAGATCCAAGCCATCATGGATCACCTTATCACAATGACTGCCCGGTCCATCAGCAATGTCACTAAAGGTCAACCTCAGTTTGGACTTGAATCCAGAGTGATTTCAACTCCGGGTGAGTTTTATTTACTACTGAATCATTGGAAGCTAGATTTCTGGTTGAGTTTCAGACAACTATGCCGTGGTGGTGGAAAAAGTGTATCTACTTGTAGAGAACCTGTACATGTATGTTGGAGAGAGGATCCTTCCTACAGGTGCCTCATACAAGCACATGTTACCATTAAATACACCATGCAAAACCAAGTCCTGAATACCCAAAACAAGCATGGAAATAACCAGTAATGTCCATGTCTCCTGATCAAGCTGATCCAATGAATGACATGATCCAAGACTCGACAGTCGACAATTATTAAAGAAGATTCCCAATGATTGTACAGTCCTGGAGGAAGGAAGAAGCGGCTATGTAACGTTATAGAGGCATGCCTATCCAAGTGTACGTCGTTCACATGTTCTTGGCTATGGCGGTGGTGCCACCGTCGTTCCATTCCTATTTCACTTCAAAAGCTCTGGGTGAAAGTTGGAGCTGGCATTTGCTAGCTTCGTACAACAAAGAAGATACATCTAAGCCCACATAGAGGACTACATACATTCGAAAGAAAACAACGGGCATACCAAGGAATACAATCAAAGCATTTTCACAAACTACTATTTCATAAGCAGCATTTGATCCATCCATTGGTTGTTAGTGACATCGTGGTAATTTACAATACCACATGGACTGGAGGTGAATGGTATTGACACTACATTCACCGCTATACAATGCTCTGCAATACCAGCCATTCTACGTAAGTGTAGTTAAAAGAGAAGTCACACACTACACGCAGGACTCCTCCAGGAGAAAGTTGAGTTGGCCGACCACTGGATGAATCCCAGAGCCCCGACCTCCACTCACATACGAAATACCTACCTACCTAGCTATATGTAGCCATTAAACACGTCTACATACGTGTGTACACCTACATGAAGTAACAGGACTGATGCCATGGCATGGCAGCATCGCCACATCATGCTTTCAATCTGTTCCCTTCCCTTAGCTTATTGTAAGAGTCTGAGCACACTTTCCATTTCCTACTTCAAATGCCATACCTTCTCTTTTGCCAAGTCAATGGTATCCTACATGGTTGATAGATATATTGACAACAAAGCTCCACATATAATCCATATGATGGAGACGTCACCATGTGACTCCATGCCTGTAGAAACCGTGACAGTGTGCTCCAAATTGATGGACTGAAAACAGGCAATTTTGCCAGTTGAAAAATCCACAACTGTTTTGGTCCATTAACCTAGCAAGAGTGTGGAGCAAGTGGACGGGGCAACTTTCATCTGAAAATGCATGTGAGGGAGTCCCAACATCTGGTTAGTCAAGCTAGATAGCTTTAGCATTCTCTCTTCAAGCTTGTCAATCATACAAGATTTTCTCACGAATGCACCATGCCTTTTGTACATCTTTTTCCCTAATCAAATGGGAGGTGTGAATCTTCCACTTTTATATTGTCAAGCAGTAAAACTTAGGTTTCACAAAGCAGTTCATGTGCTTTGGCTTGAGATTCTAGTTTCCTTCCTCATAAGTAGCTATACCTAGGATAGGCCTACACTAACGTACATGTAGCTGACACACAGACATATTTCATACTTGAAACCACCACCTCGCAAGCTACATAATATAAGTAGTGCCATAATTGTGCATCAGGCTTTGCTTTGCTCGCCAGGAGAAAGTTTTCTTCTCTCAGAGTTCGTTCCTCCTTGTATTGTACTTCAAAGCTAGCAATCTTTTTTCTCCTTCTTACCTTTACTTACAGGAATCGTGTTGATGTGAGATGTGAGCAGCCGGCTTCGTGCCTACGAAAAACCTACGTTATATTGCCATCAATAGAAGGGAGAGAGGATCTTCCACCGGTCCAGAAATCAATGTAGTGATTGCGAATGACATTGTGGATCAAGAAGGGCATAAATGCTTTTAATCATTTTGAGTTTGAGTCAATCAACATTTAGGGACTCCGCTCTAGGCATAATGAGATTCACATTCAACTTCACAACAACCACGAGGCAGCTGGGATTGAATAACCAGGTCAGTTTCGCTAAAAGGCTTCTGGCTGAAGAATAAGTACACAATGAAAGGAAAACTCAAGACATGGAATGGCATGAGTGTGCTCAAAAGGGGAGAATGGAAACACTTTTTCTTTTCTAAACGTTTGCATGCATAGCAAGGTGCTACTGTATTTCAAATGGTGGGTATCATGGTGAAATTGTGAGTGGAGAGCTAGGGAAGAAGTTTTAGGTCAATTCTGCACCTGTTGCGAAGATTTTTTGACTGACTAATTGTTTCCAAAGCTTCTGCGCATCAGTTTACAATATTTTGGCAAGTTGTTGAATCATCAGAAATGAGTTAGACACTACGTGTGTTGCAACTAAGTATTTGGTGTAATCCAATTCTAGCTGAAATCTGCCTTTGCTACACATGCAAAATTACATATTTAGAAGAGTCATGATTTCAAGCCTGTTGCTGTTACTTTGAGAGACTGTCTAGACATGTTCGCTCCCAAGTCCCAACATGGTCAAAAGTCAGCCGAGCATATAAAATTATGCAGGCATCATAATTTTGTTCTTTTTAAGGATATGTATACTTACAAAAGTATGTAACCACTTTATACACTTCTTCTAGCTTTGTGGGATCGAGATGGATGAGAAAGTTGAGGCCACGTTTTCCTTTGTCATGTGAGTGTTTCGTTTCCCGAATGGGAAAATTAGTCTTGGGGAAACTTCCGGAATTTCATAACTACTGGATTTTATCCGGATCTTGTTCTGTTATTTTCCCAGGAAAAATCAACCCTAGGCACGTATCGTTACTTCTTCTCGAGTCTAGCCTCATCAAAGGCAAAGCGAAAGTTTCATTTTTGTAGCGTAGAAACGCAACTCCTATTAACTACAGCATGATTTCCCCAGCTAGGTATCTATCTACTTACACTCTGGAAGTAAATAAATAAATAGCTTCGTACATCGGTGTAATTTGACAATCGACTTTCTGTTCTGCTGTTACTTAATTTTATAGTAGATGCGAAGCTGAGACAGACCATCAGCAGGCTGTAATTCCGATGGTTTAGTAGACTTTGAATTGTAATTATCTAGAAATCACTAACACTCTCAAGTCTAAGTAGTGCAACAAAAAGTCATTTTCCTGCTTCCACCACACCGCAAAGTCGAAATTAAATTAAGCACACATCCATTTTAAAAGAGACAACAAAGAACAAAAGGGGTGCCTTTTCCCAGGCTTGCCATAAAGGACATTCACTAGTACAACAAATTACCTTCTTTCTTTCTCATGTTGTAGTTTTAAGGTAAAGTGTGAGAACCTCATGTGCCTTGTATGAGAGTTGGTGGTGGCTGTGCATTATGTTTAGAAAAAAATGAAAGCTTGTGAAAAATCGTGTCATCATCAACCAAACAATCCTCCTCTTCTTGGATTTCTCCCAATCCACAAAAAGTTTGATGGTACAGAAAGAAGTAAACAAAACCTCACTTACCTAAGAAATTAAAGATTCCAAGCACAACCCTAGCCCTAG
>JAAUYL010012993.1_pt1 | contig 10153 bp, 6 predicted proteins | sample 7278011 | NCBI WGS metagenome assembly JAAUYL01 (sample SAMN14350225, study PRJNA611818) | marine sediment metagenome | isolation source: surface marine sediment (1.8m) | place: French Polynesia: Moorea | collected 2018-08 | reverse complement strand
CCTGGCTGTGGTGACCATACCGGCCGCCGGCGTGCTAAACCTGATCCCCCAGCTCGCGGCCAAAAAGATCCGCAATATGCTCCTGATCACCTCCGGGTTCGGGGAAACCGACGCCAAAGGCCGGCGACTGGAGGCGGAGCTGACGGCAGCCGCCCGCCGGGCCGGCATTCTGATTCTGGGGCCCAACACCATGGGCATCTGCAATCCGGATATCCGTTTCTATGGAACCGGATCGCCGGTTTCCCCCCGTGCCGGCGGCACCGCGGTGGTGGCCCAGTCCGGCAACATGGGAACCCAGTTGCTGGCATTCGCCGAACAGCAGGGCATCGGCATCCGTGGATATGCCGGGTCCGGCAACGAAGCCATGCTGACCATCGAAGATTTCCTGGCCGGTTTCCTGCAAGATGAGCTCACACGCACGGTGATGTTGTATGTCGAGAGCGTCAAAGACGGCCGCCGTTTCTTTGATAACGCCAAGCGCCTCAGCCGGCACAAACCGATCGTGCTGCTCAAGGGGGGGCAGAGCCAGGTCGGAAACCGCGCCGCGTCGAGCCACACCGGCGCCCTGGCATCGGATGCGGCCGTGTTCAATGCCATGTGCCGGCAAGCGGGCATTGTCAAAGTCGATCGACCCATGGAACTCCTGGATCTCTCGGCCGCCTTTACCTCCCTTCCCCTGCCTCCCGGCAACCGCGTCGCCATCATGACGCTCGGCGGCGGCTGGGGCGTTGTCACCGCAGACTTGTGCGCCGCCCATGGGTTGGATGTGCCGATACTCGACACCGACGTGGTTGCAGCGCTGGATCAAATGTTGCCGCCCTACTGGAGCCGGGCCAATCCGGTTGATCTGGTCGGGGAGCGTGATCTGGATTTACCCCTCAAGGTCATGGAGATCCTGCTGCGTTGGGAGGGCTGCGATGGGGTCATCAACCTGGGACTGATGGGACGCCGCATTTTCGTCAATCGGCTGATCGCCAATGGCAAGATCGCCGATCCGGATTTAACCGACGATTTTTGTCATCTGGCGCACGGGGCCATCGCCGCGTTTGAAAATCGCTTTGTCGAAGGTATCACCGAACTGATGCAGCGTTACGGCAAACCCGTTTTTGGTGTCAGCCTGCTTCAAGATGAAAGCGACCGTACGGTGCATGCCGTCGAAAACAGCCCTTACAATGCCGTTTTCTATGAAACCCCGGAAAGGGCGGTGCATTCCTTTGCCCGCCTGGTGGAATACCGACGCTATCGGGATCGTTCCAGCGCCTAGATTGTTTGGGAGCTGGTTTCACCGCCCGCCGCCTGTCGGCCACAAAGACCCGATGCCGGCGACCGAAGAACCGCCGCAAAACTTGATCGGCATGCAGACCATCAACGCCCGATGACGGCTTGCCGCGGCATCCCTTTCATGCTATGACGCACGCTCGGCGATTTCACGACCAACTCCCGCCATGGCAACAGACGCCCGATGGATGAAGGCCCTGGCATCAAAGGCAACCAAACGTTAGAAATAATGACCATGAAATGGCACAAACAACCGCAGAAAATCCTGTCCTATACCTGCAAGTTCGACTTCGAGACGGGTTATCTGGTGCGCAGTCCCTGCCGGGCCTGTGAGCAGATCAACAAACTGCCTACCTGCTCGCAGGCCTGCTCACAGCTGGCACGCGTGCAGACCCTTCTGGCGGACACCATCTCCTGCGCGCGGCGACGTTGAAGCCGGGCGCGCCGGACGGTGGCCAATTATACAAATCGATGGATATTGGCCCCCCAGGTCAGGCCGGATCCCAGGGCGGCAAACAGGACGGTGCTGCCCGCCCCGATAATCCCCTTTTCAAAAGCCTCGTCGAGCGCCAGCGGGATCGAAGCCGCCGTCGTGTTGCCGTATCGCTGGATATTGTGAAAAACCTTTTCCTCGGCAACCCCGAGGGCTTTCTGGTAGAGTTGGTTGATGCGCATGTTGGCCTGATGGGGGATGATCAGATCGATGTCATCCAGGCGCATTCCGGCTTGGGCAATGACTTCCATGGTCACTTCGGGTAAGAGACGAACCGCTTGTTTGAAAATGGTCTTGCCATCCATCCGCGGATAATGCCGACGCTCCGTCATCATCCGGGATGAGATACGGGGATTCGAACGGGATGCCGGCGCTTCCAACATCAGGCTTTCCGCCATCTCCCCGCGGGCATGCATAACCGAGGCCAGCACGCCAACCGGGTCATTCCGCTCCATGGCCTCAACACACACGGCGGCGGCCCCGTCCCCGAAGATGACACTCACATCCCGCCCGGCCGTGGAGATGTCCAGGCCGGTGCTGTGCACCTCGGCGCCCACCAGGAGAATCCGCTGTGCCTGGCCGCTGCGGATAAATGCATCGGCCGTGGCCAGGCCGTAAATGAACCCGGTGCATTGCTGGCGAATATCGAGCGCCGGGGTCGACGAAAGGCCCAGCTTGTGCTGCAGCAGGCATCCGGATCCCGGGAAATTGATGTCCGGACTCAAGGTGGCAAAAATGATCAGGTCGATCGCCTCCGGCGTCCAACCCGCCCGCTGCATAGCCACTTGGCTGGCCGCCAGCCCCAGATCCGAAGCCCCGACCGGGTTGTCCCGATCCACCCAATGACGCTCATCGATGCCGGTTCGCTGATGAATCCAGTCCGCGGACGTTTCCATCCATTGGGTAAGGTCCTGATTGGATACGACATGGGGGGGTACAAACCGCCCCGTTGCGGTGATCACTGATTTTTTCATTTTTTAGTTTCTCCATTGGTATCCCGATGCGCACCCGTGCCGGGGCTGCGATGCGGTTGCCGTACCAACGCCGCTTGCAGTCCGGAAGCGCGTTCAAGGCGGCGATTCACCGCCAGTTCGATCACCTTCTCGCCCGCCACCAGCAAAACGCCCTGACGCGCGCGCGACAGGCCGGTGTAAAGCAATTCGCGGGTCAGAACCGGGCTGTCTTTCTCGGGCAAGGCCAGCACCACCCGCCGGTATTCGGATCCCTGGCTCTTGTGAACGGTCAAGGCCAGGGCGGTCTGGTGCTCCGGAAGCTGCGCCGGCGAAAAAGCCCGCAACTGCCCGGTGGGCATGCGGAACCAGATGCGCTGCTTCGTTTCCCTTGGGCCTCTGTCCGTCCAGGCGATACCGACATCACCATTGAAAAGACCGGCGCGGTAGTCATTGCGCCGAATCATAACCGGACGACCGCGGTACCATGGATGCGGGCCCGTAATCCAGCCGGCCTGTTGCAGACGGGATTCGATCCAGGCGTTCAGCCGCTCGCGGCCCCACGGCCCCTTGGTCAGGGCACACAGAACCATGAAGCGATCCAGTTGCACCAGGGCCTGATCCACCGTGGCAGCTTCAAAAAGGGGACGATAGCCTTCGACAATGGATTCCTCCAGCAGACGGCGTTCAACGGTTCCCAGAGGCGTGCGGAGCCATTGAATACCAGGGGATGGATCGCTGAGTATGTTGAAAACCGCCTGCGGGTCGCCGGTGTTGACCGCCCAAACCAGCGCTCCGATTCCCTGTCCGTCGTCAAACCGGTAATTGCGATCCAGAATGATCACATTGTCGCTCAGTGCCGAAGGCGCCGACGGGCTGGTGGGATCTGCCGGTGGCATATTCGGCGATAGGCGGCGGCAGCCTTCCTGTAAATCGCTGGCCAACAACCGCGGAACGACCCCCTGGCAGATATCCCCTATCACAGCTCCCGCTTCGACGGACGACAGCTGGTCACGGTCTCCCAGAATGATCAGACGCGCATCCGGCGGTATCGCTTCGAGCAAGTGGGCCATCAGCACCAGGTCGACCATGGAGGCTTCATCCATCACCACAACATCGGCCGGCAGCGGATGGTTGGCGTGAAAACGGAAACCCTTGCGGCCGTAGCCCAGCAGGCGATGGATGGTCGACGCTTCCTTGGGGAAGCGGGTTGGAACATCAAATCCGTATGACATTTCCTCTGCGATGGCGGTCAGCGCTTCGCTCAAACGGGCGGCGGCTTTGCCGGTAGGGGCGCAAAGGGCAAACCGCAGCGATCGAGGATGGTGGATTTCGATCAGCAGGCCGATAATCTTGGCGGCGGTCGTTGTCTTGCCGGTGCCGGGGGCGCCTGAGATGATACACAGCCGCCGCATCACGGCAATGACGGCAGCGATCCGCTGCCAATCGGGTTCGCCCGGATGCGTTTCCGGGAAATAGCGTGCCAGCCTTTCGGCCCAATTAACCGCCGCCGGAAAGGCCGCGGTGGCCTGCCCCATGGCCAGGAGACGCTCCGCGACGGCGCGCTCGTAACCGTAAAAACGCTGCAGATAAAGAAAATGCTTGCGGTCCAGAATCAGAGGGCGCCATTGTCCCGGTTGACCGACCAGGGGGGATGCCTTCAACCGGGGCAGCCATGTCGCCAGCGACGGACAAGCCGCGGGGAAATCCGGTAGGTCAATTCCAGCGACCGGCTGCTGGGCCAGACGGGAAAGATCGATACAGACGTGGCCCTCGGACGCCGCCCGGCTGGTCAAGGCCGCTGCCAGCAATATCGCCGGGTCCTGGCCTCCAACCAAACGGACCAGGGTACGCATGAGGCCTGCTTCAGTTACATCAATTTTATCGATGATATTATCGATGTCTATTGGGCCATTATTCATATTTTACTTTAAGGATTGATCCCCTCTTCTAAACGCCGGCTTTCGCCACCGGAAGGCTAGCCGTTTAATGGTGCGGTGTTGACGAGCAGTTGCTCTAAGTCTTGCAGCAGATCGACTGCGGGACGATCGAAAAAAACACCGTGGTCGGCGTCATGACCGGGCCGCATGCCACGGATGAACAGGTAATAGATCCCGCCAAAATGCGTTTCGTAGGCATAGTCCGGCAAGCGCAGCCGCAGGAACTGGACCAGGGCCAGGGCGTAAATGTGGTATTGCAGGAAATAATAGGCCTCCGTCATGATGGTCTTGATCCGATCGGGACGATAGTCAGCGTAAACCCTCCCCAGGAGATTCGATTTCCAGTCCAGCAGAAAATAGCGCCCTTGGACGCGAAAAACGAGATCAATAAATCCCCGAAGATACCCGCCGGAATAGACGAAATTCAACCTTTTCAGCTGGTTGTCGACGTCGGCAACCGCAAACGGGAGACCCTGCCGGAGGAAGACTTGTCTCAGGGCTGCGGCGTTCAGCCGCTTGAGCGGAAAACAGAAAGGCAGCTCTTTGACACAATCCTGTGGACCGAGACGGTTCAGACAAAATGGCGTCCCTTCCGACGACAAGGGGGTGTTCATGACATTTTCGATGAGACGCGTCACCGGTGCGGCCCAGTGGTGTTCGAAACCAAACCGGTCCAGTTCGGCGGTAATGCCGTTGTTCAATCGCTGCGGATCGATCCGGCGAAAATCCATGATTTCAAACAATCGGTGGAAAAAATTACCGGCCTGGGCCCCACCGGGAAACAAGTGCATATTGTGCGCCAGTATCTCGGCGTCTTGGTGGTCGTCCGGTCCGATGATGGCTGGAGGCGGCATGACAGGGTCCCGCTCCCGATCCCCGATGTCCGGGTCATTGGTATCCGTGGGGTGAGCCAGGGCAGAGAAGCTTGTGATCGCCCAGTGCGGGTCAAAGCGGCGACGCATGGCGCGCTCCGCGCTTAAGCCTTGATCGGCGGTCGCAAAACGACCGGTAACTGCTACCTCTTCGGCCAGGGGCTCGACGGCGATGCTGCCGCCGGCGGCCACGACCAGTCGATTCAGGGCGGCGGCCGCGTCGTCATCGGTGTATGATTGATCTAACTTGGCCAACCAGGGGCAATCCGAATCCGAACCGGCCGTGCGGCCATTTCGCACGCCGGGATCTAGCAGATAGGTCAGGGCCGATGCTTCCGCCGAAGGCAATGCGCCCCAGACCAGAAAACACCGTTCCTTGGCACGGGTCACGGCCACATAAAGCAGTCGCAGCGATTCAGCTATCCGCTCGCTTTGCGCCCGTTGCTGATGGTCCCCAGCGGCGGATGCACCGATGTCGAGAGTGCGGCGCATGTCAGCCTCAGGATCATGGAACAGGGGCCAATCCCGCTTGCCGGGGTCGGATTCCCAGCTAAAAGGACAGAACACCACCGGAAACTCAAGCCCCTTGCTCTTATGGATGGTCAAAATCGTCAGGGCCTGGGCATCGCTCTCCATTCGAAGCTGCTGCTCTTCGAGGCTGCCGGAAAGCGCGGATCGCTGTTCGTCCATCCATTTCAGGGTGCCCCGCATGCCGGTACGCTGCTGCGTGACCGTCTGGTTCAGCAACTCCCCCAGGTGAAGCAAATTGGTCAACCGGCGCTCGCCGTCGGTCAGGCGCAGGAGGTGCTCTGCAATGCGGTTCTCGGTCAGCATCCGCCGGAAAAAAGGGAAAAAGCCGACTTCCTGCCAGATGGCGTGGTAGCGGACAAACCGCTCCAGGATTGCCTCCCACCGCGGCGGCGGTTCCCCCAAAGCCAGCTCCTCCCCGGTCCACCCCAAAAACCGCGTGGCCAGAGCGGTTTTCAGTCGAGGCGCATCGTTGGGTTGCGCCACCGCGCGCAGGACATACGCCAATTCATCGGCTTCCGGAGTACCGAATACATTCCCGGCATTGTGAATGACCGCCGGAATCCCAGCCGCTGTCATGCAGGCCTTGACCTGCCGGGCTTGACGGTTGGTGCGCACCAGAATGGCAATGTCGCGGGCGGTCCAACCCGGGTTCACCTGCGCATCTTCCGATGGCGATTGCAGGAGCCGCCCCACTTCAGCGGTGATTGCCGCCAGGATCTTCGCGGTGGCCTGCGCTTTGGTTAAACGTCCGCGGTTGCCGTTGGCGTTGTCCCCGTCGTTGGTCATCAACCAGAAGGTCAGCGGTGCCTGGTCCGGCGAACAACGACCGGCATTGACAGGCGAATGCGCGGCAACCGCCTGATGATAATCGATTTCGGGTATCAGAAAGGGGCGCGGATGGTTTTCAAAAAGGGCATTGACCGCTTGAATCAGTTTGGGTCGCGAACGCCAGTTGTGAAAAAGGGTAAATCGATGATGGGACTGGCGGGAGGCCTCCAGATAGGAAAATATATCGGCCCCGCGGAACCCGTAAATGGCCTGTTTGGGATCGCCGATCATCACCAAAACGTGATCGGTTCGACCAAACAGGATTTTGAAGATTTGATATTGCGTGCTGTCGGTATCCTGGAATTCGTCCACCAGGGCGGCCCGGTAGCGGAGGCGGACGGCCGCAGCCAGACGGCGGCCTCGATCGCCAGCCAGGGCCTTGGCGGTCCGCGTCAGCAGGTCATCGTAAAAGATCGTCTGACGGTCCTGTTTGAGGCCTTCGAGTTTGCGGTCGGCATAGGCGAAAAAACCGTATCGCAGGGCCGTGGCCCATTCTTCCAGGGACGCCTGCAATTGCCCGGACGTCTCGCTTAACGCCTGGCAGTCATCGAAAAAAGGATGTACCGGCGACAACTGCCCCTTGCGCGTGGCGGCGGCAATCTTGGCAGACGAAAAATAGATCAAGGCCGGTGAGGGTGGATATGCAGCGGTCTCACCGCGCAGGAAGAAATCCAGCGATCGGCACCAGGCGGCCACTTTCTGCTTACGCTTGGTCATATCGGGTGACGCCCCGGAAAGCGGCTTCAGCGAACCGTAGATATTGCCTTTCAACGCCGGGCTTTCGAGGCAGGCGGCGATTTCGTCGCGCTTCGCGGGCCATTGATGGCGCAGATCCGCGCACCCCTGGCGGTAGGGCGCGAAGTCGATTCGGGGCCGTTCGCTGAAGGCCGGAATAATGCGCAGGTCAGGCGTGCGAAAGCGCTGGTAGAGACGGGCCAGTGTTTCTGGGCCGCGAAGTTGATCGAGCGCGTAGGCGGCGAGCTCGGGGGCGGCGTCAAGGAGGATCTCACGCCAGTAATCGTCGGCCGCGGACTGTATCCAGACAGAGGGATCGGCTTGAAGTTCGAGCGCGAACGGACTGCCGGTTTCAAAGGCCGATTCCGTCAATATCCGTTGACAGAATCCGTGGATCGTAAAGATCGCGATACGGTCGAACTCACGCAAGGCCGCAATTGTAAGTGCCCGGCTATGGGCAGCCGGTCCGGCCCGTTCGACCAGTTCCCGCAGGGTATCGTCCAGCGGGCCTTGGCCGTCGATAAAACGCCGGACAGCCGTCAACTGGCGCCGCAGACGATCGCGTAGCTCCGCCGTGGCGGCCGTGGTGAAGGTTACGATCAGAATGCGGTCGGGGGGGATATGCTTTTCAATCAGGAGTCGCAGAAAAATAGAGGTCAGGGCATAGGTTTTTCCCGTCCCGGCGCCGGCTTCGATCAGGCAGGGCCCCTCCTCAAGGGGATTATGAACAATATCGAACGGTTCCATTTAACCCCCGAGTCGGATCCGCGGCCGTGACCATCCCTGCACGATTCGCGGTGAACCGTGACCGCCATCGGCGGCTATTTAAACCGGTTATTCGGCGGCAGCTCCTGCCGTGGAACAATATTACAGGTGCGGCTGCCCGGATCGAAAACGATGACCGCCCGGCCCGTCTCAAGCTGGCGTTTGACCGCCGCCACCTTTTGCGCCAGTGAATACGTGGCATGGCCATAATCCGTGCCCTCACGGCTGACGTATTCTTCCAGCAGACCCTGGAGCGCCTCGGGACTCAGTTCCTCAAACGGGATCCTGATGACTTCAGTCATTACCCATCACCCCGTCTGCATCAAAAGGCCTTAAATGATGGGATCCTGAATGCGGGTGTCGAACACCCGCTGGCTTTTGCGCTCCGAACGCGGCAGATTACCGTAGGCGACGACCTCGACTTCCGGCGTGACCATGAGTTCCCGCTTTATTTTTTTTATCAATCGGGCGGCCAGCGTGCCGGTCTGGGACAGATCTCCCGCCTGGTCGATCTCAACGATGATCCGCATGACCCCCCGCTCGGAGGCGTCGCGGCTCAAGTGAATCTGGTATTCCGATCCCAGTTCCGGGATCTCGGATAGGATCTTGTCGATGTGTGAAGGATAGATGTTAACCGCGCGAAAGATGAACATGTCGTCCGTGCGGCCCATGATGCGTGAATGACGGGGCATGAGGCTGCCACAGGTGCAGGCACCCGGTATGATGCGGGTGATGTCGCGGGTGCGGTAGCGAATGAGCGGCACGGCCTCCTTCTGGAGGGTCGTTACAACCATTTCACCCCACTCGCCTTCCGGCACCGGTTCCAGGGTCTCGGGATCCAGGATTTCAACCAGATAATAATCGCCCCAGAAATGGATGCAGTCGTGATCGGGGCACTCGATCCCGGTTCCCGGGCCGTAGAGTTCGGTCAACCCGGTTATGTCAAAAAGCTCGGCCCCGCCGAAAAGCTCGGATATCTTCTGGCGCATGGAGCGCGACGACCTCTCGGATCCGTAGATTACCTTGCGAATCTTGATTTGCGCGGTAAGGTGGCGCTGATGAATTTCTTCAGCCAGCAGAAGGCCCATGGAAGCCGTGCAGCACAAGACGGTGGATTGCATGTCGCGCATGAACTGGCATTGCAGATCGACATTGCCCGGCCCGGCGGGCAGGGCCATGGCGCCGAATTTCTCACAAGCGGACTGAAAACCGAACCCGGCCGTCCAAACGCCATAACCGACCGCGATCTGGACACGATCCTCGGTCGTTAGTCCGGCCATTTCGTAGCAGCGGGCAAAAAATTGGGTCCAGTCATCCACATCTTTCTGCGTGTAGCACAAATTTTTACGTTTGCCGGTCGTACCGCTGCTGGAATGAATGCGCACGATTTTCTCGAAAGGCACGCAGCGCAGCGGGAAGGGGTAGCCCTGGCGGAGATCGTCGGCCGTGGTCAGCGGCAGGCGCGGCAGGTCATCCAGGCTTTTGATATCGTCGGGCCGAATACCGACCGCATCGAATTTCCGGCGATATTCCGCCGATCCCTGGTAAGCATGGGCGACGGTCCAACGCAGGCCTTCGGTCTGGTGTGCGTGCAGTTCCGCCAGCGTGCGCATGGTCGGCATAAATGAAGGTGACGTCATCGGTTTGCTCCCGTTCGGTCGAAATGGCGATCGCAACGGTTAGCCGCCCTGATGGGCCAGAAGGAGTTCGTTTCCGTTTGCGCCGACAGTTCGGCCAAACTACCAGCAGGCCTGCGGCCTG
>JAAUYL010015691.1_pt1 | contig 10160 bp, 7 predicted proteins | sample 7278011 | NCBI WGS metagenome assembly JAAUYL01 (sample SAMN14350225, study PRJNA611818) | marine sediment metagenome | isolation source: surface marine sediment (1.8m) | place: French Polynesia: Moorea | collected 2018-08 | reverse complement strand
CTCTAGTTTCCCACATTGCTATGGTAAAAATTTTGTGGATCAAATCCAAAATCCATAGTGTAGTTTTGTCTTTGAAAGCTAGTTCCATTTTTTATGAATCACATCTTATATGGGGCATGCAAATAGATTTGGTCTCCTATTGACTCAAGCTATGGTTATTTTTAGAAGGCTGCCACAAAGAGGTAGCAATGGTTCCACAATAATTTGCCAGTTTTCTAGGGATTTCCTGGTAAATCATTGCAGGTTATAACCCTCAAAAAATGTTTTTTTTTGTGAAACCTCCATTGCGTCAATTGGTTTAATGGTTACTGAAAAACACTTATCAGATTGAGGAAAAATATGTCATGCTGAGAAAAAGAGCATTAATGCCTTGCCAGGAAACACTATCTGACCACATGCTTTTGACTGATGATCACAACAAATACATAGATATTAGAATTTCTGGGAAAGTGAAATCGGACTAAAAAGACTCCCCTAATGAATGGCATAGCTAATTCAAAATGCAATAGCGTAGGAGGAATATTATGAGAAGATTTGAGACTTGAATTCGCCATATCACTTTAAATTAGGAGAAACTCTGTGATGCTGATAGAGCCTCGTTTTCTAAAGGGGTGACCAGATGTGGATTTTTCGAGCCGTTTTTTACACCAATTCCTTATATAAAACGCCTGGGAGAGCTTTACCTTCATGCAAGTGGTGGTGTCACTTCGGTAGAAACCAGGTAAACTACATAAGCAGGGTCTAGTATACACTATGGTATTCCTACAACAACAGCAAGAAACAACATAGCCAAATAAGGCCCTGCAGCTGAGAAGTTTCGTTATCAACCCTTTGCTTGTTGTATGCTCGGACAGTCGGTCTAGGGTTGCCCTTGTTATTCATAACCGGAAACACGTGGCCCCGGTCGATTGTTGTTGATTTCCGGGGAAATGTAAACAACAAGACTGAACCCTGATTTTAGATCTGAAAAGAAGATCAGCTCTGCTTTGCCGCCGCAGGGGCCTGCAACCCTCATCAAAACAAGACTAAAGATCGCACCACCACGACGTCAGGGTCTAAAACTCAATCGTGTGCACATGGTTGTTGTTGTCACGATCTGCTCAGACAGGTTCAATCAAGTTTCAACCTGTTTTCTCAATGCGAATTGACGTCGTCTTTAGTTTAAGGGGGTGAAGAGGGAAAATTCTAAGCTGCAAAGCCATCTAAAGCACGGTATAAAATACATCAAGACTTCTCCTGCTAACCGTACGCTATGGGCCAATTTAAAAGATACCTGCTGTTTATTTTTTTACCCAAGAAAAGAATGGTTCAATTTGCATAAAACACATTTTCAGCCCACTTAAAAAAACTAAAGCAGGAGCCAATCTCAATTCTGATTAGCACATAATTCAATTCTAAGCCTCAACATCTGTATTAAAAAAATCCGCGAGCCAAAGAGCATTTTTGCTGCAATTGAAAAGGGTTAGTTTTAGGTGCAAATTGAATGCTACCAAATTCACAAAATTTTGAGTAGGAGGATTTAAACTACATGGCGTCATCATTAAGCCAGAATTATCTCTAAATCATTGGGGAGTTTTGGCCTTATCGATTGCATGAGTCACAACACTGAAAATCACCCATTTTTAACCGGACCACCCCTACAGGTGACACTTTTGAGTGCTTTAAACCTAGTCATACACGTTGGATAATCTAGCTTCTTACAAAGTGAAACCATGGCGAATATGCATGATACAATTGGAAACAATTCCCTTAAGAAAGTTGCCGCATCAAAGTCAAGTATGTAGGCCTGATTGAGCTGCAGGAATTTCTATTTTAAATTTGAAAGTAAACATGTTTGTTGTTGTTTTTGTAGAAACAACACAACGTGAGGGAATTTTTATTTTCCCCATCCAAAAGTGTAATAAAATTTGCGGCGGCGGTTTGAGGAGAGAGAAAACTTATAGATGCCCATTTTTCAATCGGGTATGATAAAGCTATTTTCGACGTGATAGGGTTGCCGTCAAAACACTCTCCATAAAATGGGCGGTGTTTTGTCCTGATACCGACATTATAGAGGGGTGTGCGTTAACCTGTTTAACCGTTTCACCCTTAGAAGGGGTGAAAATTTATACATATAGACATATTATTTAATGGCTAAAATATGCAGGGGGCTTTTCATAATTAGGCCAGGACGGAAAATCGTCTTGTTATCCCAGAAAAAAAAATATTTTATTGGTAGCAAAAATCGATCACAATTCAAAATTGGGCATGGCCTGTGATTCTGATTTGTTTATGAATTTGCCTGCAAGGATAAAAATAATAAGTCTATCTCAGCACTGAATCTCCTAAGGAGAAAACAATAAATAACCCCATCAAACCGAATCTCGAGCGGAGCGTGAAAACCAACCTCTTAGCTCTGGGCTTCTAAAAGTAAACTTTGAACCCCTATCTTCGAATTCTAGATCAGCAAAATCTATGTGTAGTGTACTTATTTTTGAATCTACTATGGGCCCCTTGAATACACCTGTTCGCGAAATGTTTTTTCAGGTTTTCTGTAACCATAAGCGATTTAAAACAAAATAGTGTATTAAAACATCTACATAACTTAACGTAGAACTTTAGCGAAAAAGGCATCCCTGTAAAACTGACCCCGTTTTGGACGGTAACACCGTACAAAATTAATTGTCCCATCTCTTTTCTGCCCCCAAATAAGTAAAACTGAGAAAATTGGGTTAAGCTGATGGCCAAGAAAATGTAGCAAAACAAAACTATGTAGACACCAGATCACACCTTTTCCATGTAAAATAGTGCAAGCTAGCCTTTTTGTCATGGAGATAAAAATAGTATGTGTGAGAAATTCTGTAGAAAAGGACTTGGTTTTAAAAACAAAGAGCTCGCTCACCCGATTTTGCCGCTTCTCCGGAAATTCTCGAAGCTTGGGCATTGTTTATATTCTGCCAACCGTGATTTTGGGGATGAAAGGCTTGTTAAAAGCACAAATGCACTTAAAAATCGTTGAAATCTCTCTGTGTTTTGATGTGAAATCGTTTGACAAATCAAGGCCAAAATGAAATAATTGCTTTGGTAATTTGATTGCTTTTTGACATTCATTTCTTTGTGTACGTAGAAAATGGCTTTTTTAGTCTTGACGCTGTCAAAAAGGTGGAAAGTTGTTATTGCGTGATATCTGGTTTCTCTTTCTTTCATTCGTTTTTTCCAGGATTTTCCCAGTTTTTTCCTTAGAACTGATTGTTTTCTAGTCTAATGATTGTTTTCTAGTCTAAATCTATGATAGTTATCAAAAATCTCCATACTAAATCATTTTTAGCATCAAGCAAGCTCAAATTAATATACTTATTGCAAAGCTTTCCTTTAGAGTACCAGAATCTATAAAATCAAAAGGAAGTACTTTGCTCACCACAAAAGTGCTGCACCTTTCATTGTATCTGTTGATAGTGTGACTTTTACAGCAGACTTCTCTTTGGACTTGTTTTTCGTATTTTTTCTGGCCTTTGAAGCGGTTGTCACGTGTTTACAAATATTCAATATTAAAGGAATAATTTGCTACTGCCAATTGCCTCGTCCAAGTTTTATCAAAATCGGTCAATAGTCTAGCTGTCCTCAGTTCCTCAGTTGAGCTAGGCCTCTTTAGGAAATAAGAGAGAGTGTAGGCCTACTGAATGGCAGGGTACGTATCTAGCATATAGCTACACGTAGACGTTATAACGTTCTTATGCCACTAAAGTGCGTTTCGAATAAGGCCTGTATCAAAGACTGTCAGCTATAGAATTAGCTTTACTTATATGAACCCGACTTTAGAGCCACGATACTGACTGCTAACCACGCAGGCTTTATCAAAAGGTCCTTCCCTTCAGAGGCCGCTAGATCATAAGTTATGTCAGCTTAACCTAAGCTAAGACACGATATTATATTTACAAAGCAATTTCTCATCCTCTTTTATAAGAGAGAATCTGTGCCTGTATAGGATCAAATGAATTGCTTCTAGCTTTCATTTTCACCAATCTCAATTTGGAAGGCATTAACCTGCGAGCAGGCTGTTTCACCACTTTATGCTGTTTATCACTTCACTTCACTTTGCTCGCGGGTTAATGACATTTAGGTGCTGCCAACCAATACACCGGAAATGGGCATTACTTACCAAGAGCTTCTCCTTCTTGGAAATTTTCTGGTTGACTTCCGGTTTGTTCTGGATGTTCTTGGCCCGATGAGCGTAATCCAAGGTGGATCTGGTTTCGTCAAGGTTGATAGAAGCAGGTGAGATGGTTGCGATGATTGAGGTCTTGGTCCTACCTCCCAATGAATCTTGGAGCAGACGGGTCAATTTGGATTCCCTGCAATAAAATAAAAGGAATGGTGATATAGTGCGCCCATAAGAAATCCGGGGAAAATCTGTCGCAATAAAGAGATATCGTTAGGCTGAGACTATTTCTGCTCATTTGACAAATGACAAAAAATGAGGGGAAATCAATTTTGCAAGCAATCGCGGATATTTTGGTCAAATCGCGAAAATATTGTTCACATTCCTGACTCATTCTCTATATGGTTTTAAAAGTCAATTTCCATATTTATCTAGCAGATTATTAAGTGATTTAGTGAGTCACTGCCCTTGTGTTTTTAACCTAATCATAGGTAGTTTTGAGATACATGAATTGGTTGTTAGCATTCGAGTCATGGTGTAAGTAAATATTATTGGCTGATCGCGGGCTTTCACTAGTTTTACTTACAGTTTAACAATGTTGTCTGTAGCCAATTGTAACCATAGTTTTACTATCCATAATTCATACACTGACTTGGTCAATGCTCAAACATGATCTACGTAGTCCAAAAACATTCTTGAAGAAAAATGTCGCAATACAAAAGAACAATTTTATTAACACTGGGGCTTTTGCTGGTTTTCCCAGGCAAAGTTGTGATTGCCCAGAGCTGTACCCAGGACCTGCCTATGCCCCCAGGCTCCCAGGATGACAGGGACACTTCCGGTTTGAGGCCATCCAGGCAACCTCCAATCTTGGTGGACGACTTCCTGTACTACCAATGCCCTGCTCTCAAACAGATCAAGGGAAAGAGCAGCTTCAAGTAAGTGACAATGCCTGGGATTTCCGGTTTGAGCCTGGCACTTCCGGTTTTTATCCTTTGCAGGGTGAGGTGCAATGATCTGCAGCAGTACGTGTTCCCTTCGGAACTTTCATCCTGGGGTGAATGCGAGTGCATGGGTGATCTGACAGCACAATGTCCAGGCCTGACATATAAAATGGGGTAAGTTTTCAACTCATAGTGTAGACTAAACTGAGAGCTTAGTACCACTTGCATGGTTTTCACTATGAACTTTGAAGTTGGACTGTCTCTAAGCCGATATTTTCTGACCACCCCACACCATGTCTAAAAATAGAACGTTAGTTTGGCATCTGAATTTCAATTTTTGCAGACTTTTCAACAGAGTAGTCTATCTGGCTTAAATGGCTTACTTTAAGTTAACTTTTCCAAAGAAAAATGCTTGCTGTGACAGGGGGAAAAATGAGGGTATATTTCTTGCTCTTTTGCCTTCGGCTCCCTCTCCCTCTTAAGAGTTAAATGGTCAATGCCATGATGAGAAATCGTCTGGCAATTAAAATACTTTGGATTTGCAGGTACGTTTACTCAAGCGCTGACAAGCCGTCAATGACGTTGACAATTCCTCAGGCTGAGGGTACGACAGGCTGGGAATTAGATTTGACCATGGACAGCAACGTCCAAGCCATGCACATCCGCTCCTCCCACGCTTCGCTCGTCGTAACCTCTTCAAATTCTGTCCACTTGGAACCGTTAGGCTCCCATTCTTTCAAGTAAGTGTTAAGTCTATAGCGGAGATAGATGTCCAAAGTTTTTTTCAGAGACTCTTCAGCGGACGTTCGCTTGGACTTTTACTTTGACAACAAAACCGACTGGGAAGCCAATAATCAGGGCGAGATTCCAAGATGGCGGTTCCCCTGCGTTGCAACGGTTAAATGCAAATACACGGTATGTTTTAATACCTAAAGTCAAAACCCCGCTCGCTAAATGATCTTGTTTTTACAGGATGACAAGGAAGTTAGCAGAGCTCTGATTTGGACTCTGGTGGGAGTGATAGTTGGTGTTTTCATCTTCCTGGTCCTTTGCTGTGTTTGTTGTGCTTTATGCTGCAAAAAATCCACCAACAAAGGTACTTAAATCTTGAAAAAGAAAAACTTAGGTATGAAGTACTCTTAATTTCAGTAGCAAGAATGCTCAACTCTGCCTCCAGTGATGGCAAGTCTGTAGCTACCATAGACGGAATGCATCCTGAATTTTACTACCAGGAGCAAGATGTCAGAAGGAGGACTCCACAGTTGGAAGACCTTTAAACCATAAAAAAGTTACCAATAAACACAGACTAAAAAGCAATCTTATTGTTGGCATGGATTCGATTTTGGCCTACAGCCCCCTTGGGGTTTTAAGGCCTAGTTTTAGTAGCAAGACGATTGCCCTAAAATGCCAGGGGAGCTGGGGCAGGAAACCAAGTTCGACCATTGGAAGTCATAAAATCTCCGTTTAGGATCATTTGCGAGTTTACGAGGCGAATCTTGATCACATACAAAAACTTGGCCGTTGAAGCGGGGCGGCCAAACAAAACAAAAACAAACTTTTTGCTTTCTCTGCCTGTCTCCTTGTCTACCGATCAATTAAGTGCATTCCCATTAAGTGGGCGATTTTTCAACCTGTTCCCATGATAGAAAACTTTTTTGTTTTCTCTATTATTTTCTATCACAGGATTCCCGGGGGAATATGAAAGAGGTGCTGGCCCTCGGGCAGTATGGTTTTAATGGCTTCGAAAAAGGGGAAAATCGAAAATCTCCCTTGGGCGATATTGGGGGTAAACAAAGCTGGGACGGGACAAGATCGAATGATTTTGGAAGGTATTTGGTCGAGCTCGAGACTAAGATATTTTAATTGAGAAAGGTTTTCATGCCGTCTTGTCAAAGGAAACAACAACGCTAACAAAGTGCCTTGTAGACCTGGGGTCCAACCATGAAAAAAGCCAGAGGATATATGTAGAAGAAAAAGAGGAGACCTGGACGAAAATGCTTGTGGGAGGTTCATTTGCTGGGCTTAACAACAAAAGCCAAACAAGAGTGAAAACAAATCCTTTTCCAAGGCCATGGTGACAACAACGATAACAAAGCCCTGCTTAGCCCTTGAGTTTTAGCATACATGGTTACATGCTGCGCTTTGCTACACCACGCACCGTTTCATGAATGTTGGCGGAGTTTTCTTGGAATTTGGATTTCTTATCTTGCTTCTTTTGCTTCGCATAAAAATGTAAACAAACCAAGTTGTCCGCTGTAGGGAGACCAAAACAACAACAATAAACAAGACCACGTGGTTTCCCAAAGAATCAAACAAAGACGCCAATTAGGGTTGGCATCATTCCTTCCGTCAAAAGATTGGGAATCTCATTCGATCGACTTCTTTTGTCATCCCCAAAAAGGATCTCGTTCTCTACACTGATTGATTCTTTGACTGGGGAACTTAAGTAAGTACTAAAATGCACTAATGCTTTTGGATGAATAAGTTCTAACTTACGTAAGTAAGGCAGGAAGTGGAGCTCTCTCATGGTAAGGTAAGAATAGGCCTGCCACTTTTAAAAAGCTATACAAGCTATAAATAGCTATACTCTGCATAGACAAGAAAAGACATAGTTGACCCGAGCTTGTAATCTATTTTTAAAATGGAATTCAAACTATGCATGCACAGCAATTTTGTGCAGAGTAACCAAAAATAAACCCTTCATTTTCAAGTACTTTTTGGCGTAAGCAAAATTCTTTTTGGAAAACCAAACAAATATCATGTGTATCTATGTTTTGCTTTCTAATTTTATCCAGCCTAAAAATAGATCGAAATGGGGAATCTGTGTAGCAAAAACCCGACCCACCACAACGAGCGAGCTTGAAATCGAGAGAGCATTCATTTTGGTTTTTTGGCGCCATTTTACCCGCGAGCAGCAGAAACAAACAACAAAGTAACTCCTAGATTGCCATAGGCCTTCTTCAACCTTATCATTAGCAAGAGGAAAGCATTTGACGGGAGCGTAACAAATTGACTTCAAGATGGCCCCCCAGATTCACAGGTTACTTTGTTGTTTCTACCCATTTTTCTGCGGAAAAGCGAGCGGGTTTATGACACAAATCTTGATCCTGAGCCAGAAGACACGTTATGTAAATTTCACTTCCTTCTATCTTACCTGACGTCTGAAGACCCTTGTCATCTAAAAACAACATGCTTCTACATGACTACAGTACATGGGTGAATGTCTATGCCAAGTTTTGAAAAGATCGGCAGACTTTTGTAGGTAAAATGGGCTTTCTAGAGCAGCTTAAAAATGTAGAAAAAACGCTTAGGCCTGCTGTATGAATAATATCGGTAGAGGGAAAAGGAGGGGGCCCACAGCGGCTCGATCTGGCAAAAAAGGCTGGCTTCTGTGGCGCGGAACATTGCCGTGAAAAATCACGCAACCCATCACATTTATCTCCTGTCAAGCCATGATTGGTGGCAACCTCGAGACATTTAAGTGCGGTTATCCGGTACATTTGGCTTTTTTCGTTCGAAAGATTTTCGGTCTTAGACAAGAACCCCGACACGTGCACCTATTGACCTTGGGGTCGCTTCCGTAGGACCGACGTACTGTAAGTGAAAACACCACTACGTCAGCTGATCGATGAACCGTGAAAAGCTCAGCAGTCGGTCTTAAATGCCGACCCCAAACCATTGTCAAAAATCGGCCAATTCATTGGCTGCTGCCAAAAAAAAACTATGCCGGTTTCTTATTCGAAAACGACTTTAGCGCATCCTTTTTGCTATTGTATCTTAATGTGTGATGGCTCTTCAGTTTATTTTTAGCCCTCCTTCCCCAGGGCAATGTCTTGGTTTACCATCAGTTAGGCGATACAGATGCTTCCACATAAAAATGTCTTTGAAATTCCAGAAAAAAACCAGGTTGTGATAAATCTGCGGGACCTTTTAAAGTTATTTTTAGCTTTCTCCCTCCGCCAAGCCTATTAAGTTTTCAGCTATTCTTCCAGGGTTTTGCGTTAATTCTTTTTTCACGGAGAGAAGAAAAAAACTTTGCACATTTTCCTTTTTCTTTGCTTTGCTTTTGGTACCTTTCTGACCGCGAGAGGATGCTTCCAACCTGAACGACCCGAGTTGTATAAAAATGTCCAGATAGATTAGCAGCACCCATATTAAAATAATAGGTGGCAAAAGGAGGCCCAGGCAAGGTCGAGCATATATGACTTCATTTAACAAAGACCAGGAAACTAGCTCATTTGCAGGACTGCCAAGTGTTTCTCACCTAACCATGCACTTTTTGACCACTATATGTCATAGAAGAGTGCTATTAATCAACTTGTGTACCTTTGAAAAAATCGCACAAAATCTTGATTTGAAAATGCCATGTTGACTTAAGCTCATCAGATTGCATAACATAAATGTGATATAGATTTTTTTCGGTTCAAAACCAAGTTACCTACAACGTTATCTAGCATGGTAACACAACAAAACTGTGGGATTTTTGCTATTTATGTACAGGAAATAGAGTAAGGCCTACAACGAACAGGGAGAAGACATTTCCGAAACTCATATGTACCATGAGCTGGAAAATGTATCCAGCAAAATTCTTAAAGATTAAGGACATATATAGATAGGTAGCATAGCATAGCATAGCACACCTTACTGTATTTCAAAGCTAAGAAACGGTATCTAGTCTTTTGAGGCTGAAAGAATTGAGCGCGCGCGCGCAAACTCAGCTGACACGCCAACGACGAGAAAGCACCATAGCTCAAAAGAGACACAGTTCTCTGCGGCTTCCTTTTTGCTATAACGTCCTAACAACAAGAGCCAGTTAATCCTTCCAATCTTGTCCTCTGATTGGCTTATTTCTGTTCATTCAAATGCCATAGCCAATGGGAGTATAGTTTCCTTCTATTATAGGCTGTGGAGAGACTAGAAAGCTCAAGACTATGTCCCCGTTCGATTTGGTGTACTAAATAAGTAAGCTTACATGCGTTCAGCTGGGTGAGCTTTCCAATTTTGTATGTTATGATCTGATCAGAGAGAAAGCCAAGGTACATAGAAAAGGAGGTTAACCCATTAAAACAAAGCAAACT
>JAAUYL010081737.1_pt1 | contig 10163 bp, 11 predicted proteins | sample 7278011 | NCBI WGS metagenome assembly JAAUYL01 (sample SAMN14350225, study PRJNA611818) | marine sediment metagenome | isolation source: surface marine sediment (1.8m) | place: French Polynesia: Moorea | collected 2018-08 | reverse complement strand
CTCAGTTGGAGCATCCTTTCCAGCTTGAATTAACTTCTGTCGAACTTTTTGGACAATAACCTCCTGTCCAATTGGAGAGGAAAAGAGCAGATCGACGCCTTCTTGATGAATGTTCTCAATTGGCAGGTATTGAAGAATCGACGATCGCAGCAGGACGTCCTTCCTCTTTGAAGTTGATGGTGGCCATTGTGCCATGGCGAGTACCTCTTGGAGTGATTGCATCGCAGATTTCTTGTTCAAAGCTATCCCTTTACGGGCTTTGTGGCTTTCCTACACAATGATAATTTTATTATGTATGTTGGCATAACATTACTTAAAAGGGGATTACCTCAATAGCAGCATCAAGTCCCTGGGTCATCATTTGGCAGCTTTCCATTCTGCTGGCCATGACTTCGTCAGCGAGGCTGATCATCTCATCCAGATCCATAACTTCATCGTCCTCAGACAACACTCGCTCTGCCTGGACATTCTCATCGGCAATGTCCTCTGCTGGAAAACCAACTTGAGAAGGATCGACATCCATGAGATCCATATTTCCCGCTTCTTCCGAGACGTTCTTGTCTGGTGATTGTTCCGCGGAGGAATCAATGACAAGTTTCTCGCTCGACTGATCAGACTCTTCGCCGCCATCTTTGGCCTTCTTGATTTCATCTTTTTCCTCCACTGTGAGGAAAACTTCAACTTTTGATCCAAAGTTGATGGCATGCTAAATGGAATACATATAACAGCTATCAGATACTAATCAAACAAGAATAAAAATGATGCGCTTACACTTTCGTACTTGAGGTCATCATCAAAGACTGTCCGGACGATGGGGATGAAGTCATCCTGAGCAGTGAGACGTCGGCTGTATTTGAAATCTCGAAGCAAAACATCCGGATGGAGGGGAACCATGTCGTTGTAGATCTCAATCTTGTCCTCCAGTCTGCCATACATGTCAATGTTCAAAATGTTGACGACAAAGAGTTCAAATTTTCTCTCGCATCCTAAAAGTAGCAAATGAGACTGTTTTCACAGTAGCTGTTACAATGATTGTTTCGCAGATTTATACCTTTCTCCACTCGTGCAAACACGAAGCAAGTCTGAGTCTCCGTCGAATCAGGAATGGGAAGTTGGACTTCGATCATTCGACTGGTCTCAGGAAGTTCGTCCGATTTCAAGTCGATGCATGCTTTGCGCAGATTCTGCGTCACCAAGGATCGATTCGATTTCGTCAAAGGATACAAGCGGAACTCGCCCAGGTGATGGTCAAAAACGATGAGCTGCGACCAATCCCGTTCTCCAAGCTTGAGTTCCTTCCAATCTGAAGCCATCTTTGATCCTTGGACCAGTGATTGCGTAGTCAAATATTGCAATTTGGTTTTTTCTCTTCCAGGATTGACAATTTGCCGTTTTCGACGTTTTTTTCTTTTTCGTTGGACCTATTTTGGTCTCAACTGATTTCACGATTTTTTTCACTTAAAAAATATAAAATATTCTTATCTTGTGATAAGAATTGATAAAACCAGTTTTCTAAATGTAAATGTCTAAAACTTGGATCACGATCGCATTTTGTTAACTGTTGATTTGAATGACGAAGCGACGCCTGACAGCTTTGTTTTGTTTTTGTTTTCGTTTGCCTGTAGCCATGAATTCAGTTTTGGGCTTCTATATCACTGCATTTTGACGCAGCGCAGTCAATTTTAAATCGGCCAAGTCAGGCAAACGTCTTCTAATGCAACAGCTGACATGTCATTTCTTGAGAAGAGTGCCATAAGCAACCTGAAACTCAAACTGGCATTGCTTTCACTACGCTGAATAATACACACTTATATCGAAGGAAGGTCCATTAAAATAATTGACATTTTATTCCTTTTAATGCGTAACATAATTGTTGACAACAATTGAATATTTGTGATGATTGTTTTAAGGAGATATTGTTATTGACAATGTTATACAGTGCCTCAAACATAATTAACTTAGAATGAAACAGGAGTGTGCTACTGTTACATTATCCTTTTTTCAATTGTCAGCCTCCTCTTCCTCAATGAAGTCGAGGCTGTTGGTGAAGAAGTTGTCATTGAGACTGTCCTCTTCCACAGCAATGTTCCCAGTGGGATCAATGATTTCGTTATCAGCTTGCTGCCCAATTTTGCCTTGCAGAAGCTGATCCACTGTGTTCTCGTCTGGGAGAGACTCTTTGGCCATCCTCTGGCTTTGCTCTTCAGCAGTGACAGTTTCCTGAAATGTCACAAAATCCTAAATTAGATATGTTGTATCGTCTACTTGCATGCTGAAAAATGTACCTCTTGTTTCTTTGATGATAGCTTCTGCTGGACAATCACGTCATTCTGCACAGTTTCCTTTGCAACATGTGCCATCGCTTCAATTGCAGCCTGATATTGTCCCTGGAAATGGTTGATAGTCATATCTCATGTTAATCAAGTGTCCAATTGTTTGTGTTGGACAAAATTGATAGGCTAATACCTTTTGCATGAAAATCTCAGCCATGGAGAAGTTAATTGGTGGTGGCCTGCTGTAGCCAGCTTGGAAGAGGCGAATGATGACATCTTGAATTCCCTGGATTGACAATGGTTTGCCACAAGGGGTCGGGAACTCTTGAACGATTCTCACTCCATGGGGCTTCTTCAAATCTGACACTTTCTTGAATGCTTTGCCACTTTTCATGTACTGCTTCACTTCCTCCTCAAATGTTGGTACTCTGAGCTCTCGGCCCTCTCTCTTGGAGTCCTTAATTAAAAAATAGTGATTGTATAGGCCAATTATACTATACTGTACTGTTGTAAAAATTACGTAATGCTTGTTGGCAAACCGAAGTTTGCTTTTGTAACGCGCATGCATCCAATCTCTCATAGTGGTCTCCTTGCCTCCGACGAACATGTGGTACGCGGTCCTCACTTTGGTCAAGGCCACAGAAACTGGTGACTTTTGGAAAACCTTAGGCCTGTTTGTCTTGGTGACGTTGGTGAATTCAAATGTGTCGACAACAATGTTCAAGTAGAAGTCAACGAATTCGCGAGGCAACAGAACCTTGTCCCAGCTAAGTCCAAGATTCCTGAAACAGATTAACAATGTAATGGAGACCATTTTCTGAAACAAGTTAATGAATAAAACATTACCCTTTTACAGGTGGCTCTTTGGCAAAGTAGGCATGCGCTTGGATGTAACGAGAAAAGCACATGTCAAGGACAATTCGTGCCAATTCGACTGAGTCAGGTTTGGGGTTATTCGTGGCCCTTAGTGTTGATTGCACCTTCTCCAAGATTACTTGCTGACAGACTGGTGAGGCAAAGAGAAGTGGCACTGCTGGATGGGACAGATTGTTGACAGGGAGATAGCGCAAGATTTCTTGCCTTTGCATGGCGACATATGTCTTCTGCTCATCTTCTCGCCGAAGTACTAGTAGTCGCATCTCCAGGACAATGGCTTTCAAGTTGGCCAATTCGCAATGGATATTCTTCTTGTATCGCAGTTCCGCCTAGTGAACAATCATAAATGTAATTAATATCTTACTAAAAAAAAACAATGTAGTTCACCTTTTGGGTCTTCGTTTCATTGTTCAATATTTCTTCCAGTTTACTGTGAATACGCTCCAGTGTTTGGCCATCAGGGTTATTGTTTCTGTTTGTCAAGTCGATTGGAGTAGCCTCAGTGTTGGACTCATCAGACAGGACAATCTGCAAGTTTTGGCCCTTCTCGCCTTGGTCACGTTTGGACAATGGCTGCGAGCATGATTGGATAGCAGAATACTTCATTAACTTTTGCCTTTTGGCTTTCTCGGAATGCTCGCGGCTTTCCAGTTGACGTTTTAGCTCTGCTTCCTTGACCATGCGCAAGCGCTTTTTCTCCTCCTCAATGAGGCGCTGGCGTTCCTCTTTGGCCTCCAAGTCCTTCTTCTTCTTTTCTTCTTTTGCTGCCTTTGCTTTGGCCTTGGTAACTGCAGACAGGACTTTGATCTTCTGCACCATTGCTCGCTTAATGACATTGTACTCAGAGGCTCTCTTCGTTCGCGTCATTTCTGACAAAGTGGGATCAGGCCTTGTTGGTTTTCCTTCTAGACGGTTGCATGTGTTTTCCTAATTATATAAAGTATTAATGAATGAACAATGTCAATCATTAATGAGGTGTTTTACTTACTAATTTGATGAATGTGTGAAGGAATCGCTCAAACTTCTGTGGCTGCAGCATGTGGTGTGGGATTTCCGACTCATTGTTGGGGATGTAGTCCCAAAATGTCAGTGGTGGTCCAGATATGGGGACGCCATACTCGTCTTTCATTTTGGCCTAAAATTGATTGTCAGTGATAGATGAAGAAGCATTTCAAAACCTTAAAATGTACATTTTTCAACCTACCACATCCTTGTCGTTGATGACATTTGTTGAATCTTTGCTTGATGAGCTGATCGAATGAAGTCTCCAGTCCATCATCGATCAATTCGTCAAACAGCCGGACATTGGATTGGGCCTGACTTTGTTGAGACCTCATCGAATGGGATTGTGATTGATTCGCAGATTTGTTGAATACTGGATTGTCGTCAATCAAGGAGATCAGATCCTAAAATGCCATGTTACATTAGAAGGAATGACAGCAAGGAATAAAAGAAGAAGCACTCACCGGCAGCTTGGTGAGTTCTTGGCCATACTTGACCTGCTCTTGGACCACGAGCGACTGAGATGCTTGATGCTTTCTCATGTACTTGTACCCTTGGAGAAAGCAGTCACTGTTGTAGGAAAGCATTTTTCTGTAGCTTTCGAATTTGTCGTCAAAGCTGCCCTGAAGATGCTGGTTAATGAGCTGCAGCAGCATTCGAACAGACTTTGCATCGCGACCTAAAAAATCAAACTTATTAGTATGACAATAGAGATTCAGTAATGTAATCATGAAACCTTTTTCGATGCGACAAAACAGCCAGAACGAGGTTGGTGGTTCATCTTCAGACACCTGTATCAAGAGCTTCATCATTCTGTCATCCTTTGAAAGGCATGGTGTTTCCAGGTCAATCCCCAGAAATTCAGTTTGATCTTCAAACGATGGCACTCCTGGCAATGGTCCCAGTGTCAGGCAAATAACCTTCTCTTCTTTTTGAGATAGAAGGAATACTGATTCCCATTTCTTCTTGTGGACCTTGAGTCCCTTCATTTGGGACTTGTCCTCAGGCGAGACCATCGCTGATGACAAATGTTGATCGTATTGTCACTGCACTGGAATCAATTTGCTGCCACGTGACACAAGTGATTGTTTTGCAGAATCTGCTGAAAGTACTGAGTTATTTTTAATCAAATTGAAATGTCTTAGCTTGGTTATGATTTAATTGCCATTGAGAGATTGACAAGTGATGTTTCGCTACAGTAAAATTGTAAACAATGTTTGATTGGATTGCTGGAAAGTTACCAGATGTTTTATAAGTGAAAATAAACCATATGTTAATTGATTAAGTCTAATTCAGTTTGCTCATTTAAATTTCCATTTGAGTAACTGTGGAAGCGACAGTTTCCTTTTCCTGGTTTCTTAATTCAAATAAAATTTCAAGTTTCAGTCGACCTCGAGGACTTGTTGTGACACCAATCTGGTTGGATGACATTTATGGCATTGCCATTCCTGACGAGATGAAGAGTCTCAACTATGAGTATCAGAAAAGGAAAGCAGCAATTCGTGAAAGGAGGCTTGCTCGCGACAGACTTTTCCGGACTCGAATCAAGAAAGTGAAAACACGAACATCTAGGAACAAGGATGGAGCAGAGTCTGATGTGGAGTGTCCAACAAGGCACCATCTGGTTTGTGTGCGAAGATCTCATTCGTTCAGGCGAACTGGAAAAGACATTGCTCCTAAGGGAGTTGAAACCTACAACAGAATGAACACCCCTCTTGGGCGCATTCTCGATTTGTCCATCTGTCAAGTACCTGCGTGGAAGCTTCTCTGTCGAAACCTGTATGGTTTTGTAAGTTTAAATATATTTTTTAATAATTCTGTATTACAATCACTAAAAGAAGCCATTTTCTTAACACAGAGTGTGCCGAAACGGTTCCCTTATGAATACAAGCAGGACGAGGATGACAGCTCCAGCAGTGGAGACAGTTCCCAATTTTTGTACAGATCCCCAATGGGTCCTCACCGTCAAAGAGTCCGATCGTGGGCCAAGGAGATGTCTCGACAACTCGAGTTGTCTTGGCAAAAACATGAAGCACGACTTGGTATTGGACAAACCAGGAAGGTACATGTCGAGGAGGCTGAGGTGAGTAGTTCAAAATGTGCCAAAAGGATGAAATATCTGCATTTTAACCTGCTTATAAACCTTTAGGATGTCCTTCCTCCTATGAAACGATTCTGTGCTGCAATCACAGCCCTACCAGAGAGACCAGCCCCTGTGTCAACACTGGAGAATCCTTTGCCAGGACCATCTCGCAGCAATGTAGAGTCAATGTCCAACATCGATGCTCCAGATCCACAGGATGATGCTCAAATTGAAACCAATCAGTCAATTGCCAGTGACAACGAGGCAAGCAGTCCTGGAAAAGATGGATACTTTGAATGCTCCTTCGGATATTGTGACCACGATTGGCACGGAACTTGGCGGAAAGAGGCTGATCCAGAAGCCACTTTTTCTGCAAGTCAATCACAAAATCCAACGTCATCGGATGCTGGGATAATCCACACCACTATGTCCAACATGTCAGGGACAGCAGGTAAAAATATTGGTTTTTTTGTAACATACACAATAATAATTTGTGGTTGTTTAGCCGTCATTGATGATGATCCAGAAAGAGATAGCGACTCCAGCTTAAGCAGCATTGGGCAACTTGATGGCAACGACTCACCAGCCAGCCTTGATGATGAGAGTGATGTCGAACAGGGCATCATAAACATGCCCAATTATCTTGATTATGACAACGATGCTCGCGACATGGAAGAGCTGCGACAATTCATCACAGACACTGAGGTAGTACCTGATACATAATTTTCCAATGCAATCATAAACGTTACTAATTTGGAATTGTTGTGGCCCTTTTAGGACAGTTCTGATGATGAAGACCATGTTGACATCCCACCATTCACTGGCGACACTGACCACCTACTGCCAGGAAACCACACAATGGAGATGCTTCCCCACGACCGTCCATTTGACTACTATGAGCTCTTCAAGCGATATGCCATCATCAACATTCGGCGCAACGGGACCAAGTCCGAATTCAGAGACAACTGGAGGCTTAATGCGGCTCAGCGCCAGGCAGAAGGCCATGGCGTTCCAAAATCCTTTGACACTTATTGGCGCGCATTGATGCGAGAGATTCCTCCATGCAATCAACATGTCATTATGTGGGACAATGTCAACAACGTTGAAGTCACTTTTGCTGGTGAGGTCTTTCCAGCTTCAAGGTATCCAGCATCTCGGTACAAGGTCATGAGGATCGAGACAAGGACTGCTCTAGATGAGATCGTCAACTTCCACAAGGCTCTTCATCCGGAACGGGTTGAGAACATCAACATGAAAATCGAGGAACGTGATTTAAAAGCGGATTTGTTTGTCGATGGAGTTCAGTTTATCAAGAGCTCTGTGAAGAAGACGACATGCCAATTGGTTCGGTTTGAGGGCTGCGAGCAAATGTACAACTTGACAACGATCGTTCACTTTCACCGTTCCGTTAAGTCAAACAGCGCCAAGCAACTGAGTGCCATTCTCGAGTCACTGAAGAAGGTACCATTTGTGGTCATTGACAAGGTCATTGCAGATCTGCCACAAAGGATTGAGCTGGCTTGCACAGTCAGCCACAATGGGGAGCATGGTTGCTTGTACTGTGTGGCCAGAGGCGAGCCCAACCCTCGAGGACATGGTGGCTTCTGTTGGCCATTTGACACCGTCAACGAGCCCTTGAGAGATGACACTCATTGGCGTAATATGTGTGTTCCTGCTTTGCAATCAGGCATCTCCCACTTGGGGCTTCATGGATATTCATCGCTGTTGGACATCCCTGGATTTCGCATCGAAGAGAGCTTGGTGCTGGAGCCTATGCATGCACTTTTTGCTGGCGTCACGAGGACCCTCTACAATCTGACAACAACGTACACCAACATCGCTGCACCAGAAGAGAAATCCATCCTTAAGACCTGCATCCGGCAAATTGACAATGTCATCAGTCAACTTGTGCTGCCCTCTGAAATTGATCGACCACCAAGGGATGTCGAGCCAGCCCATTACAAGACCAATGAGTGGAAGGTCATTGTTCTGTTGAGTGGGGTGCGAATTGCCGATGTCTTCCATTCTCATGGCTTGGAGGCATACTCGGAACTGTGGTGGAAGCTTACCTACATTCTGCGATCCAGTCTTATGAACGATGAGTGGCACAACAACTGCGAAAATCACTACCCAATCCATGAGCAGGCCTTGTCGTTCTACCTACTGTATGAGAAATGCTTTGGCAAGGAGCATTGCTCCCACAACATTCATCTGTTGAGCCATCTGCAATATTGGCGAGGCCAAGGAAGGCTCCATCGCTTTTCAGCTGAGAGGGCTGAGCACAAGTATGGCAAGAACAAGGAGTGCCAGGAGCCTCGCAATAGGCACACCGGAAAGCAGGTGCACACCAACACGCTGGTTGCCATGTTGGCTGGCCACCGCTGCGTCACAGGATTTTCCTTCTATCCTCAAGGCAAGTTCAGTGGACGAGAGGACTCGATCATTGTTGATGAGTGCATGAGGCTTTTCCGCTTCATGTCGCAGTCAGAGGATGGAAGCAGCTACAGAGTGAAGGCGATTCAAGCCAGAAGCTATGTCAGACGTGGAAGCAACCTTGTCTGGGGTATGGTGGGTGTTTTTGTCTATGTCGATGAGGATGTTGCAGTCATTGAAGACTTCGACCCCAAGAGGGCAAAGGGAAAAGGCGTCCGGCTCCAGGACCTTATCATCGTCTGGACCAATGATATGCAGAAATGTTAAATCTCCATTGCAAATATCTGCAAAACAATCACAAAGTATGAAACTATGAAATTAATTACTACTTGCTACTCGAACATTCCTCTAATGGAAACTTATGCGATATGATGACACTTAAAGATATATCAAATTTTGTCGCAAAGCACCAATGGTTACAACTGTATCTGTTGGTTGCTTAATATTGATTTGTTTGTTGAAAATATACATTTTCTTTATTTTATTGAAATTGTGTTGTTATTTTCACTGAATTGATAATTTCCTTTTGGATAGGAAAAAGTTCCCAATAGCAGTTTTGAAGAAGCTGTTATTGTCATAGCTGTTATGAAATGAGAAGGAAAGTGGCATTAATTGATAAAAAAGATTTGTGTTATCTGGTAACTCAGACAGGTCTATTTTTGAATTTGAGATGTAGTTTATTGAAACCATAAAACAATGTTAAAATACATGAAAATAAAAAAGGGATATCATGGCGATCACTTGTGAAATCGATAAAAAATAATGAGAAATGATAATGATCTAAATTAAGAGATAAAACATTCATTAATTAATTGGGTTTTTCTGTTAGTTTCGTTTTGGTTACAGTAATAGTCAAATTTTTTTGGGAAAAGCCAAAACAGTGATTTTTTTGTCACAAATAGAATGCATCTGGTAGAAACCGAAAACAAAAACAAAATTGTTGACTACACAGTGGCCTCGTCTGCCAAAGCAGCCCTGCGATTGAATCGCAGAGTAATTTGCCCGGTAAACATTAGACATTAAAAATTGAAATTCGAAATCGAAAACGAAGAAATGAAAAATTGAAATTCAGAGGCGATAAAAGTTAAAACTTCGATAAAAAATATTGGAAAAAAAGTGACAGCGACAAAGATTTCACAGTGCCAAGAAACTGTATAGTTGTTTCGCTAGGAGCCTGTGAATTTCTGAAGATATCGAGAATTGAAATTGTGAAGCGATGGCTTCGATGCCTTCGGTGTAATATCAAATCGTAAAGGTTTTCAAATACCAACGCCCCAAAGGAAGAAGGTAAGTGAATTCCAATTTCTGTTAATTTACGCAAATTCTTTAAATTCTTGCTATCTCAGATTCTGCAAAACAATCACAATGGCCGGCCAAGGGGAGTTTGATGAAACTCAGGAAGCGATTAAGAAGATCGGTGTCGCGAACAAAACTTTTGACGCGGTCCTGGCTTTCAACGAAACCAGCGACAATTTCACGTATTATCCCATGCGAGG
>JAAUYL010064344.1_pt1 | contig 10166 bp, 6 predicted proteins | sample 7278011 | NCBI WGS metagenome assembly JAAUYL01 (sample SAMN14350225, study PRJNA611818) | marine sediment metagenome | isolation source: surface marine sediment (1.8m) | place: French Polynesia: Moorea | collected 2018-08 | reverse complement strand
CTTCACCTTGCTTACTCCTAAAAACTCCTGAAAAACAAAACGGGACGTCGACGCGCATTTACCCAATTGGCAATTGCTGTTGTTTTTCTTCGCTAGCACAAAAAGTGCCTTGGATGCTATAGGTACATACAGGTTTTTTCGGGGTCTCTTCCCAAGAGATAAAATTAAGCTGTAGTTTTGTTTCCTTGTTAGAAAAATAGGAATAATAAAATATCCCTCTTTCTAACAGAAATTGAAAATTCAAACCCGAAATTGGCAGATGTTCGTTAGATTGGGAAAGGAGGATATTCATATGTTTTTAGGTTCTGTGATAAGCTTGCATTTTGTTGGGCACTTTGCTTGTTGAATCGCTCAATCTAATTTCGGAAGGCACACAAGTCTCCAGAGAGTGCTATCGCATGCCTTCGATCTTGGGGAAATAAGGAGAACATGCTTAGTACATTTTACATTGCTTTTTAGGTCGGCATTCTAGATATGTTAGATACTTTGGGCACCCCAAAAAAGGAGGGCCCAATTTAAGTGCTTGGATTAGGTTACAATGACGGCTAACCTAAATATTTCTGAAAGGGGATGCTTTTTGGTTCATATAAAAGAAATTGAAAATCACAAGGAAGTGTCGCGAGTTCCCTGGTGACATTTTGCCAGAGATTTCTTTGGCCCCTCCGAGGGCTTTCTTGTTGTTTTTGCTCAAAGATGCCCGAGGCCATTTTTCTACAGGGTGTTTCAAAAATATAGACGCAAACAACAGGGCCTTTTCTTCTTACTGTACTATCACACTGTATGAACACTGAGTTGTTTTCAAAAAGGTAGGTGCCTCTCTATTCTGTTGGTTGTGGTAACAAAATCCCCAAGCCAAGAGAGTGCGCATTACGGTTATGTGTGATTATATGTAGGCCTAGTCAATTTATAGCGTCCCTAGATGCCCGTAAAGCATTGACTTGCCATAGGCCATCTCATAGGACTTTCAGTGCTTTCCAGCCCGAGAGCCTGTTAGCTTATTAATTTCCATTAGATTACCATCACAGAGAGAGAAGCTTGGTGGATAGAATGCTTGCTTTAGCAAGGCCAATATCAAAAACTGGGAGCTGCATAAATGCACTTTGCTGTTTTTCTACTTCATAGAGAGAGAACTCTCAGCCTGCTGGCGGAAATAAACATATTTACACGAGAAAGCACTGAAAGTTTCCACCTTTCCGTCACTCAAGGAAGCGAACCAGGAACAGTGTGCAATGGTAAGCGACGTCGGCCTTTATTTAATGAAGGTCACGGACTTTCTTTGGCCTTTTTAATGGGAACTTTATTTACCAGGAAGTGGGAGGAGAAGAGCCGCGTGGCATTCCAGCAAAGCAAAAATAATGGACCGAGCGTAGGACAAGAGGAGAATTGAAAGGTACTTTCGTTGACAAAAAAACATTTCCTCCTTTCACAACATGTAAATGTCTTGTTTTAACTAACCTTCTGAACATTCACATCCCGGACAGAACAAATAGTAGGCAAGGTAGTTTGCTTTGTACTACTGCGTATTGGAAACAGAAAACCGATGCCTGGCGTTAGCGTTGCCTCTGACTATTTGCGCACTCGTGGATGTCATCTATAATACTGTTTCATGACTTCACATGAACAACAACAACCACATTACAAGGGTCATGACATAGGCCCAACCGGTTGGGTATAATCTCAGCTGAGAAACCATTGCTTGTGCTAAGGTTTGTACCTATAATTGTTGACAAACCAACCTTCAGTGCCGTCGAAGCAAACTGCTTTCTAATTCTTCCGCTTCCACATATTTGGCTTTATTTGGGCATACCCTCCTATACTCACATGAAATGTTAACCCCCGAGTACCAGAAGTCTTACGGTGGACCAAGTACCACTTTTCAGCGTATTCCCCATGTGGGGGAAAAAGCAGGGATTCTTGTTTGCTCTCTCTATTTATACGTTTGTGTTTGCATACACAAAAATAAGGAAGACTAGAGAGGTAAGATTGTTAGCAGGGGAAATGCAAACCTAAGCTGGGGGACCATTGGGGAATGTTGTTATTATTGCGGCAAATTAAATTAAAAACATACCCAGGACTTCCTGTTCACAAAGCGCCAAGCAAGGAGGAGAATATTTACTTAACAAATGTAGAAGCGAGGGGTACATGCTTTCTAAAAATATATCAAAACCGAGCTTGAAAAGCCCTTCTTTTTGGCTTTTTTAAAGCTCAACAACAAAGTGAGTCTCGCGACAAAGCAATGCGACATCTGGCGGTGACAATTTCCCCCATTGAATTGTGTTACAGAAAGTAAGCATTTGACACAGTAGTACACTATTTACTTACTTTTTCTAAGACTTGGTGGTTTGTGCATCAAATTGTCTGCTTATAACTTGAAACTCCTTACACTTGGTGTATGGAATTTTGCAAAACTTTGGAATACATTCAAGCATGTGCCAAACTGTGACATATCGACATTGCTAGCTTTTTTTGCTTGCTTACCTTTCACAAGCCCTTGAACTCTAGTCGAACTGTCGCATTGAATAAAACGTGAAATTCTGAATAAAACCTGATTCTGCTCTGCTGACAGTTTTCTCCAGCAAACGAAGGTTAGGCATGTTTTGGCACAAAACGCCCCGAGTCCTTTTATTTTCTTCACAGTTTTCTCCCCTAAACTGTGCCGTTTACTATTCTATTCTATATGTCCATGTTTCAAGTTCCTCCCTTTGATCATGGGTAGCTAAATAAGCAGTACAAAATACACTGTACTTAACAAGTTAGTAACTCTGACAGCAACATTTATGAGACAGCTTTGAAGACCCATTCCTTCCAAGTCGAGAACTAAATATGTAAGAGACGGCAACGCGATACAAAGTGTTGTCTCCTCTTATACTCAGTGGACAGTGGTTATTTTTCTTTACGCATTTAGAGGTCGCAAGGTCAGTAGTCAGTACGTGACACAGAGTGTGAGTGTGAGGCCAGAATATGATTCTCGCTAATGATTCAGACTCTCCGTCTTCCGCCAAGATGGGAAATTCAGATCCTGTAGCTTTGTATTGGTTACGTTAAATATGGGAGGCTGATCCTATTACCTGCTAATAATGGCAAGGTCACGACGAAAGTACCTTTATTTTGCACGCTGCAGAACGAAACAGCAGTGGATCTAGTTCTGCACATCAGAAAGGAAAGAACAGAATCCCATCTAACTCCCCTAAGACACCATCAAGCAAAAGATACATCATACGTACATAGATGTGCCACAATAATAATAAATACATTCGGTGGGGTCTCTCTCTGGCTGCTCATAATCATGCACTGAAGGTCACCATACATTAGGGGGAGGATGGGCTAAGAGGATATGGTGGTGGTCTTTTTTCTGCGGATTCCCTCTGTCATTTCCTGTGGGGGGATTTTTGAGGATACTGTCATGCAAACAGACTCTTTTTTCTGGTCATTATCATGATGTGCTAAGTAGGGAGGAGGAAGAGAGAAGGAGATAAAAAGTGTGATGGCATTATGGCCTTTCATGTTGTACTACACTTGTTTCACCCAAGAAATGTGTCCCCCTTCGATAACGACCAAGTCCTCTTAACTTTCGTCTGTGGCAAAGAGAATCAAAATACCCTAACGTCTCTATATTCATGTAACACACATCGACATCCATGTATTCTAGATATTTTATGGCAAAACTATTAGCATGCATAGAGGATGTTGTAGGCAACAACGACGACGTATGCTTTTTTGTGAGGGCCGTTTTACCCGATTGATAATGGACGCTATATGTTGCTAAAAATGTTCTGCAGTTTCTTACTCTGCGATTTGCCAAGCAGGCAGGCAATGCAACTAATGGGTTAGATGGCTATGTCATTTGGCTTTGCCTTTTTTGTGGAGCACGATCTGCTATGGTATGGCATCTAAAAGCTCAAGGTAAAAAGAAAGAAGGGATGGAGAAAACGGATGCATGACATATTACAGTAAGATTGTTGTGAAAATATCTAATGCCCTGGACGACAATCGAGCATAAGTGCGGCGACATGCATGTAGGCATGTCTCAGACAAGCAAATTCCCCCCTCTGGGGAAATTCTTTTAGCACAATATAGCGTTTGTTTGGCTGAGTGCATCAAAAGAGTTTTGGTGGGCTCGTACGCTCGTTTGTGCGTTGAGGGCTTTGCTTCCTCATATATTCACATATACAAAATAGTTAGTACTACATGTTAAGTAACATTGGGGAATAGCAATGGGTTTCCTCGACTTGCATGCATGAGAGCGTATGAGTGATTTAAGTCCGAAAATGTCATGTGTGTTGTGAGGAAACTCTCTTAGCTACATGTACTGTATTTACAGGCTTTTCGCAATTGAGCACTTGAGCAAACAAGGAAATAACGACGGAAAAAAGGTGCAGGCATTTATATGGCTCAAGGTTGGCCTTCACTAAAGAAAAGTGGAGAAACGATTGCCTCTCATTAGAAAAGGCTGCAAGCGTTTCTTGTTAACACAAGGCCAGAAAAATGTCTGATTGTTTCTTGCACACTATACGAGAACAAGCTAAACTTGCTACACTTTTTCTCCTCCTCTGGGTATTGCATTTGTTAATGGTTATTATGTCAGCATTAACACGATTGGTTGGAATGGAGTCAATCGATTTTCTTGAGCACGAACAATAAGAAAGTCCTTTGGAAAGTTCCTGCAGCCTTGTTATCATAACAAAACCGAAGGTAAACAAGTTGCATTTATCAAATTGGTATCATGACAGCAACATTTGCTTTAAGCCAGAAAATGCTCTGGCTCACTGTTGGTGGTTGTGTGGTAGCTGTTCTTTTCAGATTTACCACTATTATTTTGGGTTTAGTGTAGCTGTAGCCGGCCCTGTGTCTGGCGTATAAAAACCGCAGGGGTCCAGCCTCCGCGAGGTCGGATTTTTTTTCGAGGATGGCGGGGTTCCCATGCAACCTCACATAGTAGGAGGGAAAAAAGGCAACGGATACGGCCTATTGTTCCTATTGAATTAGCTGCTTTGACTACACATTTTCCCCAGGAGGGGGAAACATTTTGATTGTGTCACACATGGCCAATCAAAAAATCTGGAACAACTCTCCAATTAATCAAGAGACTAGCCCGTGTTCATTTTTCTCGCACCAACCTGGCTTGAATATGACGACCCTCTTTTCATATAGGTACGAGTAAGTTCAGAGGAGCTTTAAAAATGTGGGACAACCCAGAGCACTTCACTGCAAGATTCTGGTATGCTCACAATATATCTACGCAGGCTACAGATCTCGCAATATGTAAGGGAAAAAAGTGACAAACGGTAGCAGCCTTAGACCTGACAGTTTTGGCACGGATTCCTTTCTTTCTCTCTTTCGCCTTGTCAGTCCGAAGAACAAAGGGAATTTGTTGCATGACTTGAAAAGCTAACATCCATGGCTAGCTTTCACACACGTGTGAGATGTTTCTTACCTCCTCGGTGGTTTTGATTCTCACGACATCGATGCCGTCGTCCATGAGGTCGGCAAGCTCGGGGTGCGCGTGGGGGCCAAGGCCACTGCTGAGAACCATCCCGTTGGGGTTGTCGAGGCTGTAGTTGTTGTCCCCGTGCTTCGAGGCCGACGGGAACATGTAGCCCGACAGCCTCTTGAGTCCTCCCGCCCCGATGTGGAGGCAGAGGAGGGCGGCCACCAGGAACCCCCCTATCAAGAGGATGCACAGCAAGAAGAAGATCAGCCTCTCCAGGCAGGTCTTGGTATGCCACCGCCCACAGCACACCCCGTACTTCCGGTGGCTCTGATGATGGTGATGTGGGCGTGGAGGGGGTACCACCACGGTGCTCGTCGAGGCCATGACCCCGGCATGATGGGCGTGTCTCAGGGTCCCATTTCCGCCGCCGCCGGGGACAAAAGTGGTCTGGGGTTGAGGCCTGGCACTTCCGGTTGTCATTGTGGTCAGACGGTTTATGGTCGCGTTGGCGGCCTCGCCGTTCACCCCCGTCCCGTTCCCGTTGACGTTCATGGCCAACATGGTCGTAGGTAAGGAGCTCGAGGACGAGGCCGTCGACGGGGAAAGGCTGGAGGTCGTGACCAATCCTCCGTTTCCGGTTCCGCCATTGACATTCGAGGCTGTCGAAGCCGTCGAGGCCGTCATGCTAATTACGGCAGGATGGCCTCCATTAGACCCCAAGTGATCCAACTGGTCCTCGACGCTCTTCTGGATGAGGACTTGATCGTGAACACCCACGTGGTTGCCTCCATTATTGTGAAAAGTTGTTTGTTGTTGTTGTTGTGATAGCCTCGGGATCCTCGGCATGGTCGCGATGTGCAGGGTCGGCGAGGTCATGACGGCCACGCTCGAGTGCGAGACGTAAACAGGATGCTGCTTGACGAGGTCGCCATTTCCGGTTCCGTTGGTTGCTGTGGTCTCAGCAGCCTCCGAGGCTGTTATTGTCATGGAGGCCCGCTGGTGCTTTTGCTTGGCCGGAAACCGGTGAAGGGTCTGTGTCGTCTGAAGGGAATTCGAGGCCGCGAGGCCATTGCCGTTGCCATTGCCGTTCCCGTTGGAGGTCACGGGATGGATGGGCGACGGGTCCTGGCTGCTGGGATTGCAGTGACAAATGTACAAGTTGTGCTGGCAGTGACTCTGCATTTTTCTTGGACTACCCTCACTTCCGGTTAGTTGTTTTCACTTGTCGACCGTTTTTGTGTCAAGGCGTACGTGACAGTGACAGCCTCCGTGTAACAAAAACAAACGCAACCGCTTGTTTTGCTCTTCTTGTTTGTCAGCGTCTTTAAAAAAGCTCTGCTAGCTGCGAGCAGTCTTGCGTATCAATGTTGTCTTGGGGAAGGAAAAAAGCATCAGGCTTCATACATACGAACAGATAGATCCAAAAAGTGGCCCCTTAATGCGGTAAAGACTGCACACCACCAACCACCATGCATGTATAGTTATCTCACAGAGAGAGAAGTCAGTCAATTCTCAATCGTCCGTGCAATATGCAATATGCAGAATCCGCCGCTAAAGTGCGGTTCGTTTAAGACTGCCAGGCAATGGTATAGGTGGGCATGCTCCCTTTATAGATGGGGGAATCTCACTTTAGTCCACACTGCACCATTGGCGAATAATCCAGGGGAAAAGAAGCAGTGCCTTATGTATGCTTGTGATGGTGCATATCCCAAGTCATACATGTGGTATCATATCAACACCCAAGCCAAGATTCTCAAGTACGCGGAGTCAGCACCTTATACGCTTGCCATAATAAAGTCAACTTGTCACTCGTGATGGCGGCAAGGACGTTCATTTTTCACAGCAATGTACGAGTGCCACAATGTTTGCTTTTCTCCCCGGGAAAGTTATTTAATTGTAGCTTCTTTCGTATTAAAGATGGCTGGCACTGTACTTTGAAGGTCTTGGAAGTGAAATCGGTTTCCAATGGACTTTGAAAGAGGCCGTGCCGGGGCAACCGTCTTGCTTGGCTTGCAATTAAGCATGTACACACATATGTCTGTCGTCGTCTCCTCGTTCCATTGTTGTGATAGCAATCAGCCAAATAACTACATACGACAACGTTGAAGGTGCATTATTCAGATCGACAGCCTGTCGTACGAGGGGGAAATTGGGGGTGGTATTGCCTTTATATTTCTTTTGTCCTCTTGCTTGCACCCCTCCTCCTCCTCCTCTTAATTCAACCACCACTGGTATGCATGCATGTCACACATGTATGTCAACAGCTCACGTGGCCTCGATAGTCTCGTTTCCCTATTAACCGGGAAATGACGGTCCCATTCACCGTTTAAAGCAAACGACGAATACGAGAACGGGGGTGATGCATGCACGTGTGTCTTGGATTGGCATTTTTGGCTTTTGTCAAATTGTGCACTGTCATGTTATTGCCTCATTAATTGCTCATGTCCCACCGTAATAATGAGTGCTTTTATAAATAATTGGGGGCGAAACTTTTTTTCACAAAATGCACTTTGATATCGAACGCACAAAGAGGGGCGGCCGGCTCTCGTTTAGTATTTTAAAGGTGGGTGCTGGATGAAACCAGATACTTTCTATACACTGGCCATCCGTACTAGCGATGCCGAAAGTTAACACCAGCACAGTGAGAAAAACTTTCCGAAGGGGAGAAAAAATCTATAGGTCTTTGCACTTGGGCTCAAGCAAAAGCTCCTCTTCGAGTTTGTTTTGTGCAACACTTTTTTTTCTCCACGCTAGAGGAAATATATGGCCACTATACTCTCTCCCCTTTGCTGAGAAGGAAATCAACAACCGGCCTCGAAAAAGAGGCTTTAGGAGGAGATGATGACGTTGACGAGGCTGTACCACTTCATTTTCTTCCCCTTAGCCTCCGGGAAACGAGATGCAATTTTAAAACGTCGACCCTCACTCCGGCTCGTGCATGTGGTCTTTTCAGAGCAGCTGACTTGATTTATGGCCTCTCACCTTGAGTTCATACTAGTGCGAGGCTGCGAGGCTGCCGAGGTCGCGTAGGAGGCTTTTAGTCATTACGTGCACTATTTACACTTCCCCTCCTTTCCTTTGGGAATATTGTCAGTTTTATCTTTTCTTTTTTATCAGTGACTTTATGTGGTCACACACTTGGAGCCTCAAAAATGCAGCCAATAATGGAGGACGCGCGCGTCTGCTCAGGACGGCGGCAGTTTCACTACTGAAGGCCGCTTCTCCTCTCAGTATTTTCTATACTCTGGTGCGCGACTCCAAAACTCTCCTCCAATGCTATACTTACGAGTATTTTTAAATGTACTGCCTGTCATTCTTGTTTCATCAAAAAGCAATTGTCAAATGAACGGCTTTCATAGACGATTGCACATACAGTTGCCTCTCAGATTTTGTTGCTCAATGCGAACTATTTAGGACTGCAATTGTATTATGGAATGCACTTTGTTGTGGTCGAGACAAGAGTAAGACCAAAGGCAAATCTGGCCTCTCGGCCTCGCAGCCTCGATTTCGTCGACCTCATCCTTCAAGTTGGGTGACCGCAACCAAGCTTTTGGCTACCCGAATGAAGATTTTATTGCACATCTGAATTGGCTGAGAAAACGAGGGCATCAATCATGAAACATACAAAAGATACGTATGACTCTTTTCTTTTTTTTGATATCAGAAATAATCTTTTCCGAAATACTTTTTCACTTTTCGACATCCTCTCAATTTTTTACCTAAGGCCCTCGGAATGAAACCACACAGCATTTAGCCTTGAGGAATGAGATTTTGCGTTGAAGAAAGTCCATTTGCGTTGAAGAAAGTACCATTTTCTTCAAGCCATTATGTAGCTTTGGCCAACACAAGTTTTATCCTCAATAAAAAAAGGAAGGTGAGCGGGCGCGAACTCGCGTCCCTTGAGTGGCAGCGGCGCTTTAACCAACTGAGCCACACTGCATTGCTGAAAAGGAAGGGTGTAAATTGTTATATAAAAAGAAAACGTAAATATTAAGTCATTAATTTAACTTAATTATGTTATTAAAACTGATAAAATTAGAGTCAGGTTTTGGGCAAAACTTGATCGGATGTCTCAAGTCAAAAAGTATTACGGAAAACTATATCTTTGACTTTCCATTGTCTTGAACACATGGAAAAACTTTCCAAAATTCGTAATTTTCATGTTCCCACCTCTTGATTGCTGTCCATTTCAACCCTCGGCTTCGCCTCGGGTGAAAAACAGCAATCACTCGGTGGGAAAATGAAAATTACTCCTTTGGAAAATTTTCCACTGTTTAAGACGCTGGAAAATCATAGAACTACTATTTCCACGCAAACTTTAGAACATTTTTATCTCTGCTGCTAAGTATTTTATTAGCATTATAAGAGCTCAATTTGATGACGTATTTTACCTTGAGTCGCCGAGTTTCAACCAGGATTTCTTGTGCCATAAATCAAGTAAGCAGGAAATTCATTAATTCTAATAAAATCGCAATGAAGTTTTAACGTTTTAGCAATTATTATTTACTACAAAATGATTAAAAAATGAATTGGGATATAGTTGCTGATTTAATCAAACTTATATTTTCTAGGGAGTAGGGACTTATCGATTGCCTTCACAGGGCTAGCATAAAAGTTATTCAGTAGGAGAGTTTTTTCGTTATACACGCACGCCTATGTACGAAATTCTGTTCTTATAGTGTATTTTACCTTAAAACAATGTGCTGATCGAGATAAGGCTGCCTGCTAAAGCTCG
>JAAUYL010073788.1_pt1 | contig 10167 bp, 12 predicted proteins | sample 7278011 | NCBI WGS metagenome assembly JAAUYL01 (sample SAMN14350225, study PRJNA611818) | marine sediment metagenome | isolation source: surface marine sediment (1.8m) | place: French Polynesia: Moorea | collected 2018-08 | reverse complement strand
TTTAATACATGACTAGGACAAAGACCTCGTTTCTCTATGTGCTTACAAAGATATATATTTAGTGCTCCCGCACACTATTTCACGTCGAGAGCGAAGAGAAGAGACTTATCTTTGCCGTTGTTGTTGCTGCCCTATATAACAAAGATAGCTGATAAGAAAAGTATAAGACTACAATATCCTTTGCGAAAGTCTCGGTAGCCTTTGTAGTACCAGGATATTTCGCAATTAGCAAACTTAGAAAGCCAGAGGACACAGAGAGCGACGAGGGAGAGCAAAAAAGTCGTTGCCTTAGCACTAATTTGATGATGTTGTTCAATGCTTAGCCACTCCATCCATCTGGAACAAAATTGTCATTGACAATGTCTATTTTGGATTCGCAATCATCTAAACATTTCTAAGAGCAGCCGGCATCACATCAAGCTGGTGTAACAAAAGCATTCTCAAAACAGCATGCGGTGTGTAGATTTTAAACTCTCGCGACTCATACTTACTTACAAAGCAAAGCAAAGCAAAGACTCCTACTCGTCTTTCTCAAGTTCATTTTCGTCGGCTTCGTTGTTGAGACTTGCTTTGCTTTTCAGTCAGTCGGCTGTGTTCGGTGAGCTTGCAAAGTAAATATAAAAATAAGTAAAGTCAAGCAAGCCAACGAAGAGAGAAACAGAGTGTGCTCAAACATCAGGCAAAAAATCTATTGCTAAAATAAGATTATCTCTGTTTTCTTTTGCAAAGAAGAAGCCCTTTAAGTTTAGTACACCATAGTGTCTTTGCATTGACAAAACCGGCGAATTTTCTGCTTGGAAGAGCAATATCTGGTGAAGATACATTTTCTCGGTAAGCTATCGTGATATTTGTAAAGCAAAAGCAGAATTAATTATTACTTCTATTGAGGGATCAAAAACAGTTTTCCATTTAGATATCCTAACTTACGTAAATAGGTCCCTAGGGGGTATCAGTGAAAGCTATCTAAATATTAATGTGAATATGAGCTAGGGCTTCCCAAAAATATATTTTTTTTAGAAAATGAACAACAAAATCTGCACCTTTTTTTCTTGGGGAAAAGATATTTATGTGGTGTTGATTTTCACGGGTAGAAACTAAGACTTCCCCCGGGAATTTTAGAAAGCCTCGACCTGAGAGAAAATAACTATTTTCTGTGAAATTGCTTTTTTCTCCGGAAATGACCAGAAATCCCCCATATCAGCCAGCCAACATGCATGTGTATCAATATCAATAATATAACGAGACACGATGGCGTGAGCTCTGAAAAAAATACACATCGAAGTATTTAGAAAGCAGGCTGTTGCTTCGGTGGCAAGATTGAATTGAAGGAAATAGGGGAGACAGGATCTTGATAACGTCCGTCACCTTTCGTCTTTTTACTTGCGATGGGCATTTTGTTTTCTGTGGAAAAGAATAAAAAACTCGTGAAATGGTAAAAAGAAATATTGTAGCCTCTCTTTTGGTCCTTGCCTAATGATTTCTCTTCATTGTTGTGAGGCTGCTGTTGCTGTTGTCAGCAACTCAGAAGTTGGCTCATCCTTCCACTATGGCTATACTATACTTAATGCTCTGAAAACACTTTAAGGATAGCTCGCAGCTAACAAAGTATTAGTCAAACATGCATTAGTGTTAGTGTTTCTTTTAAGAATCATCTATCCTCCTCATCTATGCTATTAGTTGCTCAATATAAAGCCTGCTAGACTCTTAGGGTCAACAGACAATAGGAGGTTTGAGTTTCAAGCCAAACGAAAATTGTACTTGGAAAAAAGGAAAGCTTTCTTTCAAGCCGGGTCTATGAGGAAACCTGTCGTCGTCGTTGTTGTTGTCAATTCAATCATGGGCCACGATCGGTCTCCGTCTTGTCAACTTCACTTGAAGAAGGAGCTGAAACATGACGCGGCCTTAAAATTTGACTCGAATATTAAATTTTCCCCCATCTCTCGCTCGAAAGTCAAACTACATTTGTGCCCCCATTTTTTCGAGGTTATGTACTCGTATCTAGCTCTTGCAACGAAGGAAGGATGCACACAATTTTCTAGCCTTTTGCTCATTTTCGAGAGCTTTGCAAACACACAGAGAAACTTCAAAAGTTTTTGGCTTTTGCAAGGAGAGAGTATATAAAAATCTGTGAAATTGCACCAACATAAGGCTATAGGCTAGGGGGATTTTAAATAACATGTTGAAACCCTACCTTTTTACTACGTTTCTCCACGGGTTATTTCAGTTCTTCAACAACCGTGTTGCTCTTGCATTTGCCATAAAAATGTAGAGATCATAAAAAACTTGTGAAATTCAAGCCAACTCTCAATCCATTGCAGGCAAGAAGTCAGATCCGGAATGTAAATCACAGCGCCAGATCAGAGGATGTCCCTAGTCTCAATACAGAAGAACATCGCGTTGTGCGCGACCTCCGGCCTCGCCATGTTCAACCTCTATCTGCTCGTGATGCTGATCTGGTCGGCCCACGTGGCCGCCGCCCAACAGCAGCAACAACAACAACAACAACATGTAGTTGGCTCCTCGTCCTCCACGAGGTCGAACGAGGTGACCGGCTCGGCTGTGATCGTCGACGAGACGAGGATGCGAAACGTCAACGGCGTGACCTCGAACATGAACCGGGCGGCCGGCGGCGGGATCGTCACCCGCAAGGCCCCCTCGTCGAGGCCGGCGGCCTCGCCGGACAATGTCAACGGCGGGGACGGCACTTCCGGTTCCGGCCTCGACATCCTTGTCAGCAATGACAACGGTGAAGGCTATTGGCGAGAGGTCAAGGCTATCATTGGCGGGGTCCTCGGATTCTGGGGTGGAGTTGGTGGATTGGGGACAATGTTCCTGGTAGTGGTTTTAAGTCAACGATATTGTTGCAAACCGAACGACGATAAGGACGACGGTGACTGAAGGTGCTGGGTGTAACTGGGCACTGGATGAGAATCCACCGAAAAAAATTAAAATGATTGCCAAAGAAAATATGTGAAAACTGCTACCACCACCAACCCAACAACAACAACAACCAAGATTAAAACCTGTTTTCAAAACCACCACCTCAGCCTTTGAACGTGAATGATGAGAAAAGTTATCTTGCGAGCACCCTGTTATCAAATGCACCAAGAGCACTGATTGATAATTGAAGAAACGCCAAAACATTCCAACATCGTAACGATCCAATCTTCTTCACTAACAACTAACGACTAATCAACATTCACAAGAAAACTAAAAATTAATCTCACCTTGCGAAATCACATAACCCAGTTGCACCCTAAAAATCTCTAAAATACTTTGTCTACTAACAAAACTTACCGAGTTCGAGCCCTTGCTTGATCCTGACTAACTCTAACCATAACCGAACTCTATAGTCTGTGACATCTTTAAAAAGGAAAAAAAAAACCTTGTGAAAATAGACACAGCCTGGAAGTGGAAAAAATCGTGAAATTGAGACAATCCCGATAAAAGAAAGCAAAAACAATTGATTCTTGAACACAAGAAAGCACTTAGATTGGAAAACAGCCATGAAGAATACATTCTGCTCACCGAAAAGAAATAATATCGTAAAAACCAATACTTAGAAAAATATTCCCATTTGATTTATTTGTGAAAATTGATTATACTGTGTAGCCCTAACCTTGCCCGGAACCGGAAGTGTCAATGCCAATGACACTTTGATCCAATTTCCAGACCCAATGTTGTTGCTCACAAAATCCTTGTAGAAATTAGAATATAGTCTGATTCCTTTGCCCTATTTTATATTGACGTTTGCATGATTATATGACAACGTGTCAGCAGTGAAAAGTGATGAAAAAGCTTAAGAAATGAAGTTCCCTCTTGTAAAACCGCGCGCAATATCTGTGATTCTAATTAACCAAATTGTTTTCTGATTTGTACATAATGAACATGGAGCAACCCACCAACAAGAAAACGCATCAGAACACGTTGTACATGTTGTAAAAGCTTGAGAATGACAATAAAGAACAAAATCCGTCAATTCTGCGTTTTGAATTTTCGCGCGCTTTCTCTCACTAAACGGTTACAGCCAATAAGAATCAAGGGGATTTTGAGAAGCCTGTGCCCGCTGCACAGAGGGGCCAACCGACGCTTCACTCTGATTGGCTGCCGGCCGTCGCCCGGCTAGCAGCTTCGCCAGTTTGGCTTTTTTCTGCCAAGAAAAACATAGCGCCGTTGACACATTGTGGCGCTTTCTGGTTTGGTGGCAATATGCAGCGTGGCGACCATCTGACAACGACAAAAGCCGCCATATTTTCGAGGACGAAACAAAGCCGAAAGTTGTGAAAAAGTTTTGACGGTGAATTTGCTCTCAAGAAGGTAAGATTTGGTTTGATTTTGCATTCAATCACATCATGAAGCACTCAAGCATTGACCAAGACCTTTCTTCTTCGGCTTGCTTCCGTAGTGTCCCCAACTTTGGCTTCGAAATTTTATCGATTATTTATGCTTGTTTTTGTAGGTGTTGGTTCACGAAAGCGTTTATAAATCGAGAATCTCTAAAACCAGACGATCAAGATGGGATCGTCAGACAACTTCTGCCTCAGGTAAGATTAAGAGCAAAGCATCTTTTCAAGATGGCCAACTTATCTGTGGTCTGTGTTGTTTAGGTGGAACGACTTTGAGGCAAATATAAGTACAAGTTTTCGAGAGCTTCGGGACGATTCGGAGTTTTTCGACGTCAGCCTCTGTTGTGATAATGGCACCGACGTCGTCCAAGCACACAAAGTCATTCTGGCCGCGTGCTCGCCGCTCTTCAGAAAGATCCTCGCGCGCCAAAAACAGCAACAACACCCTTTCCTGTACCTCAAGGGCATCCGGCTAAAGGAGCTCCAGGCCGTGCTCAACTTCATGTATCATGGCGAAGTGAACGTCGCCCAAGACTCCCTGAACGGCTTCCTCGCCGTTGCAGAAGAACTGGCTGTTAAAGGACTCACCACAGATGGCGTCGCACCCGACGGAGGCTCGGCGGGAGGCGCTGAGCGAAAGAAAGCGGTTGCCAAAAGAAAATCGGGACCGGCAGGTACGCCGGCCTCGGCCAAGAAAGCCAAGACCTCGGAGGACGACTCCGACGTGAAGCGGATCAAGGACGAGCCGGGAGCGTCGGGATCGGGAGCGGCCGCGGGTGGAGGCGGAGACGATCTTGAAGACACATTTGATGACAACGGCGACGACTTTGGCACAGGTGGCGATGTGGAAGAGTTTGACAGCTTCGGACAGTACGGTGAAGGCGAATTTGACGATTCATCCAGCGGAATGCCAGGCGGATCAGGAGGAGACGGGAACAAAGGTAGGCATAATTTTTCGTATTTCACCAACCAGTTTGCAAAGCTCCATTTTGAAAACACTTGGCAGTTGACGAGACTTGCAGACTGGTTGAATTCTAAAGTATTGTATGATATACCAATCAAGATCGTAGCTCGTAATATTTGATTTTTTTCGTGCCAAAGTTAAGATCGTCTCTTGGAGGACTCCGGGGCGACCTTAAGCAAAAATGCAAATATTTGACGATATTTGGGGAAGTTCAGAGCGAGATTTTTAATTTCCAAACGAAAAGATTTTGGCACGAAAATGGCGCGCGCCGCGGGTATGATAGGAATTGGATGAGAAGAATTATGAAGAAACATACAGGAGAAGAGAAGACATCGAATCTGAATTTTGAAAATGCATTCACATTTGCAGAAAGAGCAAAATGCGACAACAGCAAGAACGAAGACAAAAAGCTAAGAACAGCAATCGTCGTCACTCCAAGGCTCAAGCTCAAGGAGGACGAGGTTAAGGAGCAGGAAACAGATAAACCGGAAGTGAAAGACAATGACAATGGCCTTGATGGGGATCCATGCTCGTTCGTCGAGACAATCTATGGAAACCCCATGGTAGTGGACAAGTTCCAGCAGTGTTATTACAAGCACAAAGCACAACAGTCAACAATCATTTGGAAGTGTCGATTTGTCAATAAGACCAAGTGCAAGGCTAGAGTTCACACCAATGTAGACGCCACTAGGATTATCAAGTACTGGGAGAGTCATACGCATGATTCGAAATAAAACTACCTAGTTTTGTGACGCCACCTACAATAATCATGTTACTTGAAACCTGATTCTTGCAGGTGGCGTTGCTGTTTTGGAACAGGCGACTTTTTCGTCATCGCGTAAGGGGAAAACGACAGTGGTAGATGAGGATGGTTACGATTATGTTTTCGCGAAAAAAGGCCAGGGACCCAAACAGATTTGGCGCTGTCGTCAACGTCAGCTGGATTGCAAGCACCGCATCCACACATACGAGGACAAGATTGTCTTCCGTTCCCTGGTCAAGCACAACCATGATCCCATGGAGCAATCCGGCAGCATGAATAAGAAGACCAAAGAGCAGATTGAGAAATACTATGAAAGTCTGGGGGATTTGGAATAAATAAGCTTAGAAATAGGGGAGAGTTTTGTTTCCACTACCTTTTAAGAGATTCCAATCCTGTTTTTGCAGGTGCAGGATCCATCATTGAAAATCTTGAGCTTCCTGTCAAACTTGCGGCCAAAAAGACTGCTTTCGGAAAAGATGTCGTGTTAGATGAGGACGGGCACCATTACATTTGGCAGAAAAATATCAAGAACAATGCAGCCGTCTGGCGTTGCCGTCAGTACACAAAGACTCGTTGTCCAGTCAGAATTCATGTCCAGGATGGAATCTTGGTGTTTCGCCGATCCGGAGCCCCTCACACTCATGAAGCTCCAGCTCCAGAATAAATTCCATTCCAACCTGCTGTTTCAGGTGCTAAGACTAAGGATAAGAAAGAGAAACCCAGTGGTGAAGTGATTTGCGTTGACGAATTGTACTCGTCGCAAAGAACGACTAGAGGAGGCGAGATTCTCCTGGACGAACTTGGTTACCACTACCTCTTTCACCAATGGATGCAGCTTGGATCGGCATCGACTTGGGCTTGCCGTCATAAGGGAAAGCACAAGTGTAGAGCAAGAGTCCACCTGGACAATGGCAATCACAAGATCGTTTACCGAATGGGCCGGCACAGTCATGACCCACCCGAAACCGAATAAATTCAATTAGTCAAACTGAAGCTAGCTTGTTAATTGCTTTGTAGGTGTTACAGTCTCCGAGTCTGCCAATTTCACAACCACTCGATTGGGGAATCCAATGCTGGTCGACGAATCACAGTACCGCTATGTCTTCCACAAAAAGTTTTGCGGCGGAAAAAAGTCCAGCTGGCAATGTCGATTGAGACACAGGTTCGGCTGCAAAGTTAGAGTCCATACCGTTGGCGAAACGATAATCCACCGAACACGTGCCAGTCACAATCACGAACCGGAAGAGGAGAAGCCTCGGCATAACCAGGCTGAAATTGAGAAATACTATGAATCCCTAGCTTGAGTTAAAAACCAATAAAAAAGATCAAGGATTTAGAAACCTCCTCTCTGTTGTTCTTGTAGGTAGGGCTGCCAACAATGCCAACAGAGGAAATGGAGTGGTGGTCTCTGAAAAAGGCCGCTTTGAAACAACGAGATTAGGCAATCCAAAGTTGATTGACAACGAGTGTCATCAGTATGTCTTCCAGAAAATGATGTCCAGAGTTGGCGGTCAGGTCAAAAAGGCCTGGAAGTGTAGGCTGAGACACAGATTTAACTGTAAAGTGAGAGTCCACACATTGGGAGAAGTTATTGTCTGGCGAACCATGGATGGACACAATCACAATCCAGAAGAAGCCAAACCTCGGCAGAGTCAAGATGAAATCCAAAATTATTATGAATCTCTGTCCGTTTTCGAATAAAGATCTCTGATCTCGACCACGACCAAACTATCAGGTTCCCGATTGGTTTTTGCAGGTGGCGTTGCCGTCAATGAGCAGGCTACATTTTCGACCTCGAATAAGGGGAAGCCGATGCTGAGAGACGAGGAAGGCCACGAGTACATTTTTGGTAAAATGGGCGTGGGAAGCAAGAAGATCTGGAGGTGCCGCCATAGTGCGATCGGTTGCAAGCACCGAGTTCATACTTACAGTGACAGAATTATCTATCGTGCCAATAACAAACACACCCATGAACCCATGGAAATGAAGGGTCGGGCCAAGAAGACCTCCTCCGCCGAGATGGAGCAGTATTATAAAAAGCTCTTGGAGCAGATTGCAGACTGAATAAAACCAAACTTTTTTGCTGATTCTTGTCTATCGTCAATACTTCAGGGTCGCGGGATACTAAGCATATGGAGCCGGTAGAGCCAGAGGCGTGCAACTATACGTCAACGCAGAAAGGTCACCAAAAGCTGCTCGACTCGCTGGGCTTCACCTACTTGAAGGACAAGTCCAGCGTCGACGGCAGGAAGACCATCTGGAAGTGCCAGTGGATGAAAAAGGCCGGTTGCAAGGCCAGAGTTCACACCCACGAGGGCATGCTGGTCGCCCGCTCCAGACTCCGCCATACTCACGAACCAGATCATGACATACTTTAAGAACTTGTACATGAGAATCAGTATTAGAAAATAAATTATATAAAGGGGAACAACATTGTTGCAGAAGCGGCAGCGGTGGTTTGTGACGAAAAGGCTAGCTTCTCCAAGAGCAAAAAGACCGGGAAACCGAACTTGATCGACGAGGCTGGATTTGAGTACCATCACAACAAGACGACGGCCTCGAAAGTCTATTGGCAGTGTATCTTTCAAGCGAAACGCAACGGTTCCTGTCTAGCCCGTGTCGCGACCAAGGGTTTCAAGATCATGTCCAAGACTGGTGTCCACAATCACCTGGTCGGCCAGTATCCCGCCGGAAAACTGCCCCATGGCAACTCGAAAGAATACCGTGAACTCGTTAGAAAACCCAAGGCCAAGACAAGATGGGACGCGAAAAAACAATAACAATATAGATATCTTGTCCGAAATCGTAAATAAACTGACTGAACCACTGACTCATCGTTTTTGCAGCCAAGACGGTGCCTTGTAGCGAGGAGGCCAAGTTCGTCAAGAACAAGTTCGGCTACCCCAGCCTCTTGGACGCCGCCGGCTTCAGGTACAACAAGAACAAGACCAAGAAGAACAAAACCACCGGCAGCAAGGTCTACTGGAGCTGCATGTACAAGAAGAACGGCAAGTGCAAGGCCAACGTCGCCACGGCCAGGTTCACGATCGTGAGCAAGACCAACCGCCACAACCATCTGGCCGGGCAGACCCCGTTAGCCTACACCCCGCCAGCCACGACAAGGGAGGGCAGAGCCTTGAAGAAGGAGAGGATCTTTGCGCAGCAGCAAAAACAGCAGTTGACCGGAAGTGGGAAACCGGAAGACCCTATCAAAGCGACCCCGGTAGTTGTCGTCGAAATCGCCCCCTCCGCGATTCCTGTCAAGAGATCACCAAGAAAGCCGGTCCCGACGAAAGAATGGAATTAAAATATCCTATTTGTGTACATAAAATGAGAGAGGGAGAGCAATAAAGCAGCGCATATTATTTGCAATTTTCCAGACCCCGGGGACCTGCCCGCGGGCGAGGAGGCGCGATTTACAAAGAGCCAGTTTGGCAAACCCCTGCTCATGGATGCCGAGGGTTTTCTCTACTGTTCCGTTTCCGGTCGGTCAAATCGGGTCTACTGGCGGTGCGTCTATCACAATGCAAAGCGGGGATCATGTCGGGCCAAGGCCATCACGGCCGGGTTCCAGATCGTCCGCAAGAACGAGGAGCACAACCACAAGCCCGGCACCCCCGCCATAGTTCGACCTCACGGCAACAAGAAAAACTTTGATCATTGATTGTGTAAAGCCCAAAAAAATCGTGAAATAAATCCCGCACTTGACTGAAGAAGCCTCTGTCATTTGTATACTTACAGATGCACTGAGGCCGGTCAAGGAGAAGGCTGAGTTTTCCAAGAACATCCACGGCGGCATCGCGCTGTTCGACCCCGCCGGCTTCAAGTATGTTAGGAACAAGGTCGGCAAGACCGGCCAAATGTACTGGGTGTGCGCTTTTCGAGATCATCGGCGAGGACTGTGCAAGTGCAAAGTCGTGACACGTGGATTTGCCATTGTCTCGCGAAAGTTTGAGCACAATCATACCGTCGGCAATCCGGCTGTCGTGACCCCGCACGGTAACAAGAACCGCCGCCGGGGTCCAGATATGAAATGGCTCAAGAAGTCTCCAGCCAAGAAATAGCTTTTCTGTGTACTTTAAAAAGAGTGTTGT
>JAAUYL010103793.1_pt1 | contig 10170 bp, 7 predicted proteins | sample 7278011 | NCBI WGS metagenome assembly JAAUYL01 (sample SAMN14350225, study PRJNA611818) | marine sediment metagenome | isolation source: surface marine sediment (1.8m) | place: French Polynesia: Moorea | collected 2018-08 | reverse complement strand
GTCCGTACAAGTTCTAGATTTCGGCGAGCCATGTAGAAAATTTTGTGTGATTTTTTTCACTTAGGCAACACTCACGTCACAGACACAGTTGTAATAATGTTTTTTACGTGTTTACACGACGGAAAAACAGAGAATATCTCCAGCTTTTCACACCATTGTCAGAAGAAAAACTGATGTTCTGTTAAGCGTCAGGCGCAGAGATCGCATTTTTCGGTGTGAACTAAATAAGTACAATCGTGCAAGGGAAACGCGGACAAACGGCGAGTGGCGCGGCGATTCGCCGTTCGTTGAAGTCTCCAGATCACAGAGGGAAGCGAGGCACGCATTTATATTTATTTCATTGTTGGGGCTTCCGAGATAAAAACGTGACAACCGTGTTCGACGAGCTTCGATTTCGGTGGGGTCTCGTCGAGTTTGATCGAGACATATCACTACCCCATATGGCAAAAAATCTATAATAAAGACCTCAAACGCTTTGCTTCTTTTCACATCATGGTCTGCCTAATTTACCATATTTTAATAGGCTTACACCCAGACGAAAGGATCGAGGCAATGGAGCGGAATTGTCCAGCGGCCAAGTCTTTTCAATATTTCAATATATTTTCTTGTGACATCGAGCATACTTATAAGAAATCGTGGTCTTTTTAAGGGCAAAGAACCCCTCGAGTAAGAGATCCACGAAAGAGAGAGGCTCAGGTTCATTCATCACGGCAATGTTACGGCCCTGTTCTTCGCCGCAGGTGGTAGCCATTCGCTCAACTTTTAACTTGGGGAATTTCGGTCGGGAGGGGGAAAACTGATGCCCACATTTTTCTGCACCACAAAAATCCGGTGGTGCATAAAGATTTTGAGCAAAACTCGAGCGTAATGTCCTTGCTCGTCTATATAAGAGAGTAGTAAATTCAGTTTCAGACGTTGTAAAACTTTTTTTCGCTACTACTTATCCTATGCTGTTGCGCTCCACACTTCAAAATTGAAGCACTTAGCCAGATATACCCCTATTCGACTTTGGCGCCTTATACACAAATCGCTCATGATGGAAGGGGGAAGCAGGTTCTCATGCCACATTTATATCTATCTGCATGATGTGGATGAATAGAATTTGGTGTACTTTAAATAGGCGAGCAAATAGGCTCGTGCATAAATAAAAATGCCTGGCAGTCAAGGCCTCCTCGGTATATTTAGTACATAGTATGGACTCTATCTTCTCATTTGTAAATGCAGACTTGGTGCTAATTTTATTACCAATTGCCCTAGCACGCAATATCCCCTTTAAAAGCACTTGTTTCCGATATCAAGACTCTGTTAGCTAGCGAGGAGAGACCAAATATGATGTGATTTGTAAAAAAGTTCCGCACGAGCAGAGGGGTTTTTAAAATATCACGGCGGCGCGGCACAATTTGAATGGTTGTAAAAATTCTATCGGTTCACCTTACTTTAACAATGAAATATGAAATTTGTAGATGGATCCATCAAATAAATACTGCCGCGGTGAATAAATCAGTGTCCTCTTGCAAATCGTACAGGGTTTCTCAAATATTCACTTACGAAAAGCTCGATCATTTTGCCCAGCAAAAAAGTACTACGAAAAGGTGTTCGATAGATTATGATTATGATTGTATTTGGTGCCATAAAGAGTGGTAGTCTATGTATTCAAATTGCACCGTCTACTGAATACTCTACATTAAAGGCAATAAGGTAATAATAATATGCATTAGGGCCCCTGTCCAGGCCATAATAAAATAAATAGATATCGTCGATCGTCGTGTTTGTAGAGTTAAAAGCCTCGGCACTGATTGTGGCTTAGATACAGCTGCCGGTATTGACTCACCCTTGATTCTTTTCTTTGCCTAGCTAATATCGAACTTTTTATGAGGGCTATGTATTTAGTTAGCTGGACAAAAACATCACATCTACCTCCTCCTCGAGCTATGCACTTCGCACTAAAAAGCAATGGCCGTCATTAACAATGCTAATATGATCGTTGTCATTTAAAAAGTTTGATAACACTAACACGGCGCGGACCTTTTTTGCTACCAGGCTTGCAAAGTCATTGGCATCAAAGAAACAACACCGCCTAGCCAACACTCACGTACATAAAAGTTTAACTTGGCTGTGGCGTCAATAGTCTTTTTTAGTCGAGTTTCATTCTGCTGGACATCCTCTCCTCATCGTCATTCAATTTCAAAATTCTAGAGAAAACAGCTTGCGTACTAGGTTTACCAATATAGAGTATCAGCAATACCACAGACAGTCCATATTTATAGCAGTTGTAGGAAACCGTACGGTGGCAACTTTTTTCTATTTCCAGCCAGGAGACTTCAACGCTCGGAGTTATTTGAATGGCCAGCTTGAAGGCATACTTTTTCCCTAGCAAAACTTGCGCGAAAATAGAAAATGGCAGTGTATTTTCTAGATACTTACCTGTCAACCATTCGTCTCTTTGCTTGTTCAAAATGTGAGTCGACATGCCACTTGACAGTTTATTTGGGGCTATGTCATTTCCCTTCGACAAGGCTGTATTTATTTCGCGATTTTCTCCTCTATATTATAACGACTGGTTCAGTCGCCATCAATAAAAAATCAGTGATCTGTCTTGTTTATGAGAAGCAAGCAAAGTAAGCAAGAGCCTTAAGGGGGACTTCTGTTACAGAAATTCAGCAATTTAGTTACAATGTGTACATAAGTAATAAAAAACTGAACGCGAACGCGTGTTGAATTATTATTTTATTTCTGAGAGTGAGAGAGAAATTCAATAGCTACGTGGGAATCCATCATGCCGTAAGCCTCTGTACATTTTCAATTTGTTTATCGCCTTTAGTGACCAGGCTTTTTTACGAAAAAATGTTCATATAATGCAAAATATTGCAGGCGGAAAAATGACATCGTCGTGCACAATTTAAAAAAAATTGATTTTTTGGCCAGTTTTTGCCGCTGAATGCCATAAAAATCTAACAAGCCATGTGAATCTTTTGCTTGTTTCCGACAATTGATTTGGGGGCACGCAATTGGTGTTTTGCCAGGATCCAAAAGGAAGGTGTATAATCTTCTCTCTTTTTGTTCCCATTGAGCTTTGCATGATTTTCGTCGAAAAATATAGGGTGAATGTGTCCAACATTCCACACAAAACTGGAGATTTTCCAAGTACACCTACTTAGAAACTTTTTGGACGGTTCCCATACTTGACTTTATTGAAAAATATGTGCATTGAATTCTATGTTAAAATTCTTAGCTTCTAAAATGAGTAATGTCGGCACAATTTCCAACATATCGTTGATAATAGAGCCCACACGCTTTTATTTAATCCATATCAAAACAGGCTTCACGTGTGAGTTTTTTCACCTTTTTTGTGTTATCTTAGAAAATCCGTGTTTCCAGGCAGCCCGAGAGGATTAAAATTATCTGAAGCCTGCGCAATCTCAGGTCTGTGTCTTGTCCCTCTTTCGTCTACAATTTTCATAAAAAGAACGCACGTCTATTTCTATAGATATTTAATCTGCCCTTTACCTAGGAAGACGACCATGCAGACGAAGGAAAACAGAGACCTAACGTGCGTCAAACATAGATATTTGTTCGACTTTTGCGCAAACATGTGGTCGAAGGTTTCACGTCAGAACAGATCGAGACCCATCTAAGTATGAAGAGTATGCCTGGTATTTGAACGAGATCGAGAGGTATTTGCATTCATTCTCGAGATCCTTCCTGGACACTTCATAAAAGTGCTGAGAGAAAACACGGGAAGCGAGCTCCAGGACCGATTTGCGTCAGCATGACTTGCGACTGCCTCCTCCTCCTTCATTCGTGTTTGACCACTTAAGGTGATGTCAGTCTACGTAAACAAGGCATTGTTGGAAATCTTTTCTGACCACTGATAACAGTCAGCAATGCTTGGAAGCTAGTCTCACAACATTCCTTCCCATTGATGTATTTGCAAACACACGCAAAGAGATCCACTTCTAGGAAAATATGTAAGTACGCGGTAACACAAGTGCTCTTTGCAACACATTTTATTTTTGCAGTAGCACCATTACGTATTTTCAGTATTTTTCTTGAACTCGTATTACGTTAGCCACCCACATATAACTTGCATAATAATTTTATTTCTTATTTTTCCCGCGAAAAATGGAAATATATGCCTGCTTCTTCACTCCTTTAAGTGCTTTGTTCCTCTCCGTTTCACGAGTTTTACGCGACGCCCTCGTCTTTTTGTGGGCTGGGCGTGGCAGCGACTTGAGTAAATTAGGCGTGTTCTTATCTCGTCACGTTGCTTTTGTGCCGACTTTCAATGGTATTTTTGCACTCTTTGCCAACTGGACCTGCTACAAAATATCCTACGTACACTCATTTATTCGAGCTGACATGCGGAGGTTCAGACCTGTCACTTCATGTCAAACCCGAGACAGCTCAAAACTCCCCTCTCCTGTTCTCTGATTCCATAACACCGAACGACTTTCTGGCCACCCTCTCTCGTGTTTTTACCTATCATTGAGTAGGTGGTACTGTTGGAAAACAAGCTCACTTTTTGTGCCGCCAAATTATTTTCCATATATGCCATATGGATGTTTTGTCCTGGGTGGGCATCGTGATTCGTAAGTTTTCGAAATAAACCTAGATCGGCAAATGGAAGCAATGCTTCACTTCGAACCTAAGGACATGTCACCGTCGTGATTTACTGTCTCAAAATTGGCCCTCATTGTTGGCTAGAGCTAGAGCACATCGCGCGTGGCTAAAGGAAAGTGAGTCTATGTATCTATCTAAAATAGATAGGAGATCTCTATGAAACCAACTTTGGGGCGATTTTGGTCGGTGATTTAGTAAGGTCCCTCTTTTCCATTTCTTTGCAATGTCGTCTATCTTCCACCGAGTCATTCCCAACATTGACCCAAGCCAGGAAATCAGCTTCTTTTAAAAACCAAATTATAATCTAGATTCTAAACGTATAGACTATAAAATTGGACAGCTACAGTCATGGACCCATGTGAGCAATTGCTCTTTTTTTATTTTTAACCACCACATAAGTTATCTTTTTACTGTCTTTGTGCAGTATAAATGTCAAACTGGGGGCATGTCACAAGCTGTGACGCTTTAGACAAAATGCGTACGACTACGATCGCTTCGTGACAATATATTCTTTAGTGTACCAACAAGCAGGTCATGTTTCATATTATGGATATAAAGAGACGTCGAAGCCTCACACTATGGGGGACACCAGGGACACCACCAACGGACTTGGCATAATGTAGGAACTGGAATGGAAATATGATGTCAAAAAGTTACGAGCTCGTTCTTGAAGTCATTGATCGTATTTTTTTAAGTGGATACGTAAAGGAAGTAAGAAGTGGTTCGTTCGTTCGGTGCGGACGTGAATTCTAGAGGAATATCGGACTGCAACCATCATATGAGTTACGATGGCTTCATCATCGGGGTTTTCGACTTGGCAACTCACATGTGAGGTGGGAGCTGCCGCTGCTGCATCTTTTAAACATACACCACCAATAGAAACGTCAACGCCCACCGGTTTTTAGAAAAATAAATATTTTTTCCGCAAAATTCTCGATGTCATGGCAATAAAATAATAGTATGCGCATCCATATTTTTTAACGACGACGGGGTCCAGTAAAAATATCTCTCGACTTGACGACGACTGTCGGACTGTGTCGGACTCACGTCAAGTAATAGGGTTGGGTGCAATTTGTGGGCTTGTTAAGTGTTAAGGCCTGTATATAGGGCCCATTTTGTCGGCCAGCAGAGCATGAATATCTAGTATCTAAGTAGAATTCGCTCTTGCTTGGAAAATGAAAATGGGGCAGCATGTTGTACGTGGGCTTGCTTACAAACGCCGAGAAGTATTCCATTTCGAGGCGGGGCCCGAGAGGGGGCACGTGTGGTAGACGTCAGTCCGATCGTTAAATGAATCAGATTTTCCTTTGTAGAAAAAATACTTGCAGAATGAAAGAAAGGCTCCAGATGTAGGCCGTCGGCCGAAGCCGCGAAATTGTATCAGACTTTGAAGCAGCTCCGTTCCGTCTGTACTCTGCATGCACGATGTGCCTTTCAGGGTCCCCCTTTCTTGACGAGTCACGACGCGTCGGGAATTGCCATCGACACTCACATACGAAAAATCGTGGCAGCAGTCGCTCGTAAACCCTCGCAAATTTGAAATTTCTCCCAGCCGCCGACCACTAGAAAATGGCATCAAATCCCTAGATATAAATATGCCTATATAATGGCATGATTCGACAGTAAGAAACTGCAGAGCTGTCCTTGTTCGCTCGTCATAAATAATAAGCTTTATGCACATGGTAGGTTAGCAAGCATGTGTGTGCATTCAGTAATTGCGAGTTAAAAGCATGGCAACCAACCAAGCCGCTAATAGAGGTCAATTTTACTCGTACCTTTCGAGACTTCCACGCTCCTCTTGTTTCGTGACGTGGTAATTATCCGGCGGGAGCTTCCAGTGTATCTATGTGAAAATGATACGAAAAGCAAATAGGGTGCCATTTAATAAACCAAACATGTAGGTAGGTACATCACATATCACATATAACATGACAGCAGCTGCTCAAGCTAGGTTGACAGGCAGTCTGAAGACCCTCGTTTAAAGAAGCGACACTGACTGTTTATGAATTTTTCCAGACGATCTCTTGACATGTGTCGCTAAAATTCCCGCGGGCGCAAGAAAAAATGACTCGTAACATTGGGCTCAATATTGTGGTGGTGGATATATTAACGACTCATTTGGCATTCAAGTCACGCAAGTAGGCCTTGGTCCTACTTGTAATAAGTGTAGTGAAATGCCGGCCAATGCTAAGGTAAGTAAATTAGGGATATCATAAAATTTTAAGGCTTTTTCAGTCCAAAAACTTGCTGTGAGCAAGACAACTTACTTTTACGTTTCTTACACGAGTGCCTGTGGTAATAACTCAGGTCTCTATGTAATTGCCACCAGACTAAAATAGTTACAGATAGTTTAGTGCCTGATCACGAGAAGGGAGAGAGATCTGACTGCAATTTACCAGGGGTTTAATAATTCTCTTAACAGTCTCGTCATGACATTTGTCAGTCTTGTACAGTTTTCTTTTCACTTACCATTGAACTTGGTGGTCTTGTCTACATTCAATTTGGAGAGGGATAGAAAAGGGCCTGAGGGTTGATTTACATAACATAAGAGAGAGCGGACGACACATGTGCTCTATAAATAATGGCGACGATCTAGTCAAGCAAAGCGGCAGGCGGGGTTGAAAAGTTAGCCGTGTGACTATTACCCGTACTAATTATTTTACGCTCTCCCGTCACAGAACTCAAGGGGCGCAAATGATTGACAGCGCACCTCCATGTCATATATTTATTAGAATTTTTACTTGTCGCCCGACCAAACAAGCCACTAAAAACAGATCGTCATGTCTGGTGGGGAGCTATACTCTATGGACTTATTGAAGTAAAAAATATCTATCTACCAGAGAGAAATTATTGAGAGGCAGTGGAAAATTACACGCACTTACATAGCTTGGCTGTGGTTGTCCGTCGTGTAAGTAGTTAGCTACGTCAGTGAACTTCATGGACATTGCTTAGAAAAATTTAATACACTGGTCACCGCTGCACTTTGGAAAAATCAATCTCCTGGAAAGTTGGTGACGGCGGCGTTGGTCATTAATCAAATTATAAAAATGCCACCGCCTTAACCTACTTTTTTTGTCATGGACACTGTGATGTGGTATATATCATCTGGAAACTGATGACACTCTTTAAAAAAGCTCAAATCCCATGTGTACCACTTATCCCACATATGCAACCTGATGCAGGAATGTTCGGAGGAGAAAAGATGTCGAGGAGGGGGCAACCGCCGCGAGAAGCAGATCTATCATGGCGATGACGTAAATTAGGGGAGCAGTACGTATTACAGATTAGCTAGCCCTCTTCTACCATTTCATTTTTTCAACATACACTCATGTACATATGACTGCAATTTGGGCCTCGCCATCGTATCATGGGGTGGAAGTAGGAGCTGAAGCCAAGGGGCTAAGTAGTTATTTACGTGGATATAGTTACATATCTATCTTTGAGCACAAATGCAGACAGTGGGAGGGAGTACATATTATTCCTAGATTTGGATTTGGAATTAGACCCCTCCAGGAGGCAAAAGTCAGGTGGATAGGTAGGTATATTTTTCATCGTCGAGAATCGTGAATATGGTGTTTCAGAGTTCGGACTCACGGAGTCACAAAAAGGCCAGAAGGCTGAGAACCCACTTATTTTTCCGTAGGAAGGCCGGGATGATGACTGATGTCGCTCACGAACTTCTCCTACGGTTTGTATTTTTTTCAGAATGAAGAATGAAAATGGCGTGGTCAACTAACTTCCAGCTCCATAAAACTGATGGTATGACTTATTTTTCGCTGGATATATGGTCTCCTGTTTCGAACAGATGATGTTGTAGTAACTTATAGAGGTGAAAACGTGATTCAATTTGTCCGCCCAAAAATGATTCCCCACATCATTTGACCGTCGAGGCGCGCAAATCTCTATTATAGTGGATATAATGTGAAGTGCTCACATCTGATTTGTGAGATTGGCTTGAAGTGTAGAACTGAACTGGATTTTGTCAGTGTAGCAAAAGTGATTGCTCACGTGTGTTTTCTCCGGCAGCCAGAGGGTTTTTGCTAGATAAAGTTTTCATGTTTTGGAACAAATAACCTCCATGAATCGTGAATCGTGAGGGTAAGTTCGCTCAAAATGCTGCTACTACTTACTTATATGTGTAGGCTTCTCGTTCGCGTTATTGCCTCGGTCCTTACAGCTCAATTCACGATGGCAAGCAAGAATCATGACCAGCCATTGGATCTGGCAGTTTATTTGTGTGGAAGCCAGCCAAATGAAGTTTCTAATCGAATTTCAATTTGCAAAAGGCGCGTCTCTATCTACATTTTCATTATTAAATTCCGTGCCTTTTGGCGCAGCGAAGATCTTCCACGGCAGCAATATGATATAGAGGCATGCAGGAAAATTAATGGTCTCTAGATATCTGTACATTGATTCAATGCAATCATTAGCCTCACCACACGTGATTTTCACCTCTTGTGCACGCCGTAATCAATACGGTCTAAGTAGGACTAAATACCAGAGGGAGACGATAAAACCGCATCGTTGGCTAATAATTGTGACAAGATCGGTAATTTAACACTTACGCGATCTCTCTTCCCATATCTATGATATCAGGATGTAAAGTAAGCTCATTTTTTTGGCTCCCTGTGCTGGGGATCTTTACCTATGCTCACAATGACTTGGCATGACGTTAAGCTTACTACTGACTGTGGTGCTCCATTCATTTTCGATCGATCTGAAGATTAAGCGAAGACTTCGATATATTTTTTACTCCCGAGGAAATTAAATTTCGCCGAAATCGCCTGAGTCACTGCTTCTGTATATCTTACCAATATTTTGATAATTAGACTTCAACTGAACTACGAAAATACGATAGCTAGACCATCATTTTGTTAAATCAACACGATTCCAGAAAATGATCACCCTCTAGGAGGTGGCAGTCGATTGCTTTAGAGTAAAACTACCATTTGAATTGATGACATAGATTTGTAGGTTAACAGGTCCATAAACTTTCAATTACCGACAGGCCTGTCGCTACAAACACATACGAGTATGACAATGCAGGCTAGTGGCTAGGCTATGATTGAGTCACTTGCCGTACTTGGTTGTTCTCTCAAAGCTTGGCTGAAGATTGAACATATCTATTACTGGAAAGAAGGTTACATTACATTTACAGGCACTATGTATTCAAGGTGAGGCTACATACAGCTACATTCTAAGTGGGCCTTTGTAGACCGTAAATTTCGTTAACGACTTTAAAAACGCCTCACCACCACCAGGAACCTTTTGCTAAAATTTTCCAAGTGTGAATCAATTTACGTATAGGCTAACATTTAGGCGGGAAAAATGTCATTTTCTCCCTCATTTACATGGTTTGGTCGTCCTTCGGCTGGCTGGTATTTTTTTAATGGTTTTCACAGAAAAATCTCGACGCAGACATTTTTAGGCGTACAAAGGAAATAAAACATGGTGTGTGAACAGGATCTGTTTGGGTGGTTTAAAGTTTAACGCATAGGGTCCAGTCCAGACAGTTCAATTAAAAGGTTAATCAAATTGTGCTGATGTCTG
>JAAUYL010005925.1_pt1 | contig 10176 bp, 10 predicted proteins | sample 7278011 | NCBI WGS metagenome assembly JAAUYL01 (sample SAMN14350225, study PRJNA611818) | marine sediment metagenome | isolation source: surface marine sediment (1.8m) | place: French Polynesia: Moorea | collected 2018-08 | reverse complement strand
GGAGGACCTATTTGACCTGCAGGCTCTCAATAACAACACTGGCTTTGACTTGCCTCCAGATGATGAGGATCATTTTATGCACGATGAGGAGGAAGTGTTTCCTGAAGACATCAACAACAACGGCAACCTGACTTTATTCGGGAGCATCTTTCAGAATGTCACTGCTATCGGAAATAGCAGCAACGTTGTCCTAAACAAAACTATCGCCGAGGAGGAGGAGGCCAAGCCTAAAGGAGTCTTTGATGACATTGTCAACGGTATTTCGTCGTTGTTTGGCGGGGCCGGACCGGCGGTTGATACCGGACATTCCGGAAATGGAGTCAACCTCGTACCGAATAATTGCTGGTACCGTGGCGAGAAATACGAGTGCGCTCTCAGCGTGACCTGTGCAGTCCAAGGACGAAAATCGCTTGATCTTTGTAATGGCGGACTTATTTGGACCTGTTGTGTTGAGCGTGACAAAATCGACAAGATCGATGACAGCCTAGGCGCGGTCAGTGATGCCAAGTGCGGCGAGATCTATACCGGCAACGGAAAATCCGGCCGGAGCTTCACCTTGCCGGACAAATCCGCTGTACCGTCGCTCTTCTCGCCGCCCGGATTCAACCGGGAATCGCGGATCGTTGGCGGTCACGATACGTTTTTCGGCCAGCATCCTTGGCAGGCGGCCATCATCAAGCAGTCCTTTTTGTCCAAAAGGATCTCTTGTGGAGGTGCTCTGATAGGAAAAAGATGGGTGCTAACCGCTGCTCATTGTGTCCATAATACCGCCGTATCCGGAATGAAAGTCCGGCTGGGAGAGTGGAACGTCCGAGAGCAGAGCGAGAAATACCCGCATGAAGATTATGACATAGAGAAAAAATACGAGCATCCCAGCTATAAACCAGCCACATTTCAAAACGACCTCGCCGTGGTGAGGCTGAGCAGGGATGTCACCTACAAAGAGCACATTGTTCCGGTTTGCCTTCCGGAGTTCAAAGAGGGATTTGTCGGGGAGAAGGCAGTTGTCATTGGCTGGGGGCGGACCGCTCATGGCAAGATCGCCACTCCGTCGAGGCTGCAAGAGGTCGAGGTCGAGGTCATCACGGATGACACGTGTCAGACTTGGTTCAGATCGAACAACCGGAGAGAGACGATTCACCAGAACGAGTTCCTGTGTGCTGGATACGATACTGGAGGAAGGGACTCTTGCCAGGGTGATTCTGGCGGACCTCTCATAACCTCAAAGGTCAGTTGGTTGTGATTGTTCAAGCATAGAGTCATGGTTGGAAAAATTGGTGAAAACCCTGCAAAATGGACATTTATAGTTCTCTAATCAGCAAGAAAATGCTTAGAATTAAGGCGTTGCCCATTCTAAGTGTCTTATCTCGATTTCATTTACAGTGCCTCTACCTCTCCTACAAGTTTTGCAGCCTGTTAAAATGTCACCCTCGCGTTCATTTCGTGGTTTTCTCTTTATGGCACGACGCGGTGGTTTCAGTTTTAATAACAGGGATAGATTCAGTACTATATACGAGTATTTGTAGGAGTCAAACATGTTTTCGCTATGGTTAGAATTTTTGCCAGATTAGCGGTGCAGTCGAGTGCAACGATGTACGTCTATTTAGTAGGGGTAAGGGGACTTTCAGAAGTTTCATTAACATTTTAACTGTTTTCGCGAGAGTACGTAAGTAATTATCATATTGACCAATACCAGCAAATGAATCCAAGGGCTAGATTTTAGATTTCCAATCGAATCCACCAGACGTCAGTCAGTTACCGCCAAGGGCCATAAAAAGTGGCTGGTCTGCATTCCGATTTATCAGCTGGGTGTTTCAAGGACCTTGTCGAATTTTATGCAAGGAAAACAACTCGAGCTTGAAATCTAAGTAGTGTGCCTGCAAAAGTAAAAGCACAATAATATGTACCAAATGCTTGACACACAATGGCAATAACGTAGTTGACCGTGAGCTGCCTCCTGCCATGAGTATATTTTTCAAAAGAAAGAATTTTCTAGGCTGAACAAAGCTCATTGTGACATGGGGTTCTTTTTAGAAGGGGAACTGTTTTGATTTCCATAATTCGGCGTGAAATTTCCTTGACGTTTTTTCCAGGGACTTCTAAATGTTTACCCACTTTTGTAGCTTATAATGGTGACATAGGAGTTCCTGGAAACTTTTTTAACCTGCTCCTCCTCGTGCTGCCAAATCTACTTTCAACAAGGTTGCAAAACTACCCCACTAGAATTTCTTTCACCTGAGAAGCGCAAGTTCCTCCTGAGTCGATAAGTCGGGCTTTTGTTTAGGCTTAATTCGAAGATTAACCCTGACTATAATCTTGAGTCACTGTCCACGGTTGACAATGGACATTTTTTTCGTGGTCCATTTCAGTCAGCTTTTACTTAGGATTATTACCCTGATTGAAGGGTTGCGTGATAGAGATTTTCTTCGAGATTGTTTTTCCAACAATAATCACCACTTTTTGTCGTCATCAGATATGCGTAATAATCTGGGATTCAATCCCGGTTGACATCACGACTTTTTTTGATGCAAAATCACGACTAATAATCGACTAATTAATCTCGTCATAATCTCAAACATTCTTAGACTAATCCTGACATTTGACACGTACGTCATGTCGGGCTTATGCTTAGGCTTTATTCTCGTCCTCGCGCGGCAATAAAAAACAACTGTTTTGGTTGGCCATATTTTCGTGTTTATTGGCTTCTCAAGTGGTTATGGTAAAAATGACAGACCACTACCTAAGTATCAGTCTGGCAAAATATCGTTCTGGTTTGGATGTGCATTGCTTGAATATCATTGTGTTAGCGACACTGCTTGAAAATCTTCCTAGAGATGATTAATATAACATAACATACCATCATGTACATACATTTTTTAAACCATTATAATGTGTCTTTGACATGCTTGACAAATTTATAATAAAGTTTTCATTGCTTCGACTAAGATTGAACGATAAGAAGATGTATTATTAGAAATTGAATTATGAACATGTTTTCATGCAATTGTGAAATAAATTATTGTTGGAAAAAGAAAATAAATTCAAAGAATCTTTAAAGGCTAAACCCTTGCGAAAAAGAAATCATTTTTTCTTGTGCGACAGCTTCCCTTTTTTGGGAGGGTGGGCTGCGAAACTGGCATAAGCCTTGGGCTTCCCCATAGATGGTGGCTGCTTCTTGGGAGTCGAGGCTGCAGCCTTGGACGAAGTGCGGTTCAACGTCGTCTCCAAATTGAACTTGGATGAATTGGGCTTGAAGGCCGACGCTTCCTTGCCGCTCTCAGAAGAATCGTCATCACTGCCATCGGAGCTCGACGAAGATGAGCTGGAGGCTGAAGATGAGTTGTTTGACGATGACGACGACTCAGGGACACCCGATTTGCCCTTCTTCCGTTTCTCCTTCCTCTTCTTCTTGTTGACCTTGGCCTTCTTGCTCGGGGGCGGTGATTCATCATCGTCCTCAGCACTGTCTTGGCTCGCCTCAGCGCTAACGAGGTTGTCAACAGCAATTTTTCTCTGAAAAAGGTAAACGTAATCTTAGGCTTAAACTGAAGCTTTAATTTAGGCACATATTGTAAAGTCCGTTTACCTTCTGCTCTTTTCCGGCACAGATACTAGCATCGATAGCCTTCTTCAAGCGCTTGGCAATGTCGTGGAGAGCTGTTAGATTTGGGAGAGGTGGGTCAACCTTCTCCTTCTCGCCTTCGCTTTCCGAATCACCCTGACTGCTGCGACCTTTCTGAGATTTCTCTGCCGCGACCATGTCATCAGCGTCCTCAAATCTGTCACTGTGCTTTGCATAGCTGGCGAGCTCCTTGGACAGGGTGGGAACCCTCAATTCTCGCCCCTCGATATCTTCGTTCTGTGAAGTGAGTTAATGTTAGACTTTATCTCGAGCTTAAACTCAAGCTTTATATTTACGTAGTGACGTTGCTGAAGACGGATTCTCTCCTCGTGACGCCTTGCAATGAAGTCGGTCTGAGACTTTACGCCCGCGCAGATGTTCTGGATGTACGTGTCGCCAGTGTTCTTGAAGTGTGTGTACATTATGGTTCGCCAACCCTCCTTCGACTCCTTCAGGTTGTACTTCGCTCCGTATGGGATGACATACTTCTCGATCATTTTCCGGAAAGATTCCGGGCACCTCACTTTCCACCAACCCACCGACCTAAAAATCAAGACATGGGGTCAACAATACATGGATCATCGACTGCAAGTTACTCACTCTTTCCATTGTCTTTTGACAATGTGCATATGTGCTCTCAAGCCTAGACTGAAGCACACGCGCGCGGACTCATTGATCAGATTTGAAAACGTGTGACGCTTCGTGCCTTCCTTCTGCATGTTCCTGATGATTTTCTTCACAATGGTCTTCGCGCACGATGGATCAGAAAACACAAAGTCGGTTCGCGCGCCAAGCTGATCCACAGGAAAATATGCCAAGAACTCGGACTCGATGTCGCACAATTCTTGGTTAGCCTGGAGGTCATAGTCGAAGAAGGCCTTCTGCATTTTACCAAAGTCGGCTCCTGTCCTCTCGAGCATGGCCTCCGTACGTTTTTGGCGGGCATCGAGCGACTGAAACGTGATTAGAAATAAAGTAGGTTATGAGCTCTGCCTAAGCCTAAGGTTAAGCCTGAGTAAAAGCTAAGGTTAAATACACACCTTGAGTTGAGCTGCGAATTCACCGAATTGTTTCGTGTTAGACGTGATCAGTTGCGATTGTTGGACATACATCGCCTTCATGAGCTTGAGCGTGTCTGCCTTGACATAACCTTTGGGCAATTGAGGCTTCACAAACAAGCTGTCATCGTTCGACTTCTTGTTGGCCTCTTTGCTGGTGGATGGTCGATGACCCTCGTCATCGTTGCCAACTGCATCATCACTCTTGGCCATGTCCAGCATTTGACTAATGTCGTCCATCTCTTGACGAAGTTGATCGTCGGTGAGGGATGAGGCTTTTTTGTGGGCTTTAGCTTGAGCTTTGGACTTCTTCTGCGCTTGCTTATTAAGGACCCTGGAGAGTGGCTTGACGCTGCCTGTGCTTGACGCAATCGAGTGATCTTTTTCAACGGTGGAGTTTACTAAATCAAAAAGACGATCTCGCTCCCGTTGTCGCCGTTCATTCTCGCGACGTTGCACCCCCTGACGACGGTAAAGGGCAAATCCACCCAGACCCTTGTATCCAGGTCCATTTTCAACAGGCAATTCCTGAAGATCTTCAGGTATGCCATTGGCTAGTCTTTCCTTGGCCGCTAATCGTTCTTGCTCGCGAGCCTCCAATTTTTCTGCTTCCAGTTTTCTCTGGGCCTTGGTCATCTTCTTGTGCTTCTTCTCAACCACAGCTCGAGCTTGCGTCACTCGCATGTCTGATTCCCACTTATCTCGCTGGGACATGAGCTCTAACAGATGCTTCATCTCACGCTTCACTTCGCGTTGATTCAGTGTCTTGCCTTCATCGATGTCAGGAAGATCGTTGTCAATGCCCATCTCCTCATTGTACTCGTTCTCCTGAAAAGCGGGTAAAAATATAAGTAATCAAGACATTAACTGTAATTACTATCAACCTAAAACACTATTTCGTTGTCCAGGAATCTACAACCATAAACATTTAATTGCTACTTACCAAATGGCGGATGTTGAGTACGAGCATGGAGAAGGGCAGCCGTTTTTTCAACCCATCCGGAATGGCTGACTTAGACTTTGGGAGTGCCATGTGCAGTCGCCGCAGTGTCACGGGACGTTCATCAACTTTATCGCGAGTCTGAAAGTCAAGCTTTGCCTTAGGCTTTATCGCAAAATCAACACGAACAACTAAACTTACGGTTTTCTTTGCGGTGTCCATGTAGCCACTGAGAATCTCTTCCTCCTCGTCATTGTAATCAGGAAGTGGACCGTCGCGGTCAGACTTGTCCGTTGTTTTTGCCCCGACTACGATGTCACTTTTCTCGGGAGTTTTATTTTCCTCGGTCGCGTCAGCTTTCTCAGGCTCGACATTATCAACAACGTCATTGTCAGCATCATCATCAATAGAGTTGGCCACGGATTTTGCCTCGTCCTCAGCATCGGATTCCATGTTGATTTCCTCAATCGCGTCGCTGTCCCCAGACTCGCTCATCTTCTCGCTGATCTCGTGGTTATCGCCGACTTTATCTTGCGCTTTGCCTTGAGCTTCAGTGTCTGCCGGCACGTTGTCCGCTTCATTCTGATCGGTCACCATGTCGGTTGCCGAGTCGCCATCGAGGCCTTTCGATGTGTCGACAACAACTTCACTTTGGACCACAAGATCAGGCTCACTTGGATTGGGCGCTGAAGTTTCCTGTGGGGCGGGCAATTGGCCGGTGCTGTCAGCGAGAATAGCGTCCTCGGGCACAACCTTGGACAGCTCCTTGAGATCGTGGATGGTGTTGGTGTCGGCGCGACGAACCAGGGTCACCTCAGGCCAACGATAGTTTTCTTGCAGTGTCTGAACCGCAACTGGAGTTGTTTCCGACCCGTTGTGAATGACGTGCTAGGGTAAAGCTCAAGTTTAAGCCTCACTTGTCAGATTGTAGCACAAACTTTTTCTTACCGAAAGGCTCACTGTGCATCCTGTGGGCGGCCAAACGACTGGCTGCCACATCCATGGAGACAATCTCTTTCGACGCGTGAAGTATCGAAAATCCGGATACAGTATGTCGCGGCAGAACGGAATGAGAAGATCATATTGCTCGCAAACGCCTGGGAATGTGTTGTTGGGGCCGTCCAATCTCTCGTTCAAATACTGGACTGCTCCGTCAATTTGGACTTGACTGCAACCTGAAATAAACGATAAAACCGTAAATTATCACTCGGTCATTAATTTGAAAACTCAAAGTCGAGCTTTGGCTTAGGCTTCAACACTTACCAGCAATGACACGAACGAAGAGACGAGCATCGACGCCACGACTGTCCTTGACAAAGTAGATGGTTCGTGTTTCACGGCGCTTGGTCCCCAGATCCTTATCTTGACTTTTCAGTAGCGGAAACTGATCTCGAAGCGGAATCTCTGTGTCGCCCTCACTTCGAATGTAGGCGAACCTGTTGAAAGTCGATGTCAAGAAAATCCCGCCCTCGACTAGCTTTCCCGTGGCCAACTTTTTCGCGAGTTCAATCTCAATGTTTTCACGCTTTTCGGGGCCGTAAGGAAGCACAAACTTGATCGCTGGCTGTTGAAGGCTAGCTTGAGCCATTTTTCACGCTTTCACTTAGGCTTTATCGCGAGGTCAATTTGTGCTATCATGAAAGTTACGATTATCTCGTCGGTAAAACTCGAGATTTCAAAATGTCTTCGATTACGATTTCGTTCAAAAAGGAAAGGGAAGTTAAAACTGAGATCGATCACTGCTCTCAATGCAACAGAACGTGCGCTGAGACGTCCAGGCAAATCAGTGCGAATTCTCAGCAAACAAAATCGCTACCAGACACACAACAAACACTTGGCAGCATTTGCTTATCAATTGTGCCGCAAAAATCAAGTACTTATTGACTGTACATGTCCAACACAATATCAATCACTGGTTTTGTTGCCGCTGTTGCCACAAAATTTCTGCCATTTTCAAAGTGACAGTGAGATTACTTGCATACTAGTGCCCGGGTCAAGATTTCTGCCTTGAATTTGAGTCCAACAGTGTCAGTGAAGTTAATGCGAGATAACAGTGACCACGGCGTAATAGAGCAGTGGTGTTAGAAGCGAGGCTCGCCACTGTCATCGTCGAGGTCATCGAGACAATGTTGCCCTTAAAGAAAGGCAAGTTCAATTTTGTTATACAGTAAATCTCGTGATAAAGCTTAACATAAAGCCCAACTTACAGTGGTCGTTGAAGTATGCGACTATTTTCGTCAACGTCGTTGGAAAGGCTGGAATGACAAATCGGCAGGTGATCCTGGACCGTCCGGAATCAACATCAATGATGGCTCTAATGGATTCCGCCTTCGAAGGGGTGAGTGTTGTTGGAAATTTTGACAAGTTGCACAACTCAGGATATAATGAATCCCAACAGATTCTAACTATGGTGAGGACGACGACCAAGGAGACACTGATGGCAACACGCAGAATGCTGACCGGTCAACAAGAACTGAGACTGTCCATGTCAGTGACGTCACAGACGACTCGTCAATTGCCGCCAGGGTCAAGCGTACAGTAAGGCTTTTACTTAAGCTTAACATAACTTACAATTAAATCAACTGCAATATTGTTTCCAGAAACGAAATCACAGTCAGGTTTCCTATACAGAAGTGGACTCCGATGACGGAGAACATGAAGATGCATTGCCCATCCCAAAGACCAGCAAGTTGTCTGTCGATAACGATGTCAGTCTCCACTTGGCATCACAAAGCGTCAGTCTCATCGATCACATCTCGAGTCTGCCAGAATACAATCCTGTAGTTCGGCTCGAACGTGTGAAAACTGTGTCAAGTGTCAGTCTTTTGGAACACATCACCTCTCTTCCGGAATACAATCCCGTGGTCCAACTGAGCAGGGTAAAATCTTTTGTCGCTGTGGTCAGTCTGTATTGTGATTGATCACGAGCTTTTGTTTGCACTTTAGATCGCGACTTCTTCTGAACCGTCACTCTCATCGCCAATCGATGACAACCTGTCTGTGCCGTCTGAGGATGAACTTGCTCGTGCTGGCGTTGGTTACTACTCCATAGTTACAGATTCGTCGGAAGAAAGGGAGCCGTATCGTCTTCTCCTCAGCACTAGCAGCATCGAGTTCAACAGTTCTGTTACTCATGAGAATCCACATTCGCCTCGAACCTCCACGCCGACAGATCATGGGCCCAACCTGAACAATCTCACCGAAGGAAAGATACTTGTCAAGGTTGGTTTCAATTTAACATTTTTTCTTGGATGTGTATTTCTAATCAGTCAACCTTGTTTCGCGCTTCAGACTGGAAGTATGTCCAATGAAGGTCCAAGCTTGGACGACCCACCACTATCAATGTCCTCGACGACCGACTCTTTGCCGCCAAATGATTTCCTGAACGAGGCCGATTCCTTCTTGACAGCGTCCGCCACTACTGAATTTGACAGTGGCAGGACCAACGATTCCGGGGCGAGTGTGTCTCGAACACTTGAAGGCTACACGAACGAGTTGGATAACCATGTGCCCCATTCCCAGAAGCCATTGCATGGTGAACAGTGTGTCTGCTTGAAATGCATCAAGATCTTGAATGTTGACGGCAACGAGTCGCCATCCGATCTATCCAGCTCTAGTGAATCCGATGTCTGTCAGCAAAGTCAGGCTTCTGCTCAAGCTTTGAACCAACCACAAGCCGCCACTAGCCAGAACAACAAGGAGCAAGACGTTGTTGTCCGGAACAAGTCACGACGCGTCAATAATCCTTCCAGAGATGATGGACTGCCCATGGAGCCATTGCCAGGTCCATCCCGGGTGACATGTTGGAGTGACATCCCATCTCCGAAGCGAAAGAATCCGCCATTCCCAGAAAAGGCCAAGTCCAGACATCCGAACCTTGATGAAGTCATTGGATGCGGATCGCCCAAATCCAGCAACCAAGGGGACTCTGAGGGGGAAGATGATGTTGATCAGTTCCTTAAATCGGTTCAATCTAACACCAACAACAACGCACCTGAGGGTGAAGCTCAAGCCAAAGCTCGAGACGGAGAAGTCTGCGATTTTCTTGATGTCAGTGTTGACATCGATGACCTCTCGGACATGACAGAGTCGGAAGACGAGCTATTCGAAAACCGTGTTCGAACTGGATGGGCCTCTGATTCGGTTACCAACACGACGTGCGACTCCACAGATTACTCAGATGATGATGACCTCAGAAACTTCTTCGTTGATGGCGGTCGCACTGAAAGGGATCGAGCCAAAACCGATGCCATCATTGGCCGCGAGCAAAGGCCGGAATATGACGACTTGTCAATTGCCCTCGACGACGAGTCATTTGAGGAACATTCAAATTCTGATTCATCACTTTCGGTAAGCATTTCTTTAATGTTAAGCTTGCACTGAAGCTTGAGATTGATTCATTATTTAAATTCCTTTGCAGTACGAGCGGCAACTTCGCGAGCGATTCAGACCACTGTTTTGGGTTGACCGCGGTCCAGCAGAAGACTTGCCCCAAAATCTCGAGGAACTGGTCCACTTCCCGAATGACGACCTACGCTTCGAAGATCCTGAGGTTG
>JAAUYL010083934.1_pt1 | contig 10177 bp, 12 predicted proteins | sample 7278011 | NCBI WGS metagenome assembly JAAUYL01 (sample SAMN14350225, study PRJNA611818) | marine sediment metagenome | isolation source: surface marine sediment (1.8m) | place: French Polynesia: Moorea | collected 2018-08 | reverse complement strand
TCCAATACTGACTGCCTTAACTCGCCTGGAAGTTTTTCCTGCGTTTGCTCGATTGGTTATGAAGGCGATCCGGATGTTGGTTGCACTGACATTGATGAATGTTCGAGTCCACATCCATTCCCCTGTGGATCCAACGCTTGGTGTAATAACCTTGACGGCAGCTATGCTTGTATTTGCAATAATGGTTATGAAGGAAACGCTGATTTTGGTTGCACTGATTACAATGAGTGTGGTCAATTGCCTCCTCTGTGCGTGGATCCGACAAGGTTCTGTATCAACCTTGAAGCAACATATTCTTGCATAGGTAACCTAAAGTCCAAAATATTGTTCCGGACCTTGATGATGACAATCAATTCCAGATCCAACCGAAGTTCCTGGAACCAATGTGGGAGGTGGGGGAGGCTCTGCTTTCACTGACAAAACCTATTTTGACACCCATGGCTATGTTACCGGAGTTGAAATCAGAGTTGGCGCATGGATGGATGCCATTAGAACGAGGTCTTTAATTAAGTAATTAAGTAATTAAGTAATTAAATGACATGTCCTTCTCTAGATACGGTAATTTCTGGGCTCCATGGCGAGGTGGAGGTGGTGGAAGCTTGGCTTGGTTTTATATTACCCCTGGCGAGTTCATCGAGAAGATTGAAGGTGTTGCAAGTTATTATGTGACCAAGAATCAAGGCAATGATTCTGATCGTATTTCAGTTTACTCTGGAGGAGTTGTTAATGGACTCATGTTTTATGGAAAAGACGGAGCCTCTGGTGGAAGCACAGGAGGTGGCGGAACTCTTACAACCTTTGAACAGCCAGGATGTTATTTCTCCTACTTGGAAGGCAGAGTCGGTGGCGCAGTAGATTCACTAAAATTTAACTTTGATTGTCCAACCTAGTGTAATTTGTTTAGCATGCTCTATGCACAGAAACGAATAGAAAGCTGAAGACATTGCCCTCAAGGCATAGCTATTTACATCCTATCCTCTTTCACCACTCAAAAACGCATCTCTAAACCTAAACAATATTGACAGCCTCAGTCATTTCTCACTCAGTATTCAGTAGCTTGAGCAATGCATTCACATCAACATCAAGGAGACCTTGGCCTCCAGGGGAACCTGGTCTTCTTGGCCGTCATGCTCATCGTCAGCCTGATCATTGTGGTGGCGAACCTGTTCACCCTCGTCGTGGGGGGCACCGACAGCAACGTGAGGAACGTGCGCTCCAACAAGTACATCCTGTCCCTCGGTAATACTATGATTGGGGAACATTAAGTGATTGTTATTCACTTCCGGTTCAGCTTTAACAGATTTGATCCTGGGCTGTGTCATCATTCCAAGGGGGTTGACAATTTATCAAAAAGGCTGGCACGGAGATCAGGAAGATTGGCTTTGCAACACACGTGTCTATTACATTGACACCATTTCCTGTGTAGCGTCCATCTGGAGCTTGGTGGCAATAGCCATTGACCGGCTCATAGTAAGCTAGCCGATCGGAACATTTACTAGTCATTATCACGCAACCTTTCATCCTTTTTAATAGGCAGTCCGGAAACCACTGATTTATTCCACTTTGAGCGGAGAAACGGTGAATCTTGCCATTGCCGGAGTTTGGATTCTAAGCTTACTGATATGCTTGCCAGGTAATAAATATGTAGATTGTCAAAGTATTCTATGATTTTTGGCGCAATTTTTCAGGTTTGCTCAATTTAAACGATGACTTGAGACTGAAATCCCAATGGCTTTGCACACATCACCATTCTGAATTTATGGTCTGGTGGGCTATTTTAATGGCTTACATAATTCCCGTAGCCATGATCATTATTTGCTACACAATTATTTTCGTGAAGCTGAGACAAAGGGCTTTGAGAAAGCGACTGAAGAGCGTGGTAAAATAAAAGCCTTTGAGCGAAGCGCTCATCATATATTTATTGTTGTGCTTTGAACATCTATCTATATTTTTATAGACATTATCAACAAAAGGAAGCTCTGAATCCAATAGCCATTCTGGCTCATCACGGAGCGCAGCGAATCAAAGTCGCGAGCGGAAGGTCCTGCTTCAGATGACAGTTTTAATCCTAGCATTTCTGATGTTTTGGTCGCCATTCTGGATGTACAACACATCTTGTCATGTGTGCCACAAATATTTCCCAAGGGTCAGTTGTAAATAAATGCAAAAATGCATATGCCTTATTTTGTTTATGTTTCAGCAGTGTCCCATCAAAGTTAATCCAACAACGAGAATGACAGTGCTAGTGTTGGGCTACGCAAACTCGCTGATAAATCCGGTTTTGTATACGGCATTCAACTCTGATTTCCGGTTGGCTTTCAGAAATGTAATTGATTGCAGAAAATAAACAATCAGGACTGTCTGACCATGAAGGATATGTTTTCAATGGAAATATATTTACGAGATTGTCAAAAACAAGTTAAATATTAACCTGTTTTTCCTCCTAACAGCGTAATTATTTACCTGCCATGTGATACGTAGAAGATTACTATTTCCGTTCTTATCTCAAGTAGAGAGACTTGTTTTTTGAGTTATTTATCAGCGCTTCCAGACATGAAATCTGATGTACACATCAAGGTCCATCGAAACAGGGTTATGCAATCACCCCTCAAATGGACCTTGCACCTTGTTGTTTAAACACCTTGATCTCTCTGATTGTCTTTACTTTAATCCAACCTTCCGGTTCTAGACATTGCCAACACAACAGCATAAACATTAAAAACTAAAAATTGCCGCGCACGCAGAAGTCCTTGTGTTTGTCTTCGTTTTAGAGTTGATTCCCATTACTCTGATCATTTTGTTGGGAAAAATGACCATCAGCATTGAAGCACCGAGGTCTCAGAGGAAGTTTGTCATTATTGTCTCAATCCTCCAGGGTCTGTTTATACTCCTGTATTGCCTCTTTGTGAGATACAGCAAGGAAGCAGATCCAAGGTAATTATAATCAATTAATTAAGGATTAATTGTCACTAATATTGAAATTTGTTTTAGATCTCGACCCCCAGAAAATACCACCGATTATCATAGCATCGAGGAACTAAATATCCAAGACACTTACACAAGTAAACAAAAAAAAAGAAATATATTTTTCAGTATTCAACCAAAGCTTTTTTCAGTGATCATTGACATTCAGGTCATGCTCTTTGTTGGATTCGGATTTCTGATGACATTCCTGAGAAGGTTTGGATATTCAGCAGTCTGTTTCACAATGCTGATCATTGTCGTTTGCGTTGAATGGACCGTGCTTCTGTTTGGATTCACGTAAGTTGGTGCATAATTGGCGCTAGGGAAGAAGCGATATTAAAATCTACATTTGCAGGAGAATGGAAGATGGCTATATCAAAGTCGGTTGGATTGAATTTCTCGAAGGAGGATTTGCGGCTGCAACAGTTTTGATCAGCTTTGGAGTTGTCCTTGGAAAAACTAGTCCCAATCAACTACTGGTCATGTCCATCATAGAATGTGGTCTGTTTGTTGGGAATTCATACATTGGCTACAACATCCTGGGCGCTCTGGACATTGGTAAACAAAGATGCATTTTTTGTTTCCTTTTCCTGCTATTGATTGGCCTTGATTCAAGGCCAGCATGTTTTCAAAAGATTATCCTTGATGTGCTCACAGAATTAATCAGATTAGAGTCTGTGGACAGTAGCTTTGATGTTTTTTGCGTCTTATTTTAATTTACCGTTTCAGGTGGAGCTATATTTATTCACACATTTGGCGCTTACTTTGGCCTCTGTGTTAGTTTGATGGATAGAAAACGGGACTACAACAACAAGAGGAGCAGCGACAGGTAAGAAATGTCATACAAAGCAAGAACATAAACAAAATTTGTTTATACTTTCAGGTCACAATCTGACCATACATCCGATTTGTTTTCGATTCTGGGAACCTTGATGTTGTTGATTTATTGGCCGAGTTTCAACGGAGTTCTTGCCTTGAGTGGAGAAGGGAAACACAGGTACTTATTTGCCCGAGGGCCGAAAAGTCTCTTCTTTATTGCCCGAGGGAAAACTACTTTACGGTCTTTGCAGGGCGACTTTGAACACCTACATATCGTTGTGTGCATCTGGCGTCACTACCTTTCTCTTTTCGGCTTTTTTGGGAGAGTAAGTCAACAACATCACAAACATTTATTTAATTACGTATTTGACATTTTTTCTCAATGTTTCAGTGACATGAAATTGAATATTGTGGATGCTCAGAACGCAGTCTTGTCGGGTGGAGTTGCAGTGGGCGCCATTGCCGATCTGGTCTTGCACCCTTATGGCGCTCTGATCATAGGATCATGTGCAGGAATGCTGTCGACAATTGGTTATCAAATAGTTCAGGTATCACTAACATTAGAACATCAACATCATTTTGACTATCTCAAACTATGAAACATAGAGGTATTTATGCCCAGGGTTTTCTTATCAGACAAAGACCACATTCCATTGGTGACAGAATTGACACATTTTGCAATTGGGTCGTGGCCTTTTGCTTCATTAAAAAAACAAACATGCTGATCATGGATCAGGTGGAGTTTTCTGTGGCCAATCATGCAAAATTGTCCATGCCCTGAGTATTCATCCCTGCTTTTAATAGTTAGGTATTTAGGTTTAATTGTAAGTATTTTTATCGTTTTCATGTTGTGAACATGAAAGGCTGTCTTCGTAAAGGTCAACTGGTTCAGATGGATCACATGTTTGGTCGGCTCCAGAGCGCCGATACTTGAAATGTCCTTCATCTTCCCAGCATTTTGGAACCGGGCCCTCCTCGTGAAAGGGAACCAAGATGCAAACGGTATATTTTGGATTGTATTCCAAGTTTGGAAATCCAAGCGGATAATCTTGATGCACCTAAGTAAACAAATATTTTAGCCAGTTTATGAGATATTCAGGTAGTTACAATGATCAGATTTCCCTCACCTGTTCGTCTTCATAATGTCTTGTGAATCTTTGCTCATAATTCCCCAAGAATATATAGGACCATATTCCACTAAGGCTCCTGACCGTTCTTTTGTACCTGCCCAAAATGTGATTGTTATAAATAAGATGGCTTGTACTGCATTCAACCTTTTTTAACATTGTTCTCACAAATTTCGAAATGCGCATTTAGTACTATTTTTCAGCAAAGCTTATTAATGTTATTTTGTACCTGCCAAATATGTAATTGTTAAATAAATACGGGCCGGTACGCTCCAGGGAAATGACATCACAGCATGTATCATTGTTGTCCTGGGTTTGAATGGTCTCAGAAATATTTTTAATGGCCAAATTTGGTCCCAGCCCTAAGACAACACAAAACTAAACATATATTTCTTTCCTGTAAAATTTTGATTGTGATTGTTACCCGATTGACAGACTACATTGAAAACCAGGCTATCAGGCTTTGCCTGCCACATGCCTGTCATTGTGTCAACCATTAAGAGACTCTGGTAATCCGGGTCTGTAAAGTCTTTTGGCAAGTATTCTGTCAAGTTTAATTTTGCTCCATCGGACAGGTACATTATCCTAAGCGAGAAATGTTCAAGTTACAAACCAAAACTACTAGGTTACGACTTTAGGACACCTTTTAGAAATTGGATCCTTGATGATACCAATCCAGAAAGCCTGTACACCCAACATTCTACTCCTTGCAATCAGTTCTTCATGGTCTTTGCCATTGCGAATCTCAGGCAACGAAGCATTCATACTCAAACAAAATGTCAATGCATGCTCCCAAGTTTGCTTTATGTGATTACTGTCAAAGTAATACCAGGCATTGCCAACTTGCCTCCAAATCAGACTTTCCTTGACAATCCAGTTCTGTGGAGGACCACTCGGCAGTGACTGATCTTCCTCAAGGAATTCACAGCTATCCATGTTGCCTGAGCTTGGGATGAACAATGCAAAGAAATCTCCAAAATTTGGGTTCAATTGAGATGATACTGCAGGAAGATACATCCAGTCAAAGTGATGAACATTGAACTGGAACACTGCCATTCCCTGAGACAAGGTTGCTACAAGAAACAGAGAGTGATGGTCAAAGCTGACAACAATCTCAGTAACATGAATGTCATCCATGACTGGTATATCTGGCCCAGAAGCAAATCTAGCATTTTCGATGTCATCTTCAGACACAATCATGATTTCTGTAGAATGGTCCATGATGGTTGGAAACATTAATCCTGGGGTCACTCCTGCTGCCACCATGAGAAGTCTTCTTTTTGATTCCTGGATATGGATAACTCCACATGACTGTTTAGTCCTTGGGACAAGCATCTTTGGCCCAGGAGTCCAACTTTGGTGTGTAGAATTTACATAGTGGAAAACCAAAGTCCTGTTGCTGTTTTCAGAATCTTGACGAGTGCCTCCAATAATGATGGCTTTGTTGTGGGTGATTCTTTCAAAACAGTGGTCAGATAATGCAAACATCATATCAGGTCCTCTCTCATTGTCTTCTTGATTTCCGTTGATGCTGATGTATTGGGAAATGGCTCTGAATTAGATATTAGATGCACATCTTTAGTATATCTAGATATTTTAGAGCAAATGGCAATTAACCAAAATTGTTGCCTGACCTGACCGTGTCCTGCTCATCCTTTCCTCCAGTAAAAAGTAAATTGTCTTCCAACATGATTCCAGCTGAACCCACAATACCAAGAACCATTTCAACTTAAAAATTCTTTTATGTTTTGTTGGCTAGAGTCAGGTGACTTGTTTTTACCTTCTTTTGTTAGAAAGTTATCCTCAACAAAATAACATTTTGATGACATGGTCCCTTCAATCCGACCTCCACAAAACAGGATTGAATCACTGTCAACCAGAGTCACTGTTGGACTTTCCAGCTTTGGCAATGGCTGAGAAAAATTGCCATGGCATTTTTTCTCAGGGCTAACCATTAGGAAGCTAGAGTCACTGTCACCAAGCTCAATCATGATCATCTCTAAATAAAGTGTTGTGGTTTTGTGCATCTTTGATATCAATGTGTGTTACCGTGACAATTGTATATTGGCATGGCTGAGTCTTTGTAAACAGCCAGAATGTTAATATCCTCTAGGTTGTCATCTTCAGTTATTGCTTTTTCAACACAGAAGTCAGTGCTTTCCATGTAGATGCACTGGCAGGTTAAGCTGACACTTTGGAACAACCAACCATTGGCAACGCTTGTGTCATTTAAGTCATCAAAGCACAACTTGTTGCAGGTGTCAGGACCATGGACAAGTTTGAAGAGCAGCACTGGGAAGTACAATCCACCATTTTGTACATGATTGTTTGAGAGCTTGAACACCAATGTGCTGTTATCAACTGGGATTGACAATCCACTGATGTTATTTGCTGCACATGAAAGAAAGGATGGAATAGTTTAAAGTATGGAATCCAAAGATTGTGAAATATCTGCTGTTTTACCATCATGTCTGCAGAGACAGTCAGTGCAGTAGATGGTTTCTTTGTGTTCAAGACAGCAATCACCTCCATCAAAGAAGCAAGCCTTGGTGTTGGTCACATCATCACAGACTAAGTCTGACATCAGGTAGCTCTTGCTGCTGCAAGTCGAAATATCCTGTTGATTGATTGAAATTACCTGAGTGGCAGCACCAAGATCATTAACTTGCTTCTCTGAAAATGAAAATGACAATCAACAAGCACTTTGAAATCGACCAGAAGTTGAGATTACTCAGGTAATAGTCAATGAAAAAACCAAGGATGGCATAGAATCCTGTCACTATGAGTAAGCCAATGCAGAGGTAGGATACCAGAGTAGTTATCCTAAGGCCTTTATCTGTTTTTTGGCTGACTTCTTTTGGTTTCTCTTCAAAGTCAGAGTCAGTGTCCAGACCAGAGCTAAAACAGTAAATTGATGACTCAGACTCGAATCCAGAGCCATTGCCAGCTTCAACATCGAGTTCATCCAGGGAAACATCATAGAATATAACGGACATGTCTTGCAAACCTAAACTTCTCACGTTTATGAATCAGGCACTTGAACGTGGCTTCTAAGAAAATCTTGAGAAAAAATTGAGCAATTTAATAATCAATCCTTGACTGTCAAAGGACCATAGTACGAAAAGAAACATGTGACTCTGCTCAAGATCAATGTTATGCCGCGTTTATCTAAGTGGAATTGATTTTGCAGAAACGTGAGAACAATTCCCTCGTTTTGCAGAATGAATGACCATGACATTTCTGGTTTTTTCAGGGCGCTTTGCAAAATTCCTTGAATCTTCATGACTCCTGCGGGGTCCACAATCTCCATGGAATGCCTGGAGTCTTCTCTGGACTTCTCTCTGCTGTATTTTGTGGACTGGCTTCGGAGGAGATTTATGGCGAAAGGTGTCTGCTTTCACATTTTTTTAGTGTTGAACCTCATATTCGTCATTTTTATTTTGCAGCTTGTACGTTTATTTCCCCTCATTGACAAGGGACAAGGAGACCTTTTGGATCAGCGATCAAGTCACAGCACAACTCTCTGCTTTGGGAATCACTCTGGCCGTTGCCATTTTCGGAGGCATTATCACAGGTTTCCAAATCCGTATCTACATATGGTTGTTTGTTACTCACATTAAGAATCCTTGAATCTAGGAATTATTGTGAACAATGACTGGCTTTTTAACCGTCTGGATGACTCGCAGCTTTTTGAAGACGGCTATTTCTTTAACCTTTCTGACGCTGACAAAGTCAAACTGGAGGATGAGAAAAACGCTGTTGAACTGGAGACGAAAATTGTCGCTTCTTCAGATCCAGAGCCAACTCTTAACCAGTTGGCAGCCACAGTAAGATAAAGCAAAAAAAATATAAACGTATTTTGTAACCATTATATTTGCAGGATTTATTTTACAAGCCTGTCCATCGATCTGCTTCAAGGAATAACTCTACAGCAATTTTGAATGAGGCAGAGACGAGCCAGACAGTCATGGATTCTAATTGGGAACTGGATCCGAGGTGATAGTTTTCATTTTCAATGTCAATGGAGATTGTTTTAATACACATCAGGGTCGCTAACATTAAAAGTAGGTTACAAAGGTTATGACATCAAATCAAATGGCTCTTTCGTATCTTGTGCAGAAAAGCAAAAACATCACGAATTCATGAAGATACGGCACGCGTTTGCCATTATGTGTGATATTATGTAACTTGCACTGAAAGAGAGGTCAGGTCAGTTGGCCAGCTTCATCTTTATTTGCTGGACCGAAATATTTATTTGATTCTCACATGAATTGGACCTAAGTAACATCCTCACGTTCCCGTAAGTACGGTAGTGGGAGTCATTTGTTTAGTCGTTGTCAAGTATTTTGTTGCTAGCCGAATCTGAAACAGTGTAACAGTTACAAATAGTGGACATCAGATGACAATAATGTCGTTGTGCAACAGAAATAAAAATAAAACATCAAGTCTTACACTTGACCTCTGAGAGATTTCAAAATGTACCTTGCCCCTTCCGGTTTGGGTTTCGATTCAAATTCGATTGGAGCAAAATATTTTTCATCTTTGAATAAAAGTCTTCTGTAAATATTTTCATGATCCAATACACACAAAAATAGTTGTTTTGAAATCGAATCCTTCTATTGCCTTTTTGAAAACAGGAAAATCGAAAGAGAATTGACACGAGTAAAATTTTTGTTTGATGTTTATAGAAGGCACCCAAATTTTTAGATGTTCTATATGATAGCAAAAGTACATTGCGTGAAAGCTGCAAGACTAAACCAATTAACTGAATATTGTCATGTTATGCAATCGGTGATTATTTTTACAGACAGCTCGAAGTCCAAAATAACACCAACAACAATGCCGCAACTCTGGAGAATGGTGGACGACGATTCTCAACGCCAGTTCTCATTGATGAAGTCGGCACTGCTTCAAGAAAAACTCAGAATTTTGAAGCTTGGAAAGATAATTAATTTTGAACATTTACTTACAATCGCATGTCTAGAGGTATTAAAAATTTCGCGAAAATGTACTCCGTAAAAATAAATGTATCGTGAAAAACTCTAAAAATAACCTATGGATTTACTTACGTTGTCGAATATTAGAGATAATATTCTGTGTTTTTTCGTACGTTAGTCTGAATGAAGGCTGAAGCAAATGAAAAGCAGATTTGCCGCGATTATATAGCAGAAAAAGCAATGTTCTTCTTGGGAAAAAAATCCGGATTTGGATTTCTAACAATATTCCTGAGGATTTTGTGTTCTTCAGCATTCTGCGAAACAATGCTT
>JAAUYL010073205.1_pt1 | contig 10177 bp, 3 predicted proteins | sample 7278011 | NCBI WGS metagenome assembly JAAUYL01 (sample SAMN14350225, study PRJNA611818) | marine sediment metagenome | isolation source: surface marine sediment (1.8m) | place: French Polynesia: Moorea | collected 2018-08 | reverse complement strand
TCTCGCAAAGAGGTCCGTGTCAAGAACTTGTTCAACGTGGCCGACTGCAAGATGCACTGGCAGAAGTCTGGTGACTTCTTGTGCGTCAAGGTCGATCGCTACAGCAAGCTGATCAAGAAGGAGAAGGATGATACCAAGTACGCCGGCCTCTACTTCAACTTCGAGGTGTTCCACATGAGGGAGAAGCAGATCCCCGTGGACAGCGTCGAGATCAAGGAGAGCGTTCATGCATTTGCCTGGGAGCCCGTGGGCACCAAGTTCGCCATCATCCATGGGGAGAGCCAGGCCCTCAATGTCAGCTTCTACAGCGTCACCACCGGCCAGACCCCGACCCTGATGAAGAAGTATGAGCGCAAGACCGCCAACCACCTCTTCTGGAGCCCGACCGGCCAGTTCATTGTCCTGGCAGGTCTTCGCCAAATGAATGGAGCATTGGAGTTCATCGACACGTCGGACTTCACCACCATGAACTCTGGCGAGCACTTCATGGCCACCGACATCGAGTGGGACTCGACGGGGCGCTACATCATGACCGCCGTCTCTTGGTGGGGGCACAAGGTGGACAACGCCTACTGGATCTGGTCCTTCCAGGGCAAGCTGCTCAAGCGTTTCCCAACCGAGAAGTTCTGCCAATTCCTCTGGAGGCCGAGGCCGCCCACCTTCCTGTCCGCCAAGCAGGTGAAGGACATCAAAAAGAACCTGAAGAAGTACAGCCTCGAGTTCGATGCCATCGACAAGATGAAGATCAGCGAGATCTCCAAGGAGATCCTGACCAAGCGCAAGGCCAAGCTGTCCGACTTCCAGTCTTACAGGGAGAAGAGGAAGGCCGACTTCATCGGCAGCAAGGAGAAGAGGGTCAACTTGCGCGACGGCTACGACCCCGACTCCGAGGCCCAAAACTTGGAGCTGGAGGAGGAGATCGTCGAGTTCTTGGTAAACGAGGAGACCACCGTGGTCGATTAAGAATCATTTTGCTACTTTCCACCCAAATCTATGGAAATATGAGTAAATAAAATCGCAGTTTCATTAAAAAAGAGCCACAGTTTGAAATACTCCGTGTTCTACTTGTATGTAGCATATTATGGGTACTCTATTGGGTGTTGTTGCCATATTTGTAGCCATGTATAGGAATGTGGAAACTCGATATCAATATTGTGAAGTGTTCCTGACTTCGAAGCAGTCGCGCCGGCCGTGTCGGCAGACTGAGGCCGAGCACGTCCTCTCGGCAGCCACTTGGCCGTCGGGCAGGTAGAAGAGCAGTGCTAAGTACACTTTTTCCCACGACATGGTGTAGTAGAGTGTCAGCTGCTACATCTCTGCATCAGCTGACACTACTACATAGCTTTAGGTAAAACCTGGCTCCATGGTCTCCCCAAGATTTTTTCAATGGGACACCGAATATTCTTGCAATTGTAGTCATTGTTATGCATTGATCCGGCGGAACGAGACTGTACGTATTCCGGTGTTCCGACTTCTGGCTGTCTACGACGAACGAAATCAGCTTACCATACATACAAAGTACATGTAGATATCAAGTATGTGGTGTGTTTCTTTCTCGCGCATGTAAATAGCCAACTCCAAGCAGCACAGGAACGGAAAGGAAGCAAGCACTGTGCATAACATAAAATGGTGGTGGTGGCACCAGGAAAGTCCAAGAAAGAAATCTTCGCCGAGAACAACCCCCCGAGAGATCCACGTTCGCCATCGAGGTCACGGAGGCCGCCGACGCGAGGCTGACGTCTGACGTCTTGACGAAGTGAACGGTAAGCCACCGATTTTCTTGACGACAGTCTCGATGGACTTTTTGACAGCTTTATTACCCCTTTCACTTTGGCGTCTTGTCAAGAAAAATATGATTTTTTGCTTTGAAAATAATTTCTGGAAGAAAAAAATCCGTGAAATTGGGCAAAACAATTAAAATCCATCAACTTAATTTATCGCGACCGGGGAAAAAACTCGTGAAATCGCAATGAGAATATGGAAAGCAAAAACAATGTCGCCTAGGGGAATTTTCGGCTCGTGAAAGTGAGAATGGACAACTTTTGGGCACACAGCGACCTAAATACTTGGCTATTTCATTGAATCGTGTATTTTTGACAGATTGTTTAAGCTTTTTAACAAATATTTGGTATGACACACGGGGATATTTTTTGTCACTGGCTAGATAGCAGTCAGTCAAGATTGTGATAGTAGGTCGAGGGGTTCACCCAGATCTCGGCAATGCGGTACAGATCGTCAACTCCCTTGGCTCCGTCAAAGGCATGAAAGACGGGGTTGGCGTGCTCAGGAACTGCAGCAGCAGATTTAGTTTTAGTTTTAGTAGTCTCTTCACTGTCACTAATCACACCCTCGTCGTTGTCATTGTCCTCGTTGCCGTTGCCGATCTCACTGTCCAGGGGAGCGCTGCTCAACCTGTCCTTGGTCTCGTCGTAGATCAGAGAGGCCATGACGGTCTCGGCCTCGGCGGGGGGCTCGTCATTGTTGACGTTGCTGTGGTTCCCGCTGCCGTTGCTGGTCCCCTTGTTGAAGGAGACGGACTTCTTGTCGCCACCGGCGCCACCGGCGCCACGCAAGAGCGACTTGACCTTCATTTTGTCCATGGCGTCCGACCACCGCATCTTGATCGCCGACGAGGCCTTGGACGAGATCTTGCGCTTTGCCTTCCCACTCGACACCTTCCTCTCGGTCTGCTTCTTGGCCTTGCGCTCCAGCTTCCTCAGGTTGTGGTGCATCCTGATCACGGGGTCCTTCAGGTGCTCCTTGGTCATCTCGAGCTTGCCCTCCAGGACCAGGAGGCGCTCCTTCTCGATCTCGATCTTCTCGCGCTCGCGGATGCGTTGCGTCAATTCGAACGCGGCCTTTTTTCGCTCCTCGTCTTCCCTGTCACCGACGACGGCCGGAGAATTTCGTCCGGAGTCACTGCCCCGCTGTGATCCGCTCGATCCGTTGACTTTTAAATGGACTGCGGCACTATCAGCGACGTTGTTGTCATCTTTTGATTCCGGAACAGTGGTTGAGGGAGGCGATATTTGGACAGTTCGCATCTGGGTGACCATAGAGGACATCCACTCGTCGACGCGCTCCTGGAGCTTCTCCTGTCGAGCCGTCTCGTCGGCGACCGTGTCCGAGGTCTTGACCAGGCACAGGATCTTCCATCGCTGACGGGCCTTGTCCTTCCGCGAGAGCCGCTCCTGCTCGAGAGTGTCTTCGTCAGGTACCTCCTTGTAGTAGGTGAGTGAACTTTTGGCGTCATTGTCCCGGATCTCTACCTGAAAATTGTAAATCAAATGATTTCCCGACTTTTTTAGTGTTGTTCTTTCGAGTTCACCTCATTGTTAACTGAGGCTGACGACGAGGAGGCATCAACCATTGTACTGGGTCCAACCTCTGGATTCTCGTCGGCTTGCCCCCGATCGGAGATGTCATCGTTGCGGAGGATGCGCGATCGCCGTCGTCTTCTTGTCTTTAGTCAATCAGGCCTCGATTTCCCCACGTTTACCAAAATTAAAAGAGCTTGATCAAATCGAATCAGATCCTCCTTTTCGTTGATGCCATTTCCAATCGAACATTAAAACTGAAATCACAAATTAATGCTTTACGTAGACTGTTTTGATCTGGCAGCGCTGCGTATTTTCTGCGCTTCTACGCGCGCACATTAAGTAAAATCCAATCAAAACAGAGGCGCTACCAGATGCTCATGCCGCCAAAAGTGGCATTTTTCGCAATAATTTGGTCGCTGTACCTTTTTGATCACTTAATCACATTAGCCATTATCGTTCCTCTTTCAGAGTCTGTAATTCCAAAATAGTTTTTTTTGTAATTTCGATTTTCCCGTTTCACAGGTTTTTTCTCGGGTGCGGTGGCAATAAAACCGTCTAATTTTCTCTTCATGTAAAAGTTAGTCGTCGAGTTTTATGTGTTGTATGATCTTAAGTAAGTATTTATACCAGCGAGGTTAAGTCGAGAGGCCGACCTAAGCAGTGTATAATAATATACCACGAAAATTAACTCGTGTACCCGCACGAGAGTCGAGAGAATGAAAGGGAAGGACTCGTTCGTTCACCATAACATGTAGAACTAATTTAGCTTCTGGTTGGCAAGCTTCCCAGGCTCAAAAACATGAGGTTCTCGAGCTCGAGGAAGGAGGGGAGGTCCGGGCGGGCGATCATGACGACGTCGACGTCGACGACGGTGGTGGTGGTATAAAAAATAAAGAGCCATGGGTATTATAATGACTCTCCCTACGCTGATTTGTACAGCCTTCACACGCGACGATATACGAGTACGAGGAGGGGACAAGGAAGAAAGCAAAAACCTTAAAACCAAACTCAGACCTGTGCAACCTGAGACTTCTGGTCTCTTTTAATGATTTTGGTTGGTGACACCAGCAGCGCCATTTTCGCCAACGCCAGCCCGCAAGATCGCGGCCTCGGGCTTGACAAAGAGCAACTGCTGCCTGAACAACGACGGTGCCACGGTGGTTCTTTTCTTGAGACATGACTCATTTTGCATAGATATATTTCCATAGCATGCACGTTTCCATATCCAGAATTCTATGTAGTGTTTAATATTTTTTCCGTGAAAGTCGTACTTTGAACAGCAAGCTGGTTTCGCGACTTTTTTCTCCGTGAAACGGTAAAAAATGCAGTCCTAGCGGAAAGTCTCTTGGCAACACTTTTTTGCATGCAAAAATAATCGCGTTTATAATTACTTCCTTGGAGCCAGGTCCAATGAAAAAAGTCGGAAGGATTTTCAAATGAGAAAGACTTTAATTTTTGCTACTTGTTGTAGCCATATTTTTCGCGATTAAGCGAGAGACGAGACGTGGCAAAGGTAGCTTAGGTTTGGTCCGTATATCAGTATCACACACGTAGTCGTCTTGAACAGAAAAAAACGGGTTAAATGACGACCAAACATGCAAGGCCCGAGTTGGTTCTGGTTGGCAAAAAAATATAATACTAGAAAGCAAGCATAATTGGGCATGTAGTTTTGATCCTGACGCAAACTGCCAAAAAGTCTATTAAATGGTGGCTGTAATTAAATCTTATACCACCACCACCCTTTTCTGAGACAATCTTTTGGACCAAGACTTTTCAAAGGAATATCAGCATGAATGAAAAATATGCCATGGGGTGAAAGAGGATCGCAAATCTATCGATCTAACAATCGTAGCAGTTGATGATAAATGGACTCGCTGTTATTACCGATATTAATTAACAACCGAACCACACACATGGTATCTGCCGCGAAAAACTTGCTTTTTCAGTTTCACGAGTTTTTTTTCTCGGGAAAAAAATATGAATATAATCAGTTTATTTGTTGATCTAGAATTCTTAATCAAGAAGTTGATAGTTGGCTAAGTGGGTTAAGGGGTGCACCTTGCTCATATTGTCCAGAAAAATATTTACAGAAGAAGGGGTAGACAAAATGAGAGGGGAGATCCACTATGTTTATCATGGCTTGACACTTATTTTTCTTCCCGTCTATATTTTTTGCAGCTCCCTTTTCGTGATTGGAGAAAAAAAATCCGTGAAAACACATAATGGACGGCCTCGACGATCAAGTTTTCGCCGCCGAGGCCATCTGCAAGAAGAGGCTGCGCAAAGGCCGCCTCGAGTACCTAGTCAAATGGAAGGGCTGGAGTCACAAAGACAACACGTGGGAGCCCGAGGACAACATCCTCGACCCGAGGCTGATCCACCAGTTCGAGCGCAAGCTCGCCCTCCAGGCCATGGCGGGCGGCGGCGGCAGCGCCAACAAGCCCAAGCCGAAGGAGAAGTCGGACGGGGCCAAGGGCGGCGACTCCTCGTCGAAGAAGAAGGACTCCGACGACGACTCGTCGGAGGAGGACAACAACAAGAAGGCCAAGCCGTTCATGCTCCAGACCCTGAGCGGGCGGACCCCGAAGCCGCCCGAGCGGTACGCCGAGAAGCGGAAAAAGAAGAAGAAGGAAAAATCGACCCCATCATCGGAACCCAGCAAAAAGAAATCCTCATCAGTATCAACCACTCCAAGCAGCAGTAAATTAAATAGTAGCGCGACGCCCACGGGGTCCAAGCTCGGGATCAAGTCGCGGCTAGACCGGATGTTCTCGTCAGAGTCCTCGAGCGAGGACGATAGCGACGACGACAGCGATCGCGAGGTCATCACCAAATCCCCGTCAGCCTCCTCCAGACCCAAGAAGACGTTCAAAACGTTCAAGTTGGCTGGCCGCAAGGGCTACGACAACTACTCGTCGTCGAGTAGCTCCTCGAGCAGTTCATCACCGACTAGTCCAACGCCCAAGTCCGGGACGTCCTCGTCCTCGAGCAAGATCGGCATCAAGATCAAGAAGTCGCCGAACTCCGAGGGCGGCCACGGCTCGTCCAACTTCGAGACCAAGTTGTTGTTCAAGCACAAGGACTCGTCGGACGACGACGACAGCTCGGAGGAGTCGACCGACAGCGAGGTCACCATCAACAGGGATCGTCTTTCCACCAATGTCAACGGGCTGAAGCGGAAGTCCATATTCGAGTCGTCGAGATTCGGTAGCAAAGTTCCGAAGGTGACGCTGAGCAAGTTCGACCAGCTCGTCGGGAACACCGAGTCGACGACGACCTCGGCCTCGACGGCGAAGACCAAGAAGGACGAGAAGCCGGCCGACTCGGACTCGGACTACGAGATCGAGGAGGTGTACGAGTTGAGCGAGTGGTACCCGCCGGACTTCTGGCGGTCGAAGTTCCAGGACAATGTAGATCGTGTTTGTCATACGGATGTTACCGCCAACGACTTGACGGTGACCATGCTGGAGAGCAGGGTGTGCGATGGCTTCTTCAAAGAACTGTAACCAGATTTGGTTATCATATGATAAAAGTGTAGTGTCCGACCATCAGATGGCGGCCCTGATTTTGAACTTGTCACAAAACTGAGTTATAACCTCATCTCTTCGTTTGACGACGACCTCGACCAGTGATTTGTTTTTCACAGTAAGATTGCCAGAAAATGCAGATCAAACCCGATATATCTTGTATTGTGTAATTTCACAAGTTTTTTGTGCCTCCTCGATAAAAATGTTATTCTAACAAAGCATTTCACAAGTTATATACTTGGTGTCTTGCAGTTTTAGCTTTAAAAATCTAATTATTATCTACGTAATGACATAATTATCCCTTCGAACTAACTCTAAATTGTTATTATAAAATATTGCACTCTTCCCCCTTCGGTGATAGTTTGATACCAAAATTAATTTAATTAATTCTTAAAATCATTTCACATTGAAAAAAATCGTGAAACTCATAATCCATATAAAAATATGCGTATAGGTGCAGCTATAGCTACTAAAATATTGACGAATCTCAAAACCATCGTGTTCAAAAAATCTTTTTGTTATGACTAAAATTGTAGATTTTTGATGATCCTGGATATGTTGTTTTGTTAGAAATACACGTTTTTAAAAAAAGAAACCAAGGATTATGTTTGTTTTTGACTTTATTTCGGGTACGTCCGGTCAATTTTGCTAGCTTTCTTTGAATAATTATTTAATTATCATAACACGATAGGATGATTTCTAGGCGTAGTAGTTTGGCGAAATCAAAAGATCTGTCAGCACATAGAGCTGGTCGTCCGTGAATTTGAGCTTGTGCTCCTGCCATTTGTCCTGGTGAGTTCTTTTGAATTCGGCAAACATGTCCTTGATCGTCTTCGGGATCGGCATCGGATCGTGCAAGTGCTTGGCCAACTCGACCAGGATGTCGGGGAGGAACTCGGGCACGTCATAGGGGTAGGCCTCCGTGAGCGCCGTCAACCCCAGGATCCCCGAGTGGTACTCTGCCAACTGTGTCTTGTCCTGAGCACTCACTTGGGCCTTGTGATACACTGTCTTCTTACTTCCATTTCCATTGGGAGTCTGATAATTATTCTTCTGCTGTTTTGCCTTCCTTGTCATCTTCTTGCGAATCTTGGTTCGGAAGTCCTTCAGCAACCTCTTCTGGCCGTCGACGTTGATGAACTGCGAGTGGAACAGGCCCGTCAGGATCTTGGTCGCCTTGGTCCTCACCTGGAGGCTATCGTCCGACATCAGGCTCACGATCAGGGCCTCGGTCTGCTTGACATACTTGTCGTGGCGACACATCTGCATGAAGTTGGTGAAGGCGAACGTCTGGACGAACTCCAGGATCGAGATCTTGGCCTTCCAGCTCTTCGACTGCGCCACCTTCCACGACATGTCCAGGGCGACGGGGATGGCGTCCGCCGGCACGATGCAGACGCTCAAGAAGCACAGGGACTTGAGGCAGGCCTGACTCACTTCGTGCGCGGTCTCGTTGCCGACAAACTGACAAAAATAGGGGAGCAGCTGGTAGACCTCGCCCCCGAGGCTCGTCGAGGAGATCTGGATGAACTGCGACACCCAGTTGGCCACGGTCTCCAGCATCTTGTCGCCCTCATTGTCAACACTGCCAGCGCCATCAACACTGTCTGTTTTACCAACCGCTCCCTGTTGGCCTCCGTCGTCATCGACCTCCATGGAGAGCTCTTCGTTCGAGGACGTCGACGACTCGTGCTCGACGACCACGTGATTGTTCACGATGGTGGTCCCGTTGAGCACGGGGTTGTGGAAGTTCAGGCTCAGCTTAGGGATCACCCACTCCAAGAGGCCCCGGCGCGTTGGGTACCCGTTGCCCATGTTCCACTGTCGGCCCTTGTAGTCGATGTCCATCGACAGCAACGTGGCGAGCATCCTCGACGTCTGCGTTCTCACGTTGTTGAACGGGTGCGCGAGGTTGTTCTTGAGGATTTCAAACGTGCGATTCAGGAGCTCGCGCGCCTTCCAGTTCTGGATCAGGGAGCGGTTGATCAACTTGAGCGCGCTCGACTCCTTGAAGGCACCGTCCTGGAGGACGAGGAGGGTGTCCCGGTTGACCAGGAGTTCGAAGAGCCACCGTAACCTGTTCGGGTCGGCATTGTTGGTGCCCCCGCTCAAGCAGGTCTCCCAGTCGCTGATGGTCTCGATCGTCATGTTGCCGAATGCCGTTTCGAAGAGCGGCATCAACTCGCTCCACAACTCTTTGGTTGGCGCGTAGGACCAGAATCGGGCCCCTCGGATGAGCCCGTAGATGATCTCGGCAGCTAATCGTTGTTCATGCTCTTCACTGCTGGCACAGAGTCTCTTCAAGTGAGGCAGGAAAATCTTGAACATCCCGGGACCGAAGGCCTCCACCAGGGAGTTGTGGAAGAGGCTGCGATCCATGTTGAAGTAGTCCTCGCCCTTCTTGAACTCGACCGTGTTCAACTCGACGTACTTGGCCACCTTGGCCTCGTCGTTGAAGAAGGCCATGAAGAGGTCGCGGACGTAGGCGGGCTCCGTCAGGGTCGTGTCGTCGGGTACCCGCAGGGTTAGCCTGGGCTTCTGCCATTCGTAGAAGCCCATCTCGGGCTTGACGCAGAACGGCCTCTGCCAGTAGGCCTCCAGCTCGGCCTCCGTCATGGCGGAGTTGTACTGCATCCACTCGTTGTCGGGCCGGGCGCCGGGGTATCCCGGGGGCGTCTTTCCCGGATAGTCCACGTGCTGTCTTTGTTTCTTGACCTTGCAGATCTTGAGTACACACTCGATGGCCTGGAGGCTCATGAGGCGGATTTTCCGCTCGTCGTTCAGGAGACAATCTAACCACAGCTCGACGATAAACTTGGGCGGGACGTGATCCTCGACCATCAAGGACAGGAGCATCCCGATGGCCATCTGGCTGTGCCGCCAGTGAAGCTTGCCACTCCTTAACAAGTCGCACAGCCTTTTTTCCAGCTTCAAAAAGTCTTCATTTTCCACTTCCTTTACATTGTTTTCATCACCTTTGAAACCATTTACTTGGCCGTCCAGAAATCCTACAAAATGACAAAACGTAAACAAATTGTTGAAAATTATTCGAATTTGCAATCTTTACCTATGGATTTGAGGAATTCGTCGGGTATGACTGGCCGCCGCACGGGGAGGGTGTAGAGGTTGTAGTCGGTGTAGGTCTTGTTGCATCGGATGCTATACTCCTTGAGGAGGTCGACGATAGACTGCTTGTCCGAGTGCTGGGCCTCCACGATCGCCGGCATCAAGATGTTGGCGTACTTCCACGAGTAGAAGAAGCCGTAGGTCTCCAGGCACATCATGTACAAGGCCCCCTTGAACTTCTGGTGCGAGTTTTCGGGCGAGTCG
>JAAUYL010034084.1_pt1 | contig 10177 bp, 6 predicted proteins | sample 7278011 | NCBI WGS metagenome assembly JAAUYL01 (sample SAMN14350225, study PRJNA611818) | marine sediment metagenome | isolation source: surface marine sediment (1.8m) | place: French Polynesia: Moorea | collected 2018-08 | reverse complement strand
GTGCGAGTTATTTACTTACCAATTGGAAACCGGAAGAAGGACAAAATTCGCCTCATTTCACCCAGAACATCCCGTTTGACATCTTCATAATGGACAACCAAAACCTGAAACGATAAAATTCAGAATGTTATTAGCGCAATGTTCGCCACCGATCTATCACAAAACCTTTCTCTAATCGAGGGTTTTTACGTTAAAGAACAAGACTGAAATTGACGCGATTTCAGAGTAATTTAAAGCGCGGCTTCGACAAACGTAAACAAAAATATACGAGTTTCAAAGTATTAGACCTCCATGATGCGGCTTTGTTTTTGTTTCAAAACGTTGGAAAAAAACAAGTTGAGTTCGCAGTCGCACGTGGCCGTTAAATAGTTAAAAGTTGATTGAATCTAAATCAGAACTCTCATTCTGAAATCTTTGGAAATCCTCGGATTCAGATTTAGATGCAGATCAGCGAGATCAGCGAGATCAGATTTATCGACAACCGGAGATTGATTGTCCAAAGTGCAGTGTTAAAGTTTGTGATTGCGGAAGAAACAGCATGGCGTCGAAAAGCAACAATTCAAAGGTAAGCCCAAATCTAGATAATTTCACTTTAAAAGCTCATATTTACCTTGTCTGGAGACGAGTGAATCGTCCAATTCGAAGCCATGTCGAGCCATTTGCTAGTTTGAACAGCCACAAACTGGTGCCAATCTAAAATGATTTAAGACAGTGATTGAGATGATTTTTGAATCAAATAGATAACTTTGAAAACTGACCTGCACGAGCGTAGTTTCGCGCCGGAGCTCGTCCATGATGACCGGCATACATGTAATTGTGAGTGGACAAAATCGCGTCATATGGATTCCGGAGAATCAAAATTCCTCTCCCTTCAAAATCCTGAATTGAAAATTATAGATTTGACAAGGTCCTGCCATGCAAATTCAAGTGCAATAGATGTCACGCGTTCTAGCTTTAAAATTGGTGTCCAGTGCAAGTTTGAACTCGGCAATTATTTTTCGATTTCTCGGAATTTTCCCAAGACTTTATTAAGTGAGTCCGGACTAATTTTCGTGAAAATGCAACATCGTTTCCCACGTACTGTATTTTATATAGGACACATAGCGTGCAGTTTTGTTTACAAAGAGCCATAATATCAGAGCACATGAGAAAATCATTTTCCATTAAAACATTTAAAATATTACCTTAACAATATGATGTTTGTTGGCATCGTGGGTCTTTTGAACTATTGTTGTACCATCCTCCCAAGATCGGATTTCACCCCATAGTCCTGAAAAATAGTTATTTATTTTTATTTTGTGTATTTAGAAATGCACTCAATTGAAATTCAGGTCAAGACGCTAAGCAATAAACTGGCATATGGCACGCCACAAGAGAGGAGTCAGATTTTCATCAACTCTTCATTCGAGTTGGTTGCAATTTCCTACCTTAAGGTAAAGTGAAAACAAATGCAATTTGGTTGGGCAGAAGCACAGTTTCCGTTGCAGATTCAAATTAATCATTTACAAAACTTCTTGAAAAAATGAATTTCCACATGTTTCGTCCCATTTACAAAAGTTTGCAAAAAGCCATATTTTTACAATTGACAAACACTGACATTTAACTTGTTTACTTTTGAAAAAAGTATAGATAACAACATCAATGTCGACATAAAAAAAAGAGAAAACTTCTACCATTATCCTCTTCTCATATGATAAGCAATCAGTCGAGACTTGAGCTTGCTTGAATGGGTGAAATTTCAAGCCTAATTGCACAATAAAAAATCCTCATTGTTTGACAATTAAGAAAATCTCGAAGGATTTTTTTGCTTTACTCACCGTACATTTGGATTTGCAAGTCTTTGTACCGTGATCCAGTGAAAACGCCGCTAGCTCCCTCTATGAGGTATCTCAGCCAAGTGTTGCCCGACCCGGGAAAACTCGCCAGAGCCACCGGTTTCCGGCAATAGGGAATCATATGACTGCAAAAATCAAACAAACAAATTGGGCTATTGAGAATACTTAGTTTTAAATTCTATTTGAGTCCCAGTCTACCGTTTCATATATTTCATGGGGCATTGCAAAGATATAGATAGACATGCCGGCCCCTTTTTGATTTATAATCACAAGGCATGGCATTCAATTAACTCTAAAAATTGCAACGTTGCAAAATGGTAATTGACTTTGATTTTCTATTTTGTTTTTGCTTTCATAAACCCATGTACCCTTTTGGGTGGGCATAATGATTATGATCATAGCGCAGGCTTTAAAAATGATTTATGCGATTTTCGTGTCCGTAAAAGCATGTATTTAGAATTTCAAAGAAAAGGCTAACGCAGGAAACCCTTTGTGAAACAAGGAAATTAATTCTTTTTTGAATTATTATAATCAACAATTTTGCTATGCTTACCTAATAACATGTCTGGAGCATTGTGCGTCGCTTTTCCACGGATTTCTCGAATCCAATTTTGATGAGGTTATCACAGTTTCCGTATCACATTTTGAAAGTGACCTGAAAAAAAGTAAAATACTTAATTTTAAGTATTTTTTCGCCATTTAGGGACGTCATAAAATTTCCCCACGTCGTAATTAAGCCGTTTTCATTCACGATTTTTCAAGCTCTTAAAAGAAGGAAACTTACGAATTTCCCAATATCCCGAGAAAAATTCGCTTTGGTTGTCGACCCAAAATGAATTTTCAATTTCACAGTTTTTGCTCAAAGCGAATATTTGTTCTGACCAGGAATAGAAAAGAAAGTTGTCGAAGTATTTATTGTCCAAACGGATTGTGTGTGCACTGACTCAATATTGGACTATATGCAAATACTTGAAAAAATGTGTCTTTAACTGTAAAAACTGGGGAAAATGGACCTTTTAAAAATGCATCTGCATCCTTTTATTTTCGGTTAATTGCGAGCTACAGTTTTACCCTAAAGCCAACTATAAAAAAACAAGAGTTGGTGTAAACTAGCAAAGTGTCATTAAAAACTACTTGTAAAAAATGCGTATTTCTAAAATTTTTCAACTGATTGAGATATTTCTAAGCCTTCATTTTTGACATCAGGAAGGAAAGTATTTCTTTGCGTGGTACTCATTAGCAGTTTGCAAAAAACATGCCAATTATTGTCGTTTTAAGATGACTTGAAAAAGGAAAATATTTGTAGAGCAAGCTGATTTTATGCCACAATAACTAGGTTTTAACGGCATTTAACCCTTTGTATTTCGAGTTTTCACGCATGTAATTTTACGAGTTCAAATTATGTCTGTCAGACCGAAAAAACAACTGGCACCAGTTGGTGTCGCTCACATCCTAAGCATATTTTTATGCATCCAAAAACTTCCGCGAAAAATGTCAGAAGATATTTCTGTTCCGAAAGTGCAATCGAACAATGCTTTGATTTGCCAATAAAAGTTGGACCCCAAAAACCACAAGACGTAAAAAAATCTAGATTGACAACCGGACCAGTAAGTAAAAAATTGCGAAAACTGTCCCGGATCGTTTGCGAAATTCAGCTTTTTGACATTTTTCATCAATTGCCTAATTTTAGCTTTTGTAATTTCTCAGTGACATTATCCTGACGAAGAACAAAAGCTCGATGCAGCTATTTTTCGCTAATTAAATATTAATATTTTTTATTGATGCTGTTAACATTGTCAATGAATCGTAGGGTCAACTGAATTACGAGTTGTGAAATATTACAGCGTTGTCCTTTTGTTTAAGTTTTCTTTGTGCAAATATACCGCAAACATTAAAAAAAAAACAATTGTCTAAGGTTTGCGGGATGCAGCCACACGAAAAACGTTTTCAAAAAATCTCACTTTACGAATGTTTTCCTGAGGATCAGATTTGAGGTCACCGCATTTGGGAAATTATATTTTCATCAAAACAAAGTCCTTGACACTAACGACATCTGGTTGCGCAAGTTTGAATCTTCGACGTTCAGATTTTATATTTGGCTGCTCTTCTTCCTTTCGGGTCCCATTCTCGTTAAAAATACATATTTATTGAAGATAGATTGGGCTAGAACTACTTTTTGTAACGTGAAAAAAGTTAACAGAAACTACCACGTTAAAGTTCTCTGTTTTCCTTGGTTCTAAAATTCATGAAAATTCCTCTTTTCCGGGTAGATCAGCTTTTAGGCTTGGCCTATCTTGGCTCGTGTATTGTAAGTAAAATTGGTCATACACTTATTCATATTCATCAATTTGCATACGAGATGTGCCATCTTCAAAGAGAAATTCTTAAGTTTTTTTCCTAGACGTCCTTACGTTTGTTTTTATTTTCACCGGGTCAGACAAAAAACCTCAAGGATCTCAAGGATAAATTCTTGCTTGCTTTAGCTAACGGGTAAAAGCAAACAAACTTAAATATTTTCCAGGGATATTGAAATACTTATTAGGAAGACCACCAATGTCTACCATAGTTTTATATAAGTTATTTGTAAATCCTGGAGAAAATTGAAAATTTCCTTTCTGCGTTGACAGCAAAAAAGAGGGATGGGTGGCCATTGATTGTTTTCTAATGGCCTAGGAAGACAGAATTTAGAAATATCTATCTATCTGACCTTTGAAAAGCGACAAAAATACAGAGGATTCTCTTGTGAAAATTGGTGAAATCTTCTCCCCTGCTTTTTAGCATTGCGACCTAATAAACAACTAACCAAATTGCTCACGTTTTATTGCCCAATTTTTTGTTGCACAAAAATACATACTAGAAACAAAGACAACAAATATTTTTATTTCCTACTTTTTCTCTGACGAATACGTGAACTGGGGCAAAAATCGCCTATTTTTTCGCGGAGAGCTCAACGAGTGGATGGATAGGTATCGTATATTCATGAAACAATATTATTCTATTATTTCAAACAACTTACGTTTTGTGCTGTTCTACGAAATGGACAGGAATGAAATGTCCATAAAAATAGCGATATGGTTTTAAGTTGTGCTCACTTCTTCTGTCCATTAATACACAAATCAGAAATATCGAAGTGCAACACCAAACGATCGTGGCGAAACCACGCCGTTTTCTCAAGCTTCTGAACATTCGCATTGTGTCTCTTTTTTTGAAATATTCACTAAAACACTGAATTTCACATATTTTTTCGTTGACTAAACTATGGCCGGCTTGCCCAGCAAACACTGTTGCAACCTGGAGCAAGTTTGTTTTGATGCCTACGTAACTTAGATAGGTTAGGTAAGTATGTAGAGGCTATAATGTAACGGTGTCTTTCTGTACCAACAGAATGTGCTATGTTATCTTGCGAAGCGTTTGGAAGCAACTGAGGAAGATTTTTACCTGAGCAAAGCTTTGAAGCCGGGGCGCAAAATTCAAGCATGTGTGTACAATTTTTATACTTCCATTTACTAAGTAGCCACATGAAGACTCGTTTTTGGAACTGAAGAATCACTGGATATTTTGCGGTTATAATTTATTCCCACCTAGGTTATAAAACGAAATTTTTATTTTCAAATATTAACGGATCTTAAACATTTCAAATTTCATTGTGGGATTTTTTTAACTCGAAAGGTTAGAAAATCAAGGCTGTCTGGGTTATATTTTCATTAATGTATTTTGACAGTATCAACCTTCAAAATGCTGACCAATTAAACTAAATAACGTCTGGACTCTGGGCTGTAATAAAATAATTACAAAAACGCTATCTGACTTTTTTACTTTTTGAACAATCAAAGAAACCGTGTCGGTATTGTTTTTGCTTTTGTTTGGAAGCAAAAAACAATGCTGATTACTTTTTTTCTGTTTTCTTCGCAATCGATATTTATTTTTCTGGCAGATCAGTGCAAGAAATGACCTTGCTTGGAGGCAAAATAAAGAAAAAGCAAACAATTTCTCTGTATTTTGGCTAGCGACATTTTAAGCGTTTTAAAGATCCCTAAAAATAGGTACTGAGTTTCTTTTTTGACAACATTGGTACAAATACAGAAAGACATCTTCATATTACCATATTCTGCGCATTCTTACTTAGTAGTAGCCTTTGTTAACGGCTTGATCGGATAATTTAAACTGAAGTAAGACAATTAGATAGGTCACTAGAGCTCCGAAAACGGTGGACATGAATTTCCGGTTTAAGAAAAAGAATCCGGCCGCGTCATATCCTTTGGGCTTCTCAAAATGCGTCCTGATCAGAGAGAACTGTTTCGCCTCCACCTGTGAAATATAAGGTAGATTGTTTGGCCATTGGTCAATACGAAAAAATTGATCGGTTAAGTTTACCTGATCCCAATGAGCAGCCTCGGCTGAGGCCTCGATCTTTCTCAGTTTTTTCAAGATGATTAACATTTTCGTCTGTGTCTTGTTCGCTCCTTCAGCCAGCACGTACAATCTGAAACAGTTCTTATAGTAATAGTTGAAACATTGATCGTTGCTAGATCTTTTTACCTGACTGATGGGATGATGGAGTAGAGAATGTAGACGACAAACAAAATCGGTTGCTTTCCAGCTCCAATAAAAAGAAGGAATGTCAGTACAAGATAAAATCCAAACGTAATGCTAATGATCAAGATCGTGACTGCTACCAAAAGATCACCTCCGAAGGCTCTGCTGATAGCAACATAAACCTAAAGTCATGAGATGCATACGTAGATTCGTGTTAAGGAATTAAGTAGGTCCTCGGGCTCTCTTTTACCTTGTAAAGATTTGATCCGTGATCTACACAACATGGCCTCCCACTGGCTTTGTCAGAGTGTTCAAAATCCAAATGGCTCAGAAAGTTATTGAACCGATCATCCAGGATGTCTGTGAACCTCAAGAACAAGAGTTCAGAGAACATGTGATTCTGTGAAAAAGATCTTATTTTAGATCCCCTTTTCTTGAATGTCCAATAGTCTATGTAGTTTACCTGATTTTCCACGTACAATGCCACGACAATGATTAAAATAATGGCAAAATCCAAAGCTCCAAAACTGCGATCGGGATTTTTGGTCAAGTTCCAGATTCCTACAACGATCCATAAAAATTATGATTCACTAGATTAAGAGTTTACCTGTAAAAAGAATCAGTGATGCGATTGTGCACAAGACACAGACTGAAATGCGGTATGTCATCAACTTTTTCGCGGGAGGATTCGAGCCAGCGTATCTTGCGTTGAACTCGGTAACCAAACCGCACAATTTTGTCAGGTGGGGACCGAGGGTGAGGTTGTGCAAATAAAGAATAAGGGCGGATATTTGAAGGAAAAGAAAGTGCGAAATCATGACAAAAGTGTCTGTCGGGGTGAAAAGGTCATTGTTGGTCAATCTTTCTTTGAAATCCGAGAAAGTGTCTCCCTGCAAAAAACAACAACAATGATGTGGTTTCACGGAACTTTTATCATGCGGAATAAATGTTTACCTGTTCCATCAACCAGACATAGACTAGGGCCAAGATTGTGCTGAGAAAAATAGCCTTGATGCTGAATGTCATGAGAATCATTTTGGGAACCAGCTTGAAGTTGTTCCAGTCGCTGCTGATTTTTCCAGGAAAGATTCCAAACACCTGGTTGAACCGGAAGTTGAAGGCCAAAGCCTTCATTGGACTCACAAAATCCTCGGCGATCTTTTAATGAAATAATGCTAGAGTTTTGAGCTCGAATTGGCTCAAGTGAGCCCGAATTTTACCTTGTGAGGCTTGTAGAAGAGCCCGTCTTCATCATTGTCGAGTGGATGTACTTTCAGTGTTACTCCTCCCGCCATGCTGTCGGGTGTCATGGCTTTCATATCCTTCTTCAAGGGCTTTCCATTTACGACTGAACTGCAGATGCTCTAGATTTTTCTCTCTCTTTTAGCGGACCGCTTTCCAAAAAGAGTCCGTAATTACAAGTGCAGCCTCATGAAATATGCCTTGTTAGTATTGTAATTAAACAGCTTTTTAAACTGTTCGGGGAAAAAGGCCAACGAGGTGATTTTAGTGTTAATGCCATCTCAAATGTCAGGTTTGTTTTCTTGATAATTACCAAAAAGTCATGTTATTTTTTGGCCTTTCCGGCAACTGAGAATCCAAGTTTTATTTAAGGATGTGAACTTAAGTGGAAAGGTACATTGAAAACCGATATTTTGCGTCAGAAATCATGTCACAACAATGATAAATATGGCAACATGATGGCTCGAGTTGTTCTTGTGACACGTGAGAGTTTAGTTAATGACTTTGGCCTTGGTAACCTAGGTCAGTTATGAAAAGAAAATCATGCCTAATTCATGCTTAATACTCGTTAATACGCATCAATAATACATTAGACACTGTTACGATTGTAGTTTAAATTGAACCATATTTTGTGCTGACATTTCTCGACAAAAGTGAAAATTGTGAAGTTCATAAAGTTTCTTTGTTAGGAGAAAAATAATCTAAGATCTCATGTAAAATACGCTCTGCATTGCCTAATTGTGTTAAGTACGGTGGTAACTCGGAGCGAGGAAATTACAATTAGTTCAAAGCAGTTTAGCACTTTCTACCGTGTTTATGATGATTTCGCAAGACAGAACACAGCCAAGTAGCTTCTTGTTTGAGCCATAAATCATTTTTAAACGTCCACAAAACACCAGAAAAATGCATATCTGTAAAAGTTTCTGGTCGAACTTGACCCTCAAAATCTAACGCACATTTCTTCCAATTTTCTGTCATTTCAAAAAATGCAAGAAAAACCGTTTCAGTCATTCAAAATTACGTCATTTTCAGCGAAAAATGTCCTGCCTAACTGTTTAATCCAAATCACAGAAAAAATCCGCTGTAAATGTATGGAATTATTTTTCTTATTTTTCTCGACTTTTATAGGTTTTTACTGAAAATTTCACAAGAGTTGCGGGGGACCCCCTGTTGAGTAGATGCTAATGCAGCATGCAGGTGGTTATCATAAAAATATTCTTAGAAAAATCTTGTGAAAAACAATTGGAATTGGATTAATTTCGGAGCGAGCGGGATGAGTGGGAGTTTCAAGTCAAAATAAAAAATAGGTGAAGAGGGTCAGCGTGTGTCGTGTTAAACCGTTCTTCTTTGACTGATGCTCACCTCGTGATGCTATTTTCCAAAGCCCAAAATCGCCTTATCACATTTACTGATCTTCATCCCGCTGATAAGATTTCCATTTTCTAGCATTGCATGAAATGAAAAGATTCCTTGTAATCATGGAATTTTCATAAGTTCTTGAAGTGCAAAACAGGTGCGAGAAATTCAAAAGTATGGTTATTGGCTGGGCACGCCGTTTCTTTTGAGCTCGAGCCTAACAAAGCAATATGTAGCACAAAGTTAGAATATGCTTGAGTACCACCAAAATTATTTAAATATTTTTCTATTTCTTTAAATAATCTGTCCTGAATTTTCCGCAATAAGGAAGCTTACTGCCAGCATTGTTTCACATTTTAATGGATAATTATTTCCAGTATTCTGACCTGTGGGCATATGTATCATCATTGCTTGTGGTTGCGGTAAACTCTGAATCACAGTTTTTTTATATTTTTTCCAGACAAAAAATACGAGGAAAAAAATAGCTTTTTAACTGATCGGCATGGTGTATTGCCGTTTTTGCCTCACTGGGTCAGGACCCATGCTGGGCGAAACCTCTGGTGTCATGATTTAGTCATACATTCACGAAGAAAATGCAAGTCAACGGCAAGAAAAATCTCGAATAAACTATACATGAAAAGCACTTCGAAAGTGGGTGGCAACCTCCTTGGCTTTTCTTTCAAACCCAAAAATCCAAGGAATAAATCATAAAGCACAAATAACTGAGAGAGGCTCTTTTATTTGGAAACTTTTGTTTCACTGTTATTGTTTCTTTTTTTTGGTGAAATCCTGTCATTTCTCAATGCAAATGTTCCCCTGCAATTAATCTGAAATCTGCGTTTATTTTTACGACAGTTTGTTTCTCTTTTTTCCAATTTTACAATGGTCCTGTCAACTGCGATTAGAATTGAAATGGCCATATTGCATGAAATCGCCAGGTAATTTCTACGTTTTTAAGAAGGAAAATTGTTAGAAAACAAACCCAAGATAACAATCAAATCTTCAACAACATGGTTGATGGGCCAATTCTTCAAAAGTTTTGAGTGGTTTATGAAGTGAAAAAAGTGCACGAAAATTTCGCTCTCGTGACTTCTGAAAATGCACTCCTTTTCGCGATCCGTCAAGCTGATCTTTCATCGTTGACTGATCTAAGGGAATATCTACTAACTGCAGTAGTTTTTGTTTCCAAAACATTTGCATTTTTCCCT
>JAAUYL010014126.1_pt1 | contig 10177 bp, 1 predicted proteins | sample 7278011 | NCBI WGS metagenome assembly JAAUYL01 (sample SAMN14350225, study PRJNA611818) | marine sediment metagenome | isolation source: surface marine sediment (1.8m) | place: French Polynesia: Moorea | collected 2018-08 | reverse complement strand
CTTTGGGTTTGGTTTGCGAGCCCGCTGGGGCCTGCCTACTGGAAGGTCCGCTGCTTCAGATTCGGTAATCCCTAGTTTCTTCAGTTCATTTTTCACTCTTTTCTTTGTTTTCTCAGTTCTTTTTCGTTCACTTGAATTGTCCGCAGTGACCTCCCTAGGCGATTGTTTGGGCAACGTAGCCACTCGACTTGAGTGATCACTAGTCGGTACCAGGTCTTTGTTTTCATCCTTATCAGTTTTCTTGTCAAACTGATCAGCTAGCCTCCTCCTGGCCTCCTGGAGTTTTCGTCGGTTTTCCAAAGCCTTGGTTGCGGACCGTGTTTTGACTCTCGGTCCTGGTTGAGCCTTCCGGCTTGGGGGAGTCGCGGTACCACCTCGGACCTTTGCCAGAATCGAGACCGGCACGTTGTTGTCGTCCACCAGAATGGGCCTTGTTACCGTTGGAGTTTTCTTAGCTGGTGAGGGACTCTTTGGGGTGACCCTCAATCGTCCGATTTGATTGATTATGTCATCCATCCCTGCTGCAGCATCGGTTTTTCGGTAGTCTGGTGGTGATTGCGGCGGTTGCCGTTTCTCCGGAGTGGCCTTGTATGCCTTGGTCTGAGGACTACGGCGTTGGAACTCTGGCAGAATCGGGGTAATATTATGCGACTTTTCAGGTGACCCTTGTTCGCCTGTTGGGGTGCTCTCAAACCCAGGCGCACCGGGCTTGTTGTGCGCTGGTGGCTTTAGGTCAGAAAATTGTAGCCCTGGGTCGCCTGCCATCGGCGTGTGGAAAGTTTCCGGGCTGATTTCCTGTTGTCGCTGGGCTTGGCCAGGCAATGGCAACCGCGGAGTTTTTGGGATGGCTCCGGTCTCTTGGCCTGGTCGCGCTTGTTGTTGCCCCTGATCTTTGCTGGCTGGATCCCGTTTTAGGATACTCGTCGGGGTCTGTTCCGCCTTTTCAGGTGGGCTGACTGCCGACACTTGTCTGGGTGAGGTATCTCTCCGGCCCACGAAAGAGTCCCAAAGCTTTCGCAGTCGCCCTGGGCTCTGCGTTGGCTGGCTGAGTTTCCCTCTTGCAGCGATACCTTCAGGTGAACTTGGCTCCACAAATGACACTACTCGCTTGGAGGTGCTTGGTTTGGGCGTCCAAGTGGGTTGTACCGGCGTGTCCTCCCATTCTCCGTCTGCATTTAGCATTCGTGTAGGTCCCTTGTGGGCTGGTGACACACCTGGATACTGAGGTCTTAGGGGTGTCATAGCAGGAGACAGGTTGCCCAATTGTGGCCGCGGGGTAGCCAGGGCCGGGGTTTGCATTTGGGGTTGTGGTTGCCGCAAACCTTGGACCGGTGGTGGCATTCTTGGCGGTGGTTGTGTAGTCCCTCCTGGTCGTCCTGGTACTTGCACTTGCTGTGGGGCACCCAATGGCCTTAGCTGAGCTGGTCTGGGCGCTCCTTGGATAGGGGCTGGAGGTGCATGTGCTTGTGCACCGGCGGCCGTTTGGGCCAGAGCTGCAGGTGCTGCTGGAGGTGCTGCTGCGGCTGCAGCTGCTGGTGCTCCAGGTTGCTGGGTGTTTGGTTGGCCTTGCACAAACCTCACTTGTGGCGCTTCGTAGCTAGATTCCGAGGAGTCCGACGAGATGCTCCAGTCCGACCTTGAACTTGCATCGGAGTCCTTAGGAAAGTCCACAAGCGGCACTGATTGTAGTGACGGTGGTGCGAGTCGCCTTCGTAGGTTGTAAATTGGTGGCAGGTCAATTTTTGAAGCAAATTCGGATGGGACATCGCCCTCGTTGCTGATCTTTCGAAGCTCATCTGGGTGTCGAGATCTTCCGAGGAGCCGTAAAATGTTGTCAGGCAACAGCTCCACCAGTTCAGAGTACTTGTATGTCTTAATGTCATTGATGCTTGTCCACGAACTGCGACTGCTTTGACCAAAAAGGGGCTTAATGTGTACCTTGAACCCCCGCTTTCCAACCTCGAGAATTTCGAAAAGGTTATTGAAGTAAGCCAGCTTCAATTTTGGCCTTTGTGGGTTGGTGTCCCGATGATAGACAAGATCTCCGACTTGGAACTCTGCCGTTGCTAGTTTTGTTTTGTCGTGCGTTGCCTTTAGTAGTTCGTCCTCCTTTTGGTTGAACTCCTCCAAGATCTTGCGATGGTTTTCCCGGTATTCATCGGCGGTCTTGTCATCCACTTGCTGCAGTAGTCTGTCGATCGCTGTCTCAGCCACGGGGATGCCAAAATGCAAAGAGTAGGGAGTAACGGCTGATAGTCCCTTCTGCTTAGCCGACTGCTCAAACTGGGCCAGTGGCCTAGAGTTCATAGACTGAATCGTGGCGTGCATTAGCTCGGCGTGACTTCGGTTGTAGGTGGCCATATTCAGTTTGAGAAATCGTCGGAACAAGAAAAAGGAGTTCTCGATCGGCGATTGTGATTCGCTTCTGTAAGCCGAACCCGTCTGGTATGTTACGTGATCTGAACCCCTGCGCTGAATAAACTCCCGTACTGCCTGCATTCGGATCAGCGAGGATGCGTTGTCCGAGTAGATTTTCTCTGCAGGTCCAAAATAGGAAAAGTATCGGTCCAGTCCTTGGAGTATGTTCTTTGTGTTATCTGCCGTGATCGGAAAAGCCACAAAAAGTTTGCTGAATAGATCGACGATTCCCAAAATGCCAACAACATTTCTGTCATGGACCCTGGTCTTTGGGAAAAACATAACATCCATGAACAGGGCCTGATTTGGTCGCGTGGGGCGTTCAAATCTGCCTGGTAGTCTGTTCTGTACTGTCGGGATATTGTGCTTGGCGCAGACCTTGCAGCATGAGCAAATGATGGCTGCCAGTTTGTTGGCATTCCGAGTGATGAAATTCCGGTTGAAGGTCTGAACTAGATTGTTCTTACCCATGTGGCTCCGGGCCAAATGAACGAAAGCCATTATCAGCAAGGCCAACGGCAGGGGGCAATAAATCTTTAGATTCTTTGGGTCCGAAAAAGGCAGAGAGGCCGACTTCCTGCGTACGATGATGCTCATGTCCAACACTCGGAAGTACTTGACCACTGACCTCGGCAACCTCTCTTTAGGGACCGTGGTTAGCAATTTCAAAAGAATATTGCACTCCTCGTCGTTGGATTGGTAATCCCTAATGACGCTTGGGCTGATAGCCTTGATGTTTAGGTTCGGGCTGATTTTGAACGTCTCCAGATTTATCGCTTGTTCCTTCAGGAATAGTGATTCCACTTTCAGCTTGATGTTGTCTGGTCCCTTTAATTCCGTTGTCTTGGCCTCTAGGGTTGGCAGTTCCTCCATCCCAGGACAAGTAGTCTTGAGGTGTTTCTGATACTGTCCATCCAGGTATTTCATGCGTTTCACTCTGACTCTGTCGGAGATTGAGCTGTCTCCCATGATTTCCTTCCTGAGATGGGTCAGGATGTGTTCCATGGTAAGTTCGCGTCCGTCTTGCCAGGCATCGGGTACCTTAACCTTTCCTTGCTGGTACTCAGAGATCTTTTCGTTTTCATTATATGAGACAGTGTAATTTCGGTGCGTACCCTCAAATTTGCGGCTAAGAAGATCCGAAATGGGAATGCTAGATGCAGACGCATGTCTGACAGCGAAGTTGTATGGTAGGGACCAAAGTTTGAAGCTCAACCGGGCCATTTGGGGTGAGGGCGAGTCGTAGCTATGAGATAGTACCGTAAGAACAGCGCTTAGATCTGTGATGAACACGACCCGTTTGGCCATGCGCAGCAATCTTCGGTTATGTTCTTCCGCTATGAATATCGCTACCATCTCCTTGAGTGGCGACGAGCTGCTTACACTGAAGGCAACCGGGAAGCGTTTGGAAAAGAAGCGTATTGCTTTTATCTTTTTGTTTGGCCCTAGCATGTAGACGCAGTTTCCCATCCCGACTACAGAGGCATCCGTGACGCTGTATATTGCCGCATTTGGGTCCATCACCCATAGTGTTTCCAGATTGTCCAGGGCTTTAATGAGATCGTTGAAAGACTTCATTTGTTCTTCATCCAGCTTGAATTCCGTTCTTCCACGAGTCTTCATCAATGAAAATAGTGGGTATCCAATGATGTTGAGGTCTTTGAAATGTGCTGAGATCCATACTAGGGCTCCCAAAAGCCTGGCCAGTGAGTTTTTGTTGGTTGGTGGTTTGATCCCTTCAAATGACTTCTTGCGCTTCTCCGTTACCTCGATGGTGGGTTCACCTCCGTTCAGGGAGATCTGAGATCCCAAGTATTCGAAGGTTTGGACGACTGGTTTCAGCTTCTTGGCGCTAACGAGGATATTTTTGTCACTAAGGCATTGCAGAACTTGGTCAAGATCCCGGACATTCTCCTCCTTGGTATTACTTAAAATTAAAATATCGTCTATGTAGAGTAAAACCTTGTCCTCCACAGTTTTCAGGGTGTCAATGAGGAACCGTGTCCAGACAGATGGAGCAATCGAGCTGCCCATCGGAAGTGAACGGAACGAAAGTCTGGACGTCCGGTAGAGCTTCGAGAAGGGACTGCCGAAGGCAAACCGCTGGGCCGTTTCCTCGGTCACTGGAATCTGCCAGAACGCGCTCGAGATATCTAGCACAGTAGCCCATTTCTTGCCGTGACAGCCTACAAGAAGGCTGTCCATATCTCTGATCAGGTGATCCGGTGACTGGCCTGGTCTTATTTTACGATTGGCACAGCGGAGATCTAAAACGGATCGCCACACCTTTTTCTCGCCTTCTTTGGTGGGCTTTGGGACGAGAAAAATAGGGCTGATGTGTTCCGGCATATTTTCCATTTTTGAGAGTACCATGATTACTTGGTTGTCTAGTAATTCCGTTAGGTGCTCATCTAAGGCTTCGGCCTGTTCATTGTTCAGGTAAATTGGCTTTGGGGCGATTAATTCGTTGTCCACGAACTCAATGTGCACTGGCTCTGTCTTGAGAAAACGCCATTCCATAGCGCGATGGCTCAGCGTGTTTTGATGCTTCTCTATGACTTTGCTGAGCTCTTCACGGATTTCTGGGTCAAAGGTCTCAGGATTAATCGATGTCCTCCAGGGTTGTGGTTTATGTTGGGACGTGATCAGCAAAGGAGCGTCAATTTCTCCAGGGTAGTGTCCTAGGGCATCTTTGACAGGCCCTAAGCTGCTGCTGTCACTGTGCAGGGATGCTACTTCATCGCCTTCTTTTAGTCCAGGCTCGCTCGCTCGCGCTTCGGCCTCTTCCATCTTCAGGTCCTGCGATGCCTTCTCTTCTTGCATTCTGTCGATAGATTGGATAATCATACTTGCCATGTTTAACCCGGAGTCCTCTTCACCATAGGTACGTTCATCGATTTCCCCTTTGAACGCCACATATGATTTACGTACGGGCACCTTGAGTCCATTGTAACGGTTGTTACATGCCGTGCAGGAGCAGTTCTCTGGGTTCCAGACCAGCGGGACGATAGGGTTGGGGCCCTTTTCTTGTTGCTTTAGCTCTCGCGGCTGGAATGTTTTTAATCTTTTCCTCACTTCATTTATCGCATCCTGTACCTCTTTCGCGTGAAGGGCTGAGTTGTCCGTGGTGATAACGAAATTCTTCGGGGCACCTTGCATTCTGAGATGATTGCATAGCCAGTAGATGATGTTCATTAGGTAGTTAGTTGTCCTGTACGACTGGGATATGTGTGCAAAAAGCTTCACTGAGCTTTTGCATCTGGCCAGAACTACCTTACTACCGTCCAATACGTCGTATTTCCTTGGGTAAGGATATTTGTTGCGATTCATTTCAAATGCAAATGGTTGGGTGCCTGCTTTTCCGATGTGAAGCCTGACTGTGTCGGTATTGGCGAGGAACTCATCAATGTCATCGATAGCAAGTGTGGCGCATTCAGGGCAAGAATTCCTGTTCCTGACGAATACGATTTCCATCCTCGGGTTGTGCCTGTAAAGATAAGACAATAGCGCACGCTGCTCCCCGGACAGACGCTGCCCATGCGGGACCATAACAGAAATTTTCCTGTATTCCAGTCCACTGTATTTGTGAGGGTTCTTCTTGACGACGTTCAAGGCCTCTCGGTAAGAATTCCTTGAGTCCTCGAGGAAATATAGGTTATTTCCCTGGGTGATCACTCTGGGCCCTTTTTTCATATCCTTGAAGCAGTTGAAGGGGTTGAGGAGAGAGTACTTGAAGGCTGTTCCTCCATATTTATCTGCGAAGAATGCCATGGTGTTTTGACTATTCCTCCCGGTTCTGCATGCGCAGTTGTCTCTTCGTTTTGGTATTTCCTCATAGATGTTTTCGTCTCTTCGCACGTGCATCAGGTTTATCGCCTCTTCTTCCCAAAAGTCGTCGTCAGGGCACACAGCTGTTGCGATTTCTGCGCCTTCTGGAAAGGTTACAATCTCCTCTGTCCTGTTCAAGAGCCTTGCCCGTACTTTATTTTTCCGGTTTACGACCGATATGGCGTCCATAACTATCCCCTTTCCAAGTTCAAGGGGGCTGATGATGCAGTCCTTCCCTTGGAGGTTATTGGACATGTCTGGGCAATTAGATAACTTTAGCTCCACATCAAATTGTTGGTTTGGGTGGATGGAGAAATTTTCCATAACTCCTAACGGTTGAGGAGATGATCGTTTCAGTCGGGCTTCCATCGCTGGGTGTGTCTTTCCGTTGTGTTCAAAGGTGAGGTAACAAGTTTCCGGTTCAAGTTTCAGGTTTACTCGCTTTGACGCAAGGAGTGAGCAGCCAATGACCATGTCGTGGTTTCCTGCTGCTACAACCATGGGTACATTTTTGAGTTTGATGGTTGGAGACAAGATGAGGTTGCAAAGTACTACCTCCACATCGTTAATTGTTTGAGCCGCAAACGTCGATACCGAGAACTTGCCTTTGACCCTTGGGAGAGGGCTGCCATTCTTTTCTTCAAGAATTTTGAGCATCCGGTGGCTAAGGGCCGAAGAAGAGGCGCCCGTGTCGATCAAAGCGTTGGCGCTAATTCCAAAGTCTGTGTCCACTCTAATGGTTGGTCTAGGGCTTGTCAATGGTATTGCAATCTCATTTGGTTGCTGTTTTGTCATGTTCGGTTGTAGCGAGCTTTGCTTGAACCGCCCCTTCTTGACGACTGTCCTGTCGGGAACATTGAGCTTGCAATATTCGAACTTGGCCTCTTGGTTTCCTGAAGCTTGTTTTTGTTGTGCAAAGAATCTCCTCAATTGAAATGCCTTGGTCCGTTCCTTAAGTCTTCTTCGAGTCCGTCTTCTTGCAATTCTTCGTTTTCTCCAGTCGTTGAAAGAGCTGAGCACATGGCCTGCAGATGTTACGAACAGGCTCAATGTAGCTCCTGCCAGAATTGAACTACCTCCCAAAAGGCACGACACTGCGCACACAATTAGAAGTGTAGAGCAAACTAGCAGTGCTCTTCTGATTGGTTGGACCGATGCTATTTTGCAGGCATCAGCCGGTGACATCTGCCATATGTTTTGCTCCCAGGGAGCTTCTGTATCGGAACCGTGTTGTGATTCGGCTGTGTTGACCTCGAGGATTGATCCAAGGCAGATGTCATCACCAGAATCGGCTAGCTCACCGGCTGGCCCCTCTGGTCCATTTTGTTCCTCTATCGGTTCTTGGCACGGTCCTTGTTCGGTTGACGTTTTCCCCTGGGCACTTCCACAGGGTTCATCGTCAATTACGCGCGGGAGGTCTTCTTCTTCCTCATAGAGTGTTCCTACTGGGAATTGACCCTCAAATTCGTTGTCGTCTTCGTTTTGGATTGTAGATTCGCTGTCCTCTTCTAGGCCTGCTTCATTGATTTCGATCTTGTCATGCGTGGTTTGGAGGTGGCGGGCTTCAGGCTCCTCGGCAATATGTAACTCTAATGAGTTAATGGCGACAGATGTTATGGGAACAGCTGGCAGCTCCAGCGTATCTTCACGCTGGATGTCCTCGTAAAATGCTTGTTTGGTTAGTTCCCGAGGCCAGCTGTCCTTTGTTTCCTTAGCGTCATTATTGCCTTTTGGGTCTGCAGTTCCTTTTGTGACAGGAGCCCGCCCGTTTCCTCAGATGGCTGTGCCTTCTGTGCTGTCGGAGTCCCCGACATCGTCTGGGAACTCTGGGGGATCGCCATCATCTCCCTCTTGGAGCTCGGCTTCGTGGATTTGGGCAGTGATGTCTTGCTTCTGGTTACGACAAGTGGACACATGAAGGGCTCCGCAATAGCCGCATTCCTTGTTTCCCGGTCTCTCTTGCGGATACGTCCTACATTGGTTCCACCTGTGGTCGAACGAGTTACAGAGGAAGCAGCGCCCTTCGAACTTGGGGTCTTGCCAAAGGCGCCTGGTTGGTTGCGTCTTCTGTGGATAGCCCTGTCCTGCGCCTTGGCGCTGAGCACTTGGGTTTCCCTTGGCTCCTCGGCTTCCAGCCTTGTCACCAAAGCGATTTTGCGGGTATTGCTTTGGCCTGGCCCCGGCTGCTCCTGGTTCCATGGCGCACATGTGCGCGCACATGTGGTGCGTTGCTGGGCTTTGGCTTTGTCGGTCCCAATCGGCTGATGGGTAGTCCGGATCCGGATCTGGTGTGTCATGTCGCATCATGCCGGCTTCCTCCAGAACAAGCGGGCTTGTCGGCCCCTTCAGTGGTGGAGTGGATCCGACTGTCTTGTCCACCAGTCCTGCCAGGATGGTGTAGGCTTCAAAGTTCTGGCCTGCAATGTGAGCATGAAGCCTTTCCTTCTCGAAAGCGGCCTTCACATTCGCGAGGAAGTTGGGGTACCACTTGGCCAGTATCTTAAAGGCTGACTCCGTTGCGAGTTGCTCTGCTGCTTGCTTGCGTTGTCCAATTGGCAGGGCCTGTTTGAGTTGCCTGCAAACGGTCCATACCCCAAGCAATACTTTGCCAAGAAGGATAGGCCTTGAATGGATGAGTTTTTCCAGCTTATTCTGGAGCTCCAGTGCCTTTGAAGGCTCCTTCAACATGGTTTGCAGGTTGGTGAAGGTCGTTCTGAATGGTTCACCATCCTGCTGTGCCAGGGAGACAAAGTCGTTGGGGTCTCCTGTGGTCAGGGCCAATGTTAGCTCATAGGCCGCTTTGTCACCCAGATCGTTGCTAATGCATAGGTTCCTGATGAGCCGGAGGTATTGCAGGTAGTTCCTCTTGTTATTGTTTTCTCCGAGTGCCTTGCCTTGGACCGCAGACGACGCTTGTTTCAGAACCTGGCTATTCAAGGTTTGCCTACGGCCAACCGGCGGCGGGCGAAGGCTGTCAGTGTCCATGACTGACAGGGCTAGATTTTCATTCCGTGCGCGCTCTGTTGCCTCTTTGGTGACTTTCGTTTTGAAGGTGGCCAGTGAGTCGGCTAAGTTCAGGTCATCCAGTTCGTCTTCCAGTTTCTTGATTTTATCCCTGTTGTCATTGTTGACAGGGATTTTCCTCAATGCCTTTTGCAACAAGGCATGTTTTGTTAGGGCTCGCGACAGCTCACTGTCAAAGTCAAAATCTGCAAATTCGTCGCCAAGGATGTCATCGACTTCGTCTGCATCCGTGTCCAGGTTGAAGTAACTGAGCTTTGCGGCTTCTGATGCCCTTTCCTTTGGTTTCACCTGAACCGTCTTTGGGACTGCGTGACTGCGAGATTGCTGCATGGCTATACCAAAAGCAACGGCGAGGTTGCGCATGTCATCTGGGACATCTGGGACTGCATTGACTGCATTACTGATTGACTCGTATGTTGCATTAGAGTCGTTGGTGATGATGACTTCATTTTCAGCCTCCAGGTTGATTCCTGCCTGGGCCTCCAGGTCTAGCACGGTATCATCCATCGTGATGAGCTATCAGAGCTATCCCCCACCCCACCAAAAAAAAATTTCCGTGGCCGGCGAGTCCTCTCAACGTTGACGCCGGTGACTTGCTTAGGTGAGATGGAAACGGTGGTGGCGAATATTCGCAAGGTGAGGTTGGTGAGGTGTCTCAAAAACACTCCGGTCAAAGTGGTGGATATCGCAAACACTTGGCAATGCGAAACCACCAGGGTAGGTCTGGCTACGCTCGACTTCGAACTGTAGTTTGACCACACTGAGTTGGTTGATGAGTGTTAATTAATTTATCCGTTAACTGCACTTCACTTGATGTCTTCTCTTGTAAAATCCAGGGTTTTTGTTTTTGCTGGGCATCCTGTTCAGGAACTAGTGGATAGGCTACACAACCTTTGATCCATACCCT
>JAAUYL010095084.1_pt1 | contig 10179 bp, 9 predicted proteins | sample 7278011 | NCBI WGS metagenome assembly JAAUYL01 (sample SAMN14350225, study PRJNA611818) | marine sediment metagenome | isolation source: surface marine sediment (1.8m) | place: French Polynesia: Moorea | collected 2018-08 | reverse complement strand
GTGGACGATCAGCCAGACAATCGTTTATTAATGTTAGATTTACTTGGTTCCAAGGGATTTTCGATGCAGGAAGCTAGCAATGGACAAGAAGCTACAGATATCTGGAAAGCATGGCGTCCCGAGCTGATTTGGATGGATTTGCAGATGCCTGAGATGGATGGATATGAAGCCACCAGACAGATTAGAGAGTGGGAATCACACTTAGAGCCAACTGCTGTGGCGACAAAGATTATTGCTCTGACTGCTAGTGTGTTTGGAGAGCAAGAGTTAGTTCTAGCATCAGGTTTTGATGACTATATAGTTAAACCTTTTCGGGAGCAGGTGATTTGGCAGAAGATGAAGGAATATTTGGGAGTAGAGTTGATTTATCAAGAATCAGTTGAGGGTAATGGTCAGAAACTGGAAAAGACGATTTGTTGTCAAGAGGAAAAGCAAGTTACTTCAGAAGATTTATCAGTCATCTTAGAAGATATGTCCTCTGAGTGGTTAGCTGAACTGCACCGAGCCTCAAGTCAACTCCGGGGTAAAAAAGTGATGCAGTTAATTAAAGATATTCCGCCAGAAAAAGCAGTGCTGGCTACCAAATTGCAACAATTTGCAGATAACTATCAATTCGATCGGATTGTTCAATTACTAAGTTAAATATTTGGTAGTCCTAAAAAGGAAAGGATAGAGCTTTGACCTAGTTAACAATTTACGTTATAACGCAGTATAATACGATAGTTATCTCTGGCCGCCCGAAAATCACAATTGTCAACTAAAAAAAAGAGTCATTGACTAGCACAGGACTTACGCAAAGAACAACGATAGAATACACTCAGCAATTGCTTACAACTTAGGTAAACTGCACTCATTCATACATGAAATCAATTCATACCAAGCTCAAACTGAATAACAAACAGAAAACCCTGATGGCTCAACACGCAGGTTATAGCAGATGGTGTTATAATTGGGGTTTAAGCTTGTGGAATGCAGCCTATAAAGATGGTTATAAACCCAATGTCCGTAAACTCAGAGAGGTTTTTACCTTACATACAAAACCACTAATACCCTGGATGAAAAAGTTGTCGTAAGCGAGTTTATCAATACGCTTTCATCAACTTACGAGCTAGAAGCTCGCACTATGGTGAAGCATTCAAGAGGTTTTTTAAAGGTAGTGGTAAATATCCAAAATTTAAGAAAAAAGGTAGGTCTGATTCTTTCACAATAGATAATTGTGGAAAACCAATAGAACTAAACGGATGGAGTCACAAATTACCTTTTAAAGGCAATTGTCAAAACTTATGAACAAGAGTGAGGCAACAACCCAAAAAATCACCATTGGTGATTGGTACTTAAGTTGTAGCTACGAATTTACTCCTAAGTCTACACCTAAAAAGACTGAAGTTGTGGGTGTAGATTTAGGAGTAAAAACTTTAGCAAGTTTGAGTACAGGAGAAGTTTTTGTTGGTGCTAAATCTTATAAGAAATTTGAAGGCAAGCTCTCCAGACTACAATACCGGAACCGCAATAAAACAATTGGTTCTGCTAACTGGAGGGCGGCACAACTCAAGATAGCCAAGTTGCATGGAAAAGTAGCTTTTCATGTCGCGCAGCGAAACATCCGTAAAGACACACTTCATAAATTGACAACAAACAAGTGCCAAAAACCACGGCATTGTGTCAATTGAAGATTTAAACGTTAGTGGAATGTTAGCTAACCATCAGCTAGCTAAATCTATAGCATATCAAGGATTTCATGAGTTCAGGCGACAGCTAGAATATAAAACTCAGTGGTATGATTCTGAGTTAGTAGTAGTTGACAGATTTTTTCCATCATCAAAGACTTGTTCTAACTGTGGTCATGTTCAGGATATGCCCTTAAATGTAAGAACTTATGATTGCCCAGAATGTGGCTTGTCAATAGATAGAGATTTAAACGCCAGTATTAATTTAAGAGATGCGGTCGGCTTGACCGTCAATGCCTGTGGACGGAGTGCTGCCGACAGTTCCGGTGGAAGCAGGAAGTAAACAGTAAAATGTCGCTATATGACGTTTTATATCGGTTTTATGAAGCAGTATCTCACCGACTTAACCCAATCTACATCAACTTTTGAACCTAAAACCTATCATCCAAAATCTACTAGCGCGTCTAACTTTAAAATATGGGTTAAGTTTCAGTATCTCGGAAGACCTCTCCCCCGACCCCTCTCCTGCTTTTGAGAGGGGATAATTTCTCCCCCTTCCCTTGCAGGGAAGGGGGTTGGGGGGTTAGGTTTTACCCACAATTTTAGTCTAGACGCGCTACTACTACCTTCTTCAATCTTTCTGAAAAACCACAGATAAATTATTTGCTGGCATTTGCACCTTCTCCACAAATTTTAACCCCTCCTTTTCTGCTACCGCTACTACATCTTCTAGGTTTCTAACCCCCCACTCAGAATTTTGAAGTCGCAAAGACTCATCAAATGCCATATTACTAGGTGCTGTATGTTCCCCTCCCAGTTTATACGGACCGTACAAATATAGTACCCCATCCTGCGGCAGCAAACGTCCCGCACCTGCTATTAATCCCAGACAAGTAGACCACGAAGAAATATGAATCATATTAATATTGACAATAGCTGCAATCTCAATACCTTCTTTCTCCACCGCCCAAATTGACTCCCGCGCATCAATATTAAGGGGTGGATGCAAGTTATCTGACGGACTATGTTTTTGCCATGCTGCTATACTCTCGCGCAACATAGGGTTAGGGTCAGAAGGAAACCACTGACGCGGTTGCAAACGAGGAGAAAAGAAAATAGCGTGTTCTCCCGTACCACTAGCAATTTCTAAAATATTGCCCGTTGTTGGCAAAACTCGCTGCAGGACTTCCAAAATAAATTCCCGGTTGCGTTCGGTTGCAGGAGCATATTGTCGAGCATCATTAAAAGAGGTCATTTCAGTTATCAGTTATTAGTTATCAGTTATCATATCAAATCTGGTAGCATCAGTGATATTATAGGGGCGAATGGCCATTCACCCTTACCCATTGTATGACGATTAAAGGAATTATCTGATTCCGAACTAAACGGATTTGATATCAGTTAAGCATTTAAACTATATATCCAATTTTTGTCAAACGCAACAGGAAACAGAAAACAGGAAACAGGAAATCTAAATTATTTTTAGCTTATTAGCGATCGTAAAAGCATTGAGCTACCGCTAATAGCTGTTTGCGTAGCATTCCGTAGGAAATGCTTACGAAAAATTATCCCACTCAAACAATGAAAAAAATCCGGTATAACTTTTCCAAAATTCTCCCTTTTCTAAATAATTTAACAGCAAATCACAAGTAGGAAAAAAACCACCAATACTTGCATAATTTTTCTGAAAAGCTAAATGACGTAACTCTAAAAGTAGGATTGGCAAACTTTCTTTAGTACCCCTGATATAACCAATCCAAAAAGTTTCTGGAGATTTTTTTCCTAAAGCGCTCTCTATAGCTAAACTAACTAAGCGATCGCTCTGTTTAATTCCCCAGACCAAACCTCGCTCAATTAGATTTTTCAATAATTCCATTCTCAGGTCTTGCCATTTAGCACCTGGAAAAACATAAAAACAATTATTTTCACCATAAAAATCAGGAGATTTAACTAACTCCCAGGCAAAAGTAAAATCCTGACTATTAAGCTGAGTAAATGTTGAACCTAAAGGAGATTTTACTGTAGGAATAGGGGTACTTCTGTAAGGAATATAATGAGCAACAATTTTTCGATTTCGCCTAGTCATCATTCCTAACATAACTTTGTCTCTAGAGTTAACATGGCAGCGGGAAATTTTGACATTATTTTCCCGTAAAAACTGTTCTCTTTGTGCATTTAAAATTCTAGCTATACCCAAACCTCGGTAAGCGCGATCTACTCTCAACCCTTCCCACCAAGCTTCCGAGTCTGACACCATAAATACTCGCGCTATCCCCACTGGTACATCATTAACTACAGCAACAAAAATTTGACCTTCAGGTTCGGCAAACCATTGATCCCAAACTAGATGAATATAGTCTGATTGATTTTCCCATGTGTGTTGACAAAAAGCTAAAACTGCTTCTCGATCCTCAGCGCGAGCTAATCTAACTTGTACTTCTACCATTTCAGTTATCTTTTTTTTCTTGCCAATTACTTAATTTACTATAATTACCCATATTTTTCAGCTAGGGAGTTCAATAATTGATAATTGATAATTGATAATTACTTCTCCCTAAAAGGAAGAGGATTGAATAAAAGGAATATTTTTTTTGTTTCTCCTTGCTCATGAGAGGCTTTATAGCTTTATTTTTCGGTAAGTTTTTCTGCTTCACCAATCTGATAATTTTTGCCCGTGATTGTATTTGTTTTCATATTTCTTATTCCTGTATAATTTTATTCTTAAATAACTAAACTTTAGCAACTTTATGCAAGGAATTTTATGATTTTAAATTCAGAGGCAATTTTTGAATATTATGAATTTAATTGGGGCTTCGCCATCAACTTTTAAAGTATTTACAGATAGACATTTTTGCATTTTTTTTAATGTAAGGTTTTCAATTTATAAAACTGCAAAAATTCAGCATTTTCCTTCTTCTAATCATCTTTTCCAAAAGGGACTTTCTGTTGTTGAAAATCTTACGCGACCAAAATCTTGGGGTGCATGAAACTGGGGCTTTGGAGTTTGACTAGGAGACCATTGACTATACTGTAAATTTGTCTGACCTCCCAGACGGTTAAGATTGAGATGCCAAATTTCTTCTGGTTTCGGTGGTGTATTTTTAGCAACCTCAGCAAAATTGTCGAAAGGAATCGCTGCTTCTAATATCCAATATTTATCTGTATCACTATCGTCATTTAAACTCCCAACAATTGAAGTAGCAATTTTTATACCTTCACCATTCCATTCCTCAGTAGTTCGCTCCTCTAGACTTTGACGATGAAATTGATCGAGAAATGCCTCCTGCACGTTCATTTCAATATTAAAATAAGTAAGAGGTTGATCGGGATTTGGTGCTGTAAAGACTTCTACACAATCATCCTGAAAAACTGCACTATCACGCTCGGTTTTTTCTGCCCAAATATTTGCATCTTCAACAATAAAAGATACATATAAATAATTATCATCCCACAGCAATTTACTAACAGTTTGTTCTTGCTTTCCCGACTTCCACCAAGGAAATTTAAAAGCACCCACATCTGGTGCGGCTGTCCATGGTGGCTCATCTAATTTACCATCAATAATTATAGGCGTACCTGTCCTCAAGATAGTATAAAATGGCTGGCTACCTGCCAATGTTTTCAGGGAAAAACAAAGTATAAATGATAGAGATAAAAGAGTAGCAGTAACTATTTTTTTGTACTTCAATATTTTCTGATGTTTCACAGTAATGTTCCTGTTTTAGCACTTGATTGTTTTTCAGTACAGGCATTTAGGTTAAACCTAAAGTTAACGATCGGGAACTAACTTTAGAGATTATATCAGATTATGGGCAACAGTTATAAACCCTAAATTAAGATACTATTGTACAATAGCTGTAGTGATTATTGAAAATGAATTTATGAAACTAGAACATACAGAATCATCGTCACCAGAAAACTCCAGTCCAAAAATTGACTATGATGTAGCGATCGTCGGCGCAGGTCCAGTGGGATTAGCAACTGCCCTCGGTTTATATCAACGTGGAATCGAAAATATTATTGTCCTGGACCAAACTCGCGCCTTTCGCCAGGTAGGTCAGACTATTGGTCTTTTGCCAAATGGTATGAAAGCACTTAGATATATTCATACCCAAGCTCACAAAAATCTTACAGAAGAATTTAAAAAATCCAAGAACCCACTAAAAGAAGATCCGTCAAAGCCAAAATGGACGATGAGAAATGTAAATGGGGAAAAAATACCTTCACCTTCAAAGGGACTCGGTGAAATATTTGGCAAGTACGGGGAGCATCTAGGATTGATACGTTGGTATGATTTACAGACTCAACTGAGAACACTATTACCAGAAAATCTTGTCAAACCTAATCATCGTTTTGTTAGCGTAGTTGCCGAGCCAGAATTGCAATGTGTTCGGGCAGATTTTGTTTCTAATCTGGGAGCAAAAGCTAACCCCTATTCCTACTGGGAAGATAAACAGAAAAAGGATCGAACTAACACAGGAAGTTTATCCCAATTTCCTGAATCAGAAATGACATCTATCCGTGCTAAACTATTGATTGGAGCAGATGGAATTAATTCTACAGTGCGTCAGTCAATTTACAAAGACACTCCATACTCTGCATACAGCAAACCTGAATATTCAGGTTTTTCTGGAGTTCAGACTGAAGGAATTTATCGGGTTCCAGAAGCACTGTCACAGCAAATCAAGGAGCAGTTTTTTGATGATGCAAAAACAGTAATAATTTATAATTTCTTAACCTCGGAAACTGCTACAATTAACCAAGAACCTACTATGAAAATGGTGATTTGGTCTTATGAACCTGGTGAGTTTGAATATCTAATTGATGCAATTATGCCATTTGAATCATTGGCAGGGAAGGTAGGAAAAGAGTTGATTGATAGTTTAGTATTGGAACTGAAAAAGGCTAACTTTCCAGAAATAATTCAACAGTTAGTGGCTTTATCACCTCCAGAAAATCTAGCAAACCGCCCCTTTTATATTCACCCCGTCAATATGTCTGCTCCAGACCGGGCAAAGTGGAGCATAGGGCGAGTTGTATTAGTAGGAGATGCAGCTCATGGAATGCCACCAGTTGCTGGTCAAGGTGCTAATCAAGGAATGGAAGATGCTGCTGCCATAGCGACCTTAGTTAATGAGATTAATAAGCAAAATCAATGGGATGATACAGCAGCAATAGAGGCAGCTTTCAATAAATATGAATCTTTGCGTCGCCCTATTATAGAGGTTGCTCAACAGGGAAGTTTGGGAATACGAGCCTTTTCTTCAGAATGGCATGAGCAGTTTGCTGAAGAAATCTATGGTCGTAATATCGCAGAAATTATGCAAACATTATTGTAATGATAACTCTTACAACTATTGTACAATATTTTTAGTAATTATCAAAATCAGTTTATGACACTAGAAAACTCCAGTCCAAAAATTGATTATGACGTAGCGATCGTCGGTGCAGGTCCAGTGGGATTAGCAACCGCCCTTGGTCTACGCCAACGTGGCATAGAAAATATTATTGTCCTCGACCAAACTCGTGCCTTCCGTCAAGTAGGTCAGGGTGTCGATCTTTTACCCAATGGCTTGAAAGCACTCAAATATACCCATACCCAAGCATACGAAAATATTAAAGAAACTGGTAATAAGCTCAATAACTCAACACAACCAAACCAAGAAACAAAGACAGAAAAAAATCAACCTACTCTACAATGGAAAACCAGAAATGTCAACGGGGAGGAAATCCGTTCATTTTCTCTAGGATACGATGAATGGTTTCAGAAGTACGGGGAGGGGAGAGTATCAATATCTTGGTACGATTTACAAACTCAACTGAGAACACTTTTACCAGAGGAAGTTGTCAAAGCTAATCATCGTTGTGTTAACGTAGTCGAGGAGCCAGAATTTCAATGTGTTCGAGCGGATTTCGTTTCTAATCTGGGAGCCGAAGCTAACCCCTATGCTCACTGGGATGATCAACAAGAAAAGAATAAAAGCAGCATTGTAAGTTCCTCACCATTCCCTGAATCAGAAATCACATCTATCCGTGCTAAATTATTAATTGCAGCAGATGGAATTAATTCTACCGTGCGTCAGGCAATCTACAAAGAAACTCCATATAGTGAATACAGCAAACCAGAATATTCTGGTGTCGTAGCTATTAGCAGTGGGGGAGTATATGAGATACCAGAAGCACTATCACAAAAAATCCAGGATTTATTTATTCAAGGTTCGCGAGTAGTAACGATTCTCAATGAGCAAATAGCGGCAAATTCTACAGAAAACGAAACCCCCAGAATTATCTTATTTTCCCGTCAGTCTGGTCAATTTGGATATTTAATCCACACACCTTTGCCTTTAGAATTATTGGCAGGAAAGTCAGGAAAAGCGTTAATCGATCTTGCTATCTTGGAGTTAAAAAAAGCAGAATTTCCAGAGATAATTCAGCAGTTGGTAGCTTTATCTTCTCCAGAACAGATTATACAACGTCCGTATTATATTCACCGCGCTAATGTTTCTGCTTCCAACCAGCAAAAATGGAATATGGGGCGAGTTGTATTGGCAGGTGATGCAGCTCATGGAATGCCACCATTTATGGGTCAAGGTGCTAATCAAGGACTGGAAGATGCTGCTGTGATGACAACCTTAGTAACTGAGATTAACAAGCAAAATCAGTGGGACGATATGACAGCTATAGAAACAGCTTTCAGTAAATACGAAGCTTTGCGTCGCCCACTTATGGAGCGAGTTCAATACGCAACTTTGACAAGACTACCTCTTTCTTCAGAGCAGTATGGTCAGGAGTACGCTCAACAAATATACGCTCGTAATTTTGAAGAAATTATGCAAGCATTGTTGTAATAATGACTCTGATAACTGTTGTACAATATTTTTAGTAATTATCAACATCACTATGAAACCACAAAACTCCAACCCAAAAATTGACTATGATGTAGCGATCGTTGGTGCCGGACCAGTGGGATTAGCAACTGCTCTAGGTCTACGTCAACGTGGAATCGAAAATATTATTGTCCTCGACCAAACCCGCACCTTCCGTAAAGTAGGTCAGGGTCTTGGTCTTTTACCTAATGGTTTGAAAGCACTTAAATATATCGATACCCAAGCTTACGATAATATTAAAGCTACTATTGAGCAACCGAACAACTCACTACAACCAAGTCAGAAAACTGATACAGAAAAAAAACAGCCTTCCCCAGAATGGCATCTCATAAATGTGAACGGGCAAAAAATTCGTTCTTTTTCCCTGGGATACGATGAATATTTTCAAAAGTACGGGGAGGGGAGAGTATCAATATCTTGGTACGATTTACAAACCCAACTGAGAACACTATTACCAGAGGAACAGGTCAAGCCTAATCATCGTTGTATTAATGTAGTTACCGAGCCAGAATTTCAATGTGTTCGAGCAGATTTCGTTTCCGATCGGGAAGTAGAAGCTAACCCCTATGCTCACTGGGATGATAAACAACAAAAGAATAAAAGTAGCACTGTAAATTCCTCCCAATTTCCTGAATCAGAAATCATATCTATCCGTGCCAAACTATTGATCGGAGTAGATGGAATTAACTCTAGTGTTCGTCAAGTAATCTATGAAAATACTCCATACAGTGGATACACTAAACCAGAATATTGTGGTGTGGGGGCGATCGGCAGTGGTGGAACACATCAGGTACCAGAAGCACTGTCACAAGAAATCAAGGAGAGATTTTTTCATAGTTCTCCTAGAGTAGTAACTATAATAAATAATCAAATTTCGGAAAGTGACGTTCCCAGAATCATATTATTTTCTCCTCAACCTTGTCAGTTTGGATATCTCCTCCATGCAGCTTTCCCATTAGAGTCATTACAAGAAAAATCGGGAGAAGAGTTAATTAATATTGCCGTAGAAGAGTTAAAAAAAGCAGACTTTCCAGAGATAATTCAGGAGTTGGTAGCTTTATCTTCCCCAGATAAGATGATACAACGTCCGTATTACACTCATCATGCTACTGTTTCTGCTCCAGACCAGCCAAAATGGAATCTGGGGAGGGTTGTATTGGCTGGAGATGCTGCCCACGGTATGCCACCATTTATCGGTCAAGGAGCTAATCAAGGATTAGAAGATGCAGCAGCGATCGCTACTTTAGTAGCTGAGATTAACAAGCAAAATCAGTGGGATGATATGACAGCTATAGAAGCAGCTTTTAGCAAATATGAGGCTTTGCGTCGTCCATTTGTGACTTACATTCAAGAAGAAACTTTGATAGGCAAACCTTTTTCTTCAGATGAGAAGTTACAGAAGTATAATCAAAGAGTTTTATCTCGGAATATTGGGGAAATTATGCAAACATTGTTGTAAGAAAAAAACACCCTATTTTCCCTAGATATCTTCCAAAGAACATCTTGAAAATTAGTTTATCTCAACGTTGGCCCTTGACCCGCGCTCTCCGGAACGGGAGCGTCGCATGGGAAAACCAATCAACCCATGCGCTATTTACAATAGTATGCTATAGTGAAAAATAAGG
>JAAUYL010036768.1_pt1 | contig 10185 bp, 18 predicted proteins | sample 7278011 | NCBI WGS metagenome assembly JAAUYL01 (sample SAMN14350225, study PRJNA611818) | marine sediment metagenome | isolation source: surface marine sediment (1.8m) | place: French Polynesia: Moorea | collected 2018-08 | reverse complement strand
TTTTTGCCGGTCTCAAGCTCCAAACTTTTTCACCACCCAACCCTACAACACTAACAACAACTTCTGCATGTAGAAAGTGTTCTCGCTCGGGCTTCGCCCTCGCTCGAACAACAAGGACGCACGTACTTCACTGAATTTTCCCCATGGGGGAAAAGGGAAACAAGGAAGCAATGGCTATGCAAATGCAAGTAACTCCATCCCCCGTAGTTATGTCACTGTCATATTTATTTACCCTCGAGCCCTCGGCAATACACTAATGTTCTTGGTGGCAGAAGCCTTAGGTTGTCCTTTTCGCTTATATCCTGGAAGGGTCAGTTTAGGTTTCATGCATCTCTCTTCACAAAGGTATAGTGTGTCAGTGTGCCAAAATAATGCATAACAGTGGTCTTAGGCCACTTTCTGATGACAGCTAGTATGTGCATTAGGGCATATAAAGCATTACACGCTGCTCGCGGGTGATGTTATTGTGTACGAACGGGAATGAGAATGATGCAGGTATTATTACGCATAATATACGCGCTTACTTTGGGTATGTAGTACATAAGTATTATAAGGCAATAAGGAAAACCATCGAACTGCGAACAATGGAGATTGTTCTTACTTTTTGGACGCAGAGCATGAAGAGCAGGACGGCGAGGAACGCCAAAGAAAATGCGTCAAGATTCTCTTATTCTATTCTTTATTTCAAAACCAATTCAACCTGATTTTTTGCTGCTCCAAATTAAAATCGCGTGCATGCCAACACTTCTTTAATTGCGCAACCTTGATTTTTTCGGATCTTGCATGTGTTAAATGGTTCAATTATTAAAATATACACACCTCAGCAATAATCTGTTAGTCGAGCTGTGAACATGAAGGGTGCAATAAACTGTATCAAGATTTTGTGTTCTGCATATTTTCTAAATTCTTTCGCTTTGGTATGTGGACAAATCTACGAAAATGGGCCGCCAAACTTGCACGTGTTGAATTTTGAAATCCTCCGGAATTGGGTGGACACTTCCGGTTATGCCGACAACCCTTCGACGAACACGAACTGGTTAATCGCCTTTGTACACGGACCTTGCTCAGATTGTGTTTACGAGTCACTCCAAATCATTGACTTGGCCCAGTATATACTCGGTGAGTCCTTTCTAAAATCCGTAGAAAATGCAAATGGTTCCTCCTGGGGGCAGGTAAATTATGTGTGCGTTCGTAATTTTAGAAAGTGGTCTCGACCTTCAAATGGGGGTTTTCCTTTGCGATAAAGAAAACGACGAGGACATAGTAGAGGCTGCCGAGGCCGGAACGGCGTCGGCCTCCGAATCCGAGGTCATGATGTGCAACGAAAGCGAAACGGTTTGGGCCTGGTTGCCGAAGGCGATTCCTGGTTCGCAACCTCAAAAAGAGGTAATTTTGTAGCCTCGTCATCTGCTCGAAGTCGCGAGGAAAACGCTTTCCCGAATATTTGCTCATTTTAGGTCTCATCCAAGGAGGTATCATCTCCTTCCCAATACACCAGCTCGACGAAAGCAGGTCTTCCGATGCTAAAAGTAGTAGTGGAAATCAATAGTTTACTCAACGAGGCCGAGCCCGACGGATTCGCTAATATATTGAGCGTCCTCAAGAAATTGGGAGCAGGTAACAAAAATTCGAACATTTTACCATATTATTGGAATCAGACTCTTTTCTGTGCTAAAAAACTTTTGCTGACATTTATGGCTCATTTTTCCTCCTTCTTTCCCTTGTCGGATTATATAAACGCTAACCTACAATAACATAGTACAATGTCCTCCTTTCCGTCGCCGACGTTTTCAGGGAAGGACCCCGGTCTCGTGCCAAATACTTTTGCCGGAGGAGGCAGTGAACTGGATCGAAACAGCCCTGATAGCCAAGGTACGTTCGGTATATGAAATGAAGATCCTGCAATCTGCAACGTACAAAAATATACGTCTTACATCTGTTGAAGCTCAGAGAGCAGAGGAGGTTAATCATCCGAAAAGTGCCATTTGGTAACGACGCTGGAACTGAAAGTGTGCTGAAAGCAGGCGGATTCTTTTATATCGCGAGTTGGAAGAGTCATAATTACATTTACGTGTCGTCAATTTATCAGAAACATTTTCTATACCTTCCATGTGCAAACGTTATCTCCTCTTTCAGGACGCCTCTTGCGATGCCGGAGGCTGCTGAGACCTCTGTCGCAGCCTCACCGGCTCGACCCTCGCCTGACCGCCGATCACCTCGTGGCCGCGGCCAACCACAGCCTCATCGTGGAAATTCCGCGGATGTTTGACATTTATGATGCGGCCTCCAAGAATAGCGGCCATCTCGTTCGCATTCTTCTCGCCTATTTGAGGTTGTTGTCAGAGGCCGCGAGGCCGTTGGATAACCTCGCCAGCTTGCACTACCGGAGGCTGCACGAGACCATATCCATGATAAAGGTTGGTTTTCTATTTATCACTTGAAATTCTGGCTGATGCATTTTCAGGCCCATAGAGATGCACTTTTTTAAACAAATTAACCATGATAAATGGCTTGCTGTCTGGTTTCCTCTGGAGGCCTCTTTAGTGCTCTAAGTTTTTTCTGACCTCTCCTCCTCCTCCCTCAACTTTGCTAAGTAATGGTTATTTTCTGCTGTACGCATACGTAGTAAAACTATAAGCATTTTGAGAAGGAGAGCATAAATCATCCCGGGTGAAGTCTGAAATGCCTCCCCTGCAATATTAATACTAAATGGCGGGCTCCCATGGTAACAAAGCTATATAGATATGTTGATGTTGTTGTTGTGAATAGAAAGAAGATATCTCCGCATTCTTGAGGAAGTCCGAAGAAAAATTTGATGACGCACATCTGGAGGAGGCTGAAAAGAAAAAGAGGATACAGTTCGGATACTTTGGTGGTCGAGGCTGGATGGAGAGGCCAACAAAGTGGCCTCAATGCAACTTCGAAGGTAGGTAGCTACTAGCTATGCATGCATCGATTTATCATCAAAGGGGAGACAGTACAAAGTTAGCATATCATGTGATTGTCTATACAGGAACCGGAAGTGACGGTGGGTATGTCTGCGCACTTTGGCAACTCTTCCACTTTTTGACCGCTGAATGCGTTCGCAAAAACTGTTCGGCCCTTCCGATTATCATCAATTACGTGCAGTACTTTTACAGGTACAATAAGAGAGTCTCCATTCTTTATTGTTTCATTATCTTTTTACATTTTTAGGTCCACGAAACAAACACAATTTATGAGACTTGTTCACTTAAAGTATCCTGAAAAATCATACAATCGAATTGATGAGATGTTGTGGCTATGGGAAGCTCACAACAGCATATCGGACAGCATATACACGAGGAGGATTTTTGCGGAAAATCCAGAGTGTTTTTTCGACTCGACCAAAAACGAGTACAGCGCCATCTATCCGAGCGAATTTGAATGTCCCAAATGTACGAGCAAAAAATTGTCGACTGACCAGCGCAAGGAGGCCATTGCTGAATATTTGCTGTATAACGTCTACCATTCGGGACTGCGCAAGAAATATATTGAATTTTAGCTTCGCATTTTCCTGGACTTGTGTACTCTATTGGATTTTTTTTCAAGCACAGTAATTTTAAACGGTTCCTTACCAACATAATTACACGCATTAGCGTCGACAGTTTCACTTCCATTTAAATATTTTGTTTCACCTTAAATATTTGCATTGTCTTGCAAAATGACCTTTTTATGAAGTTGGCAAAAAGTGTCTCTATTTGCTCTTAATTTTTTAAGGGTTGCATGTCTACTGTAAATATTGAGATACGCGTTTCGCAAGTGCGAAAATATTTTGTGTCATTTTAGGTCCCCTTGAAAAAGGTACAAAGCGCTTCATATTTACTCACACGACGGCAAAAGATAAGGGTGCTTCCATTATTTTTGCCTCTTTCAAGCCATGGCTCCTTATCTACAAGTTTTCCACAATTGTAAACAAGCTGAAGTTGTAGACAGTGGCTTCGATTTGAACGTAAATTAGCCGGCAAAATTCATTGGTGCTTTGAAATGACTTGAAAAGTTGTGATCGACCATGGAATAAGTGAACCGTGCAACGTCCGCTGGCTTCTTCCGTTTTTTGTGTAGATTTGTGAACAGACAGATATGCACTTTTTTAAAATGGCAGCCCGAAAAACTGATGCTTGAGAAACCACCACTTGAATTTTGAGAAATTCTGGTCGAGAGTTTGCATTAATGACAATGCAATGCAGTTATGGAAAATTCAAGTCTTCTTTATACAAACTCGTAGATCTAATTTTGGAAAGATTTTTCTGGTTGAAAAACCCTGCGAAAAAGAACCGTCCTTAACAAACATGTCAGCGAAATGAGATTGCAGGGGGAAATAAACATTTAATTACTTTATCTGATGCACAACTTGAGTAGCAGCAAAATATTTAGTAGCATTTCATGGTACTTTTTTCTAGTGAAACTTGCCAAAGGTCTATGTAGATAATTTTCATGTTTCTCTGTCACAACAAGAAGATCTTTTGTTGTGCCTGTGTGGAAAACATTCGTTGATAAGAATGCAGCGGACTTGCATGCGTGGTGGTGTTGTGTTACAGAGAGTCTCCGTTTTTGATCACCCGACCATTTCGATTTCAACCCAGGCGTTGACGAATAGACAATTTAAAAGTGATTACGGTCCCGTAGACAAGACTACTAGAGAAAATTGGAACAAAAAATCCACCAAGAGTTATGGACAATAAACTTAATTTTGCTTGCGTGTAGCCATATAAATCATGTGAAATCATAAACAAACCACATAAAAACCATGGCCGCTTCGAAGGCTCAGGCACTTTTTGTCCTTACCATCGTGGCCTTCTTAGGGACGGCCTTTTTAATGCTACATCAATACCAGAGCGAAACAATTGTGCCATACCGGGATGTCAGCCGAAAGATGCTCAGCTTGGAAGATCTTGTATTAAGGTAAACATTAATTTCTAATTCCGGTTAAAAATATCTTCATCTACTGCTTTTCACACAGAAATCAACGGAGAAGCGAGCGAGCATTAAGTCATGTCCAACAACTAGTAATCAATTCAGTTAAGAGAATATTTCCGGCCGGAGAGAGTGAATTTAACAACGACACGCTCACTCGACAGCAAAATCGTCGGCAGAAAATTCAGAAGGTACAAGAGAATCAAACACGATAATCGTAGAGATAAATCTGGATTCAATTCTAGGTTTGCCAAGAGTATGCCGGATTTTCGCACGATCGCGGTGCTGACACCGCTTATAGCTATGCCGGTCGCTCGCGAGTCTACGCTCAAACTATTGACCCGCACGCTTACCTGATCTCACATACTCCTCCGGCAATTATTTGCTATAATCACAAAGTCGCCTCTTCGACATGGATGGCACTGTTCACCAAATTGTACGGCGATTCGGAACTCTACGAAAGTCTTGCCGAAACGGGCAAATTCTACACGTAAATTCAAATAACTTCTAAAATATATCCATTTTAAATCATTTTTTGTTTTAGAATTTGGGAAAAGATGGCACCCAAGAGTCCGCAACATCTGTTTGAGACGCTGGCTACCGGAAATTACTTTTCCTTTACCGTTGTCCGGCATCCGTTCGACCGGTTATTATCCGCATACCGCGATCGGATCCTCAACGGTTGTACCGGTCAATCGAAAAATTATGTGCCACGCATTCTTCATCTAACCAGAAAAACGTCATCAGCCCTCGGCAATGCCTACATGTATGATCGCAACACGGGCTGCATAAAAGTCTTTCCGGACTTCAACGAATTCGTTCAGTATGTCATAGAGAAACCGGCGGATCATGAGCTCCACTGGCTCTCATTTGCAAAGGTATTTTATTTTGTTGTAACATGGAAAATTATATGATTATCTAACTGTTTGTTTCAGCATTGTGCGCCTTGCTTAGTCGACTATGATGCCATAATCAAGCTTGAAACAGCTTCGGACGATGAGAAATACGTTCTTGAGCAGTCCGGTATTAGCCAATACGCAGACCTTGTCAACAGGCACGACGCTACAGCCGGAGGCCATGCCGAGGCCGTGAGGTCGAGGTTCTACAGCAACGTCACCTGCGACCAGATCAACAGGCTGGAAGAGGTGTACAAAATGGACTTGGAAATGTTTGATTACGAGACAAAACTCTTTCATGAATTGTGTATGAATTGATAAAAATGTGGTGCTATCATTGTCATTTAACATAAAGACAGGCTGTAAATTCAATACTCGAGTATGTTTAAACTTGCATTTGGATGGGTTAATACATGTTGAAAACACTAATGTTCGGGTTTTGATAAATGGCTACTTTTCATATAATTGTGTGAGCATATTCACGGCTTTTGATTATCTATATACTGTCACGACCACAAAATCGCCTTGGCACTGAGCTTACAAACTAAATACAAAATCAATAAGCATTCAAAACATTAGCGTTGTAATGTTTTCCATTGATAAATTATTGACGGAAGATAACCTTGTTTGCTTTGAGGACAATACCCAAATATTGAAGTGCATTAAATGGGTGGAAATATTTAGTTTGTCCCGATGGAAATAAAATCATGCGCGTCTTTGACACTTGCATTTGTCTTGACTGGCGCATTTCTCCTCCTTAAGTTTGAAGACTACATTGCCGTGCAAACTGTGAGCAGACTTGAAGTCTGCATTAATACTTCCGTTAAATCAGACCTTAAGAACGAGTCATATGAAATCAGTGTGCTCAAGATATGGAAAGAAATTACGAAGGAACTTCTACAAGGCAAACAAAGGTCTGTATTCGCAGACTATCATTCCAAAGGCCTTCCTTGTCTCTGAACATCCACCTGCAATTGTTTGTTACAACCAAAAAGTTGCTTCTCAAACCTGGATGACCATATTCGCCAAGCTCTATGAGAACCAAACCTTGTGGGAGACTTTGAATCGAACAGATTCCATTTACGAGTAAGCAATCATACAAACTTCATTCTAATTGCTATCTTTGAAAAACACTTGCAATTAGTGCTTGGATGACGCTATCACCGAAGAGACCGTTGGATCTGTTCAATGTCATTCACCGGAAACGCCATTTCACATTTGCCGTGGTCAGGCATCCTTTCGACAGACTCCTCTCAGCGTTCAGGGACAGAATCGTGGACAATCCTTGTCTCTGGCAAGCCGGTCATTTTGTGCCACTGATCATCAATTACATGAGACCAAGACAATACCGCCTGGACCAGATCAAAGACAAGACTTCCGGTTGCGTGAGAATTCTACCAACATTTTATGAGTTCGTGGAATATGTCATGAAACACCCATTGCATCCAGACACCCACTGGCTCCCAATGACAAAGGCAAGCTAAAATTGCGAGGATTTGTTAAAATGTTTTAAACACATTCAACACGATTTCAGCAATGCTCTCCTTGCCTCGTAAATTATGATGCTGTGATCAAGTTGGAAACTGTCGAGGCTGATGAGAAGCATGTCCTGTTCCAGTCGAGAATAGGAGAATATCAGAGCATGGAATATATTCACATGACAAAAGGTGGCCACACAGAGGCTGTGAGATCAGAATTCTTTAAAGACATTGAATGCAGGCAAATTGACGGACTGGAAGAAATGTACAAAATGGATCTGGAGATGTTTCGATACTCTGCTCAACCCTTTTATAACCTTTGCAAAAAAACTACATGAGACTGAAAAGCGAATCTTGAAATAAAGACTTAGACCTTTATGTAAGCCAGTGTCCGATCATTACATAATTACCCTCCCTCAACTATCCCCCGAATTCATGAAGCAATTTCCATTATCTGTATCTTTGGGTACGGCGGAAGTGAGAAATAACCTAGATAGTCGAATGTTTTCTTGATCAGGAGGAAAGTTAAGTGATGTAACTTTCTATGAAATCTGCTGGGTAATTTTTGCAATTCTGAATATCGTCATTCCTTGTTTGAGCTTGAGGGTGGTCGGATCGCATTAATTCATACTTTGAGAAAGAAAAACTAAAAAAAACCATGCGGAGAGTCGGCGGTGTCGAGGGAGCCACCAAGCCTGCTTACCCTCCAGGTTTGGTTGGCAGGACTGCGGCAAGGTTGAAGAGGATTGCGGACAACATCACCATTGAACCGGCGATGTTCCTCATCTCCTTTGCGTCAAGCATTGACAATGTCGCAATCAGCCAGATGAATATTTACAAGTCCTGCAGAGTTGACTTTGGATACAATGACACCATCTGCCTGAACTTGATCCCGGACTACCCTGATGAAAATGAAGAGATCCAGGAAGTGGTAAGCCAAAATAGGATTTATATATGTTCTCAGAGTGCTTGCAGTTTTCCTTTTTCAGATTGCCCAATTCAATGTATATCAAATTATGGTTGACTCGGTCTTTCCGGTATTCTTCTCGTTCTATCTTGGAGCTTGGGCGGACATGTTTGGACGGAAGCTGTTGTTTTACATTTACTTGGCAGCGAAAATCTTGAGTCACGTGGGCGTTATTCTTTGCGCTCACTTCCTGGTTTCACCTAAGGAATGGATTCTCTTGGCGACGATTCCAACTGCACTCTCTGGTGGATTTGCTGCTTTCATCCTTGCAATCAATGCCTTTATAGCAGACATAACTCAGCCCGAGAACAGAGCCTTTAGATACGGAATGCTCCACTTGGCATCCAGCTTGGGAAGACCACTGGCTGCACCTGTGGGAGCCTATCTCCTGAAGACAGGTAGGTTCTTCTCATTGTTTTCAAAAAGCCCTTTTAACTGACCTTCAATTGTCAGGTGGTTATGTTTGTGTCATAACTGCATCCTTGTCTGGAGTGGTGGTTGGAGCAATCCTTTTGGTGATCAGGATTCAACAGTACAAGTGGACTCCCAAGAAGAAAGATAAAGACCAGAGGAAGGCAATGAGTCTCCTCCACATCAAGGACTGTTTCAGGGCCTTGTTCAAGAAGAGAGAGGGACCGAACCGGAAATACATCTTTGTCTTCTTTCTGATCACAATCTTCACCATCATGCCCTTCTTTGGAGAGTTCAGCATCGCCTACAACTATGTCAGGACGAGATACCAATGGGAGGTTGACGAATACAGCACCTACAGCAGTATCACATCAGCTTCATCGATCGTGGGTGAGTAGATCAAAGCCAGGATTTGAAGAAGCAAGAGAAATGAAAGAACTTTTCTATTAATTCCAGCACAAGCAATCATCATTCCACTTGTATCAATGTTGCGCGTCAACGAAGCTTGGATTATGACTTTGGTTTCTGTAAGCATCACGGCAAGACACACTATCAAAGCTCTGGCCTCAGAGCCTTGGCTCTACTATCTTGGTAAGCTGTTCAGTTGGTGCAAAGATGTTCTATTTAGGCTTCAATGTTCTCATTTTCAGGCGCCTTGGTCGATATCATTGGATCATATTCTCTGTCCATTACAAAATCTATGTGCAGCACATGCGTTCCACCGGAAGAATTGGGCAAGATCTACGCTGTTCTTTCAGCATTTGAAAACCTTCTGCCCATCGGAGTTTCACAGGCTTATGCCAGCTTATGGGCGGTCACGGACTCTGTCTATCCGGGAGCTGTTTTCTTTGTGTCTGCTGGACTGTCTCTCATTTCCTTGTCATTGGCGATCTACATCCAAATTAGTCTGAGAGGACGAAAGATTTCAGAGCTCACCGCTGCTGGAGCTGGCCGAAAAACGGAGCAGGAGCTGCAAGAAGAACGAGCTAATGAACAAGCAAAAGGAAAAGAATCAGCTGCTGAATTGTTTGATAACATGGTATCTTCGACTACTTATCTGTAACTTTCAAGTTTGAACAAAATATATCCAAATAGTATGACGATACCACGGTGAGTTCAGCAGTGACAAATTCCATTCATTTAAAGCTTGGGCAGTTGCGTCAAGTCTTCGTGCTATTACTGCAATTTGAGGTCAGTAGCTCGTTTTCCATTCACTGCGTAATTCAAGGCATGTTTCCGGACAAATCTAAGCTTGAGCAACAATTCACTTTGACCGCTAACAACTTTTGATAAAGACTTCATTTGGAAGGAAGGTCAGTGATTGACATGTCATCACTTTCCAATTTCTAGAGGGGCTGGACTCCTGATTTCCAGTGATGTAATGCTAGAATGTTATGTATTGTATGATCACATCCTTTGCGTTACGGATATCGATTATGTCTAGAACATGAAATTGAGATAGCTAACTCAGGAGTCCTCAGCTTGACTTTCAGACTCA
>JAAUYL010020312.1_pt1 | contig 10185 bp, 8 predicted proteins | sample 7278011 | NCBI WGS metagenome assembly JAAUYL01 (sample SAMN14350225, study PRJNA611818) | marine sediment metagenome | isolation source: surface marine sediment (1.8m) | place: French Polynesia: Moorea | collected 2018-08 | reverse complement strand
GAGGGAACCGGTGACAAAAAAGACTCTCAAACTGCTTTGCTTGTATGGACCATCTTGGACTTGATTGTCATTGGTAGTGGCATCCTGGTTTTGCCGGAACATTTTGCGTATGGAGCTATACCAAGATCTGGACCCGCCCTCCAAAGTTCGGTTGTCCAACTCAATCCGGAGCTGGAGAATTGACCCTGTCGAGAAATTCATGATTGTTGACACAATGATTCCAGCATCCATTTTAGCTTCCGGCGAGGCTTCTCCCATCTTGACCGTTTGGTATATGGCCAAATCCGTGATATTTGAAAAGAGTCCATAATTGATCGTGATGAAAAGATTGGGGATTAAGAAAATTGCCAACTTAAACCAAGATAATCCAACCTCGTCGCTCACAGATGCCATAAGAGTTGAAGAGTAGATTGTGGCATACTTTGTCACCATCACAAAGAATACCGTGAAGCTGAGAGTCACATTGCTGGATGTATCTACCAGATTGGACAATGTTACAGTCAAATAAATATTTAGTTAAAAGTAAATACTTCTGTAGATAAATACCTAACAGTGCGATGGCTACTGCTGCAAAATGACTTTGTGGCAGCAGAGAAAGCTCCTTTAAGATTCGTAAACCAACATTAATTGCGCCTTGTGCAATGAAAACATGGGCAAGCACTACGTTCGTTTGTCCGAAAAATGTCTGCATTCCAAGGGGTTTCTTCAAATGATACTGTTTGACAATCCAGACAGCTGGTATTGCCGACAAATAGGCAGATCCATAAATAAAAATAAGAATCGCGACGTCAAGGCCGATCATAGCTCTCTCCTTTGGCTTTTGTGCACTTTCGAATGAGGGCAGACTTTACATAATTCATTTAATGGTATCATATTCAACGCAATTTACTAGAGTAATCACATACGTGGGAAGTTTTGGTCGGTTAAGAATCGCAAAATATTCTTACTCAAATAGTTTTGTCTTATTTGTCTAATATAAATAGTATCTAACATGTCTAAGTAAATGGGAAATTGTGTAATTGTAATTTAATACGAGCACAATAGGTGTGGAGGTGTATTGGGCCGGCGCCCACACTAAAAGCAACAATCCAACATATTTATGTTGATATTTTTAATTTCCCCATAATTTTCTTCCGGCACGATGGAAGCTTTCTCTGAAAAATCTGTGTCTCACTTACGTAAAAAGTTGGCAGCGATCACAAAACCTCGACGCGCTCAGAAAACGCCAGCCAGACACAACAACTGGAAGAAGTAAAGGAATATTATGCAGGATTGGAAAGCAAATATTAACTTTTATACTTTAGACTCCGGAGCCCACCAACACGGAAAGAAAACAACTTTTTTGTTCCCATGAATTTTTTGAGAACGCGTCTGTCAAAACACATGTTTGATGGTTTGCAAACTAACATAACATTGATGATCGGCAAATCATGGACATGAATTTATCCTTGTTTGGATCAGTACTTTGCTTTTCCTATATGACATCAGAAATCTCGACTGGGCGCCGACTTAAAAAAATCTATCCTCATTCCTGACAAGCCCTGTCGTTGTAAATATTTATATCAAACATTTCATTTTGCGGTTTGTTGTCAAAATCATGCATATTTTGAGTGCCATCAACAAAGTGGCAAAATATTTAGTTATTTTCCAAGCCAAAACATCCTTCAAAATGTCTGTCTCCGTATCCTCAAAGCATGTTACATTTATTAATTTTGCAAACTATCAAACATCCTTGACATTTGTTTACGATTTGTAAATTTGCCAATGGCGCATATTCTCATGGGTATTTAAAAAAACAAGGAAAAGAATGAGCCACGAAAATCGGGCAATGAAAGTTTGAAAAAATGGCACGGTTATGTTTGCGTTAAAAATTAGCCAGTCTCGCGACAGTACATAGTGGCAGAACTCTTGAGTTTATACGTGTTTGCCAATATGTAGATAGATACTTATGAAAAGAATTTTTTAGTAAACATACAGCTCACATTTGAGGCACTTTGGGTAATACTGCGTCAATATTTACTAACCCCCCATAATAATATTCAAGTTCAGTCAGTAAATATATTTGCGTAGAGGGGTTGCCCTCTACCAAAAATGATCTGTCAAATCGCCAAATGCTTTATTGAATTGATTGGTGACTGTAATTCATTACACAAATGGGTTGTCATAAACTAAAAACCCATGTGATATTTCACACTAAACTAGACGCCATAAATCCAGTGGAAACTGTGGAGAGACAAGAAATGCAACCCTGTTTATATGACTGAAAAAATATATGAAAATGGAAGTCGCTTGTAAAATCTGAATCCCCTCAAAGTGCAATAAAATTCCTCGTCGCGGCTGGACACAAATTCACACTCTACATGCCTATGCCCGAGTCGCAGTTTTACGACGCTTCGCTCACCTTTTTTCCTGTGAAAAAGTTCTTTTGCTTGATGTTGTTGCCTTCATTCAAATCGTACAAGTATTGAAGACGAGAGAAAGAGCGCGTGCCGTTTCAAATCGTAGAATCTATTCGCACCTTTACAAAGGAAGTCAAGTCTATGCCATTACCCACCCAAAGTTCGATTGAGATAGAAGAAGAACCGAAGCATTTTTCACATTGCAGTGACAAAATGGGCCTGGAATTCATGCATGAATCGTATAGAAGATATTCTTTTTGGAGAGTCTTTCTTCTTTTTACGTGAACACTTAGCTATTTAGCTATGGAGTAGGCCACCCAAGAGGTAGTAATTTTCGAGGTAAAAACGGTTAAAGCGCCGACTCCCGACAGCGCCACGAGCGGTTTATAATGGCGGGTATCTTCTTCCGGTGCAGGCGAGCAATTAGCCAATAGACAGCCATTTATTTAACGTCGGGGGAGGGGCTTATCGAGGCTCGCCGCGGGGGGTAAACGGTGAATGGTGGCGCGAATCGCCGTTTGAATGCATGAGAGAAAGAGGAGCGCGTTATCTTTTTTTACCATGTTTACCATGGCTCGACTTCTTCTAGTATGTGAGGTCGAGAGGCTGCCCAATTCAAACGCTCAAACGGGCGTCTGCCTCGCTGTTCTCCGTTATCGCAGAAAGGCAAAACTAATTGCCGTCGACGAGAAACGAAAACTAGATCTCAAGTAGTGCGTTGTGTGTACAGAGCCGAGCAACTTCTCCTTTAGCTAAACTAATAATCTCAACTCGAACTCTTAGAGCTAGAGGCCAGCTAACTGGTGGTGGGTGGCTGCTGTTTAGTCTAGTTCTGGCCGTGGCCGTTGATACAATATTTGTGAGAAGCAAATATTATTATTACCATTAAACTTACACACAAGGAGAGAGAAAGAGGGCGACTAGAGGCAGGGACATTATAAGTCAAACAAGTCGCTCGAGTGAGAATAAGTTAAATATTAGAGCAGCTCACACAAACCAGAATTAAGTACTACAACCGCTACCGCTTCTGCTGCTACGATGGAGGGCTCCACAGAAGCTGTGGGGGAGGCCTCGGTGACGGGCGCGTCTTCGGCAACACCGCTAACTTCGGCACCCTGTAGTACTCCGTCAGCCACAGGTACACGGTTACGGTGGTGTTCAACGTGTGCATCCCCATCTAATTGAGTTTCTAATCTAGGTACCAATACCATTGCCAATGGAGAGACAAGGGAATCCAGAGATACAAACTCGGCCTCGCCGCCGCCGCCGACCTCGTCAGCGTTGGCAGCCTCGGGCAGTCCTAGTTCGGCAGCCGCGGCGGCGGCGGCTGCTGCGGCCGCAGCCTCCGCTCTGGCCTCGACGACCAATCCGCCTCCGGGTTCAGGAACGGCCTCCAGTAGCCTCCAGCAGGCTATGACCTCTCACAACATGCTAAACTCGTCGGCGACCTCGAAACTCTACGAGGAGGCCGCGGCCGCCGGCCTCTCCTCCCTTAGTTCCTTGCATACTCACTCCCCCTACATGAACATGAGCCACGCCTCCTCCTACCCCTACAACATGACCTCGCAGGCAGCCGCCGCCCCCGGGGTGAACGGGGGCGTGCCAGCCGACATGACCTCGAGCACCGCCGCCGGCGGGATCCCGCCCCACTCCTATGCCTCCTCTTACTCCCCCACCAACATGTCACCGACCTACATGAACGGCGGGAGGACGTCCTCCTCGTTGACGGGGGGCGGCCTCGGGTCGACCCCGGGGGTGGGGTCGGCGGGTACAGAGACGCCCACCCACAACAGCTCCGCGATCAACGACTACTACTCTAGCCCCGACCCCATCCCGTCCTCGGCGTTGTCGCGGGTGCGAAACGATTCAAAAACCTACCGTCGGAGCTACACGCACGCCAAACCCCCCTACTCGTACATCAGCCTCATCACGATGGCCATCCAGAACTCAGGCTCCAAGATGCTCACCCTCAGTGAAATCTACCAGTTCATCATGGACTTGTTCCCGTTCTATCGGCAGAACCAGCAGCGCTGGCAGAACTCCATCCGCCACAGCCTCAGCTTCAACGACTGCTTCATCAAGGTGGCGAGGACGCCGGACAAGCCCGGCAAGGGCTCGTTCTGGAGCCTCCACCCCATGAGCGGGAACATGTTCGAGAACGGATGCTACCTCAGGCGACAGAAGCGCTTCAAATGCCCCACCCGAGATGATAAACGGAGGTCGCGAGGTTCGAGCTCCAAGAGAAGTCGGGCTGCGGCGGCGGCAGCGGCCGCGGCGGCCTCAGACAACAACAACCTCTCGGCCTCGACGGGAGGCGGGGGTGGCGGGGGCGCGAGCGACCTCTCAACTACTGGAGACCACATGCAAGTCACGACCAAGAAGGAGATCATGGACACGATGCACAGCATGGCGGCCTCCGCGGCCGACCTCAACTCCAGCCACCACCACTTGTCGTCGGACTCCTACCTGCAGCCTCACCTCGGAGGCCACCACATTGGAGGAGGTCACGGTGGCGGGGCCGACCTCGTCGAGTCCAAATACAAGGCGGCTGTCGAGGCCGGCGGCGGCGGAACCGGAAGTGACTTGAGCAGCCACCTCGTGCTTCCGTCGGCCGCGCCCCTTCCCCATCAGGGAGGCCAGAGTGTCAAGGCGGGCTATCAGCACGACGTCCTCAACAGCAGTTCGTCAGTAGTGAATCCCGAGGTCTCGGCGGCCTCGAGCGGCCTCGAGAAGTACGGCGACCTGCCGTACCTTCACAACCGCTTCACCGCCGCGGATCACGCCATGAAGGCTGCCAACGACATGCACTTCGCGGCGGCCGCGGCCTCCAACCCCTTCTCCATCCATAGATTTCTGCCCGGCGGCCTCGGGGCGGACTCCAAGGCAGCCGAGGTCGTCTCCCATTACGGGTACGGGGCTGGCGGAGGCGCTGATCAGAGTGGCGTACATGCAGGTCAAAACGGGGGTGCTCAGCAATTCGGTTCGCACCATCCTAACCATCACGAGTCCATGTACTACCCGCCCCCGTTGTACCCCGTGCATCCGGCGACCTCGAGCGTCCACTCGGCCGGTCATCTCTGATGGTAACAGAAATCGTGCAGGTCAAAGGCCAGCGCCATAACCTCGTGTTCTTCTTCTTCTTGTTGTTCGTGGGAGAGCTGAAACCCTGTCGAGATAAAAATGTTGCGTGAAAGTGAGGAAAACAACAAGGACTTTCAAACGTTAAAAAAGCGAGAGATGAACAATTTATTATTATCACATATGTCACATTAAGAAAACTTGTTCTTCAAACGATGGGAGGTTTCCTTTGTTAGTTTACAACACCCCTTTTGAATTACGCATTATTACACCCAGAGGCGCCGCTAAATAATGGCAAACTTTACATGTGATTTTTATTAATGCTTCTGTTTGCCAAGGACAAACACTTTTTTCGGGGCAGGCCTTTATTTTAGGTGGCGCTGCGGACCAAAACCATAAACTTATATGATCATTAGTCACAAAAAATATCCCTTTTTTCAGTGCCATCAAAGCAACGCCAAAATCCATGCAAAACTTCTATCTAACTTACTTACTTACGTCTATTGTCAGGAGAGAAATCACCCTCCCAAACTCCCGAAAAAGTCTAGTACACTATTAAATCCCATCACATTCCACGTTAAATTGACAACAAACGAATTGCATTTGAAACTTTTGTCTTGCTACACAAGGAACAAAAATATGTTAGGCCAAAATTATTAGAAACATATTATATGGGAACTTTTGCATTTATTTTACGACAATTGTATACTTCGTTTAAACTCAATGATGGCATTTAAACTATTCAACCTGTTGTTTCTCCATATAAAAAATTGTAAAAATACAAGAGTGCCATTCCTTAATTGACAAAAATAGACGATACTTAAAAAAAGGTTTACAAATGAAAACAATCTAACAGTCAGTCAATTCTTTACCCCCAAAAAAAATCCACGAATTCAAAAGTGTCAAAATATGGACGAAAAATGTGCTTCTCAGAAAAGAGAGAAGAGAGCACATTGAACCTAATTATACCGTATAAATTCATGCTATTTAATCTTCAAAAATCATTACTACATAAATATTATTAAAATACCACTATTGCTACAAAGAATTGTAAAGTGCATACAACTATTATTATTAATAATTAAAATCTGTTTTTCTCAGTAAAGGAAATATGAATACGAATCATGTTTACACAAATAATTACCGAAATGCGAGAGAAAGTCTTTTTTATCAGGTGTGTTGGTAGATATTTTATTAGCATTAATATGTAGTATAAGCGATAAAAACTGCATAAAATGCATTCACATTCATAGTATACATGGATAGGTAGTAAAGCTTTTCCAAATTCATATTGTTCACACATTTGTATTTAGCCACCTCAATGGAGGCTATGGGGAAATTCATTTTGACGACGGGCTTAGCGGGACGATAATAACTAATGACTTAGCCAGCGTGTGCGTAACATTATCTTTGTATATAGATATTTTCAACGGGGGTTCGCGCCACCATTTGCCGTTTGGAGAGGGGCTATGCTCTGAGCGGGCGACTCGTCTTGTTTGCAGACTGAGGTCTACAGTCGAAAGCTTCTGTATGATACGTAGTTTTGTCTATGTCCCCTCTATACAGACTCCTCCTCTTATATGCCCCTTCCTTCTCCTCTCTCTTCGTTTTGTTGGGGGAGGTTTTAAAGTTGGGCTTGTTTTAGTTTTGTCTTCATTTTCCAGCTGCACTTTAACAGGCAAAAAGTTACCCTCCTAAAGTGGCCGTGGCTTTAAAAACTATACAATATATAGGGGGGACTACGCTACGCCAAAATTCGATCCCACTTAACCTTTTCAGCACTACGTATCTATACACACGCATGGAAAATGAAAGAAGTAACAACAGTCACGGTGGTATATGTAAGGCTAGGCTATAAATTGTATGTGGTATAATACAAAAGTTTGGGCTATTATATGCTATGCTCTCCCCCTACAATTCCGTTTCTCCTCTTCTTCTCTCTTCAACAAAGTCCCAAAGCGAGTCTATATCGTTTAGTCATGCTTGGATAGAAGCCGTCAACCACTGGATTTCGATCCGCACACTCACACCACTTGTATGAATCTAGGAGCAATTTTGTTCAAGAAGACAATGCTGGAGAGAATGGAGAATGAAGTAGATAACGCTCAAGAATCTTCTTGGTATGCCATTGAAAACGACCGTGTCATGGTAGCACTATGGGGAGGTTAGCTCCGATCGGGTCAGCTGTCATTGTATCCCGATCCTGATCCTGGAATCCAGGATGATGGAATGATGGACCACTTTCTCTGGCAAGGGATCTCGTGCGACTGAATCACGGCCAAAGCCAAACAAGTTAGAACTACTAAGTTTGCCCTTGCCCTTCGTGTGTATAAAATGTGGAACTTTGGCTACTGTAACAGGCAGCAGTCTAGTATAAAAAAGAATCGATCGCGAGCAAACAAATTCCGCCACTACTACTATAAATAAGGCCCTTATCATAAATCTATCTAGAATGACTGACCTCGGAGGAAGGCCTGAGCCTCGCAGCCTCGGAATTATTATTACATTGCTAGCACTATGCATTTCACAGATGGCCAGTCTCTTTTAAAAATCTCTCTATTTACCCGCAAAAAGTATAAAAAGGCAGCTATGTGTACCTAGCCAGCCTTATAACAATATTTTGTTATTTTATTATAGAGTCTATTGAGTCGCCGGTGTCTGCGTAACTCTCCTCGCGCTATTATGAAAATATTTACCTAACTTGCGTATTGCTGCTGTTCTCTGTTTGTCCGGGGAAACCCCTTATATTGCAATGAAAAGCATACACACTTGTGTTAGCAAAACGATTTGGGTCTTGTTTGAAAGCGAGAACATAAATATTTCAGGGAATTAAAAACTCTGATCAAATATATGCTCGTATGCAACAAGTTGAACACAAACACACATCACTCTATTAGACACACTTGCAAAATCTGTGGGTATACCTAGGTCTTTTATAAAAGTAAACAGTGCCTTCTTAGCCAGAGCCTCTCAATTGTTTACATGAATTTAGAAAAACACACACTTTAAAAAAACTCGTGAATCTTGTTTGTCCTAAAAATCCCCATACAGCTAATATTGAAAAATGATACACTACTGTCCTTATTCGCTTGCTTGTTATAGAGTGTTAGCATTCATATTATGCCTATCAAAATAAATATTTGCACTGCTCAGTAGTGAGTTCAGAAGGCCAATTTAGGCTTTGTTTATGGAAAATCCCAAAGAACTAAAGGTCAAGAAAAATAATTCTTTAATACATTTTAACCAAAAAAAATGAATGAGAATTTTGTTTCCTGTGCGTGTGGTCAAATACCACGGTAATTCGAGAAGATCGGCGCCGTATGGTATTTTAGATTTTTTGGTAGGACTTTGTTATTGTCTGCTAAGGCCAATTTTACTGTACAGACACTAGGTTCTATTTCACATTTAAAAGATAATAGAATCGTGTCAATATTACCCATTAAATATAATGTTTGCTTGTTTACCAACCACTCAAGAGCCGATGTCTCGTTCGTTTAAAGATTTCCTCCGCAGTTGTGCAGTTGTTTTTAGAGCTCGATCTAAAGTAGTTAATTTCCCCTGCTTTTAATCAATTCCCGCTGTGGGGAATTTTTAGGGGACACGTAAAACTAACACGACTTTAACAACGATTGGGCTTTATTTGATCTACCATCGCAGGGATTCTCTTTCTAACCGCTCATCGCTGCGCAAATGGCCAATCAAGACTTTTTTCTACAGGCTTCGAATAGACGTCATTAAACAAATCTCGAAACCGCTTGGCCCTCCAATTTACGAAAAAATTACTTGCGTCGATTACGATTTTTTCTTGGAAATTTCAACCCTGCAAAGTCAACAGAACATTCCATTAATTTCCTGCGCATTTTAATTTCTTTAATTAAGTCCTTAAATCCGAAATGAATACATTTTTAACAAAGCCATAAGAACAAGAGTTGGCAAAAGTCAAACGGGGATAGCCTTTCTATTTGTCGAATCAATTACTCCACGACTGTTGTCATAATTCATGATTCGCTAGATAAAGTTAGCGAGTGGATTTATGGACATGGAGCCCCATATTTTTAGCAAGTGGAGCTCTTCCTCTCTGTCTCTCCTTTGTTTGACGAACAAACATGGCTGCTCTGGAAGGAAAATTTTCAATGGCAATCACTTATTTGCCATCTATCATAATAGAAGATTAGACTAGGACAAACTTTGCTTTGCCATTTTCGAAATCATTTTCAAAATGATTTTTTGCTGTTTTGAGAGAAAAATCCGTAGCTGGACTTTGACCGTCTAAAACCCTCACCACATCATTTTTTCCAAAGATAGATAGGTAGATAATCAAAGTTAAGCTTCAGAACCCAAGTACTTAAAGTTAAAACATTACGTTCAACGTCACAGGCGTCAGGTATCTGTATGCATTAAAATCAGAGAGACGCTTCAATTAAAATATACTGAGCACATATTTTGTTATTTTCGATACGAAAAAATACTCTCTGTTTACACATCCGCTTATCTCCTTTTTTAAGAGAGATCTCGACTGATGTTTGTTTATTTTCTCATCGACAGTTTTGCTCATTTTCAGATAGTTTCTTATTTTCAACCGTGGGGCTGAATTCCACTATTTTTGGGCTTTTCGAAATTCTGCAACGTGCAACGTAAACATATCGTCTTAATGACTTTTGTACACTTACCTAGATATGGCTATGAGTTATTGATGTCTCAACAATAT